>Ga0181534_10000610_pt1 | contig 24948 bp, 26 predicted proteins | sample PEATcosm2014_Bin_37_FD_119758 | JGI IMG/M metagenome (GOLD analysis project Ga0181534, IMG submission 119758) | Peatland microbial communities from MTU Mesocosm Facility, Houghton, MI, USA - PEATcosm2014_Bin17_10_metaG | ecosystem: Environmental > Terrestrial > Soil > Wetlands > Peat | place...
CACAAACAGGGAAAGGTGACGTACCCCTCGTCGAACCATTCCACGTATCCGACACCTGCCTCAGGCACGTCTCGTGCGGGGCACGATCCGCGCCTTCGTTGGTGCGGATAAAGGAAGCGTTAGCCATGAAACGCCGCGGTCTAATCTGTGCTGCCTATCTGTTGGCGGTCTATGGATTGGTCTACGCGGCTACCTATTTGGCCGGCATAGTCGATTTCGCAGCGCTTGCAGCGAATAAGCCACCAATATTTGCGACCCAGACCTGGATCAGTGACGAAGGTTCGATTGGTTACCGTGGCTTCGGTTATAAGCTTGTTGCCGAGAGAAATTATAATCCCGTTAAAGCTGGTGGACCGATGGTCCAACAATATGGTGCGGAAGTAAATTTCCGCTGGAAGATAATCTTCCCCACGATAGGGAAATTTCGAAGGGATTTGGAGTTTCGAATTCCCACATCACCTCCACAGCCCGAGATGGGCAAATGGGATGATCCATTGCCCTCCGAGCAGAAAAATGGCTAACCAATCGTCGGACCCGACGCTTGCCTCGGTCACGCCTCCTGCGGGGCAGGAGTCGCGCCCTCGTTAGCGCGGGTCACCTCAACGTTAGGCATTACCAATTATGAATTCCGGCATTCCGGCGAGCCTCGAGAAATGGGAGACTACACGAAAACTGGGTCGCGCTAGATACGTGTTTTTTCGCGGCGTTCTAGGTTGGGGAATTCCTGTTGGCGTATTCACGACTTGCTTTGGGATCTGGCGTTCAGGCTATTCGTTCTCGAGTCTGGTGATCGCGGCTCTCGTATGGCCGGTAGCCGGCATATTCGTTGGGCGTATCAACTGGAGGGTAGCGGAAGGACGCTACCTGAGATTTCATGCGACGCGTAGTCCAATGCCTAACCAGCTACCGGATCCGACGTCTCCGTCTGTCACGCCACCTGCTGGGCAGGAGTCGCGCCATTGTTGGCGCGGTTCATTAGGACGTTAGACAGGCCTGATGTTGACGGAACCTCGAATCTGGATTGGATATCCGTATGAAGCTCACCGCCGTTCTAACTCCAGCACCTGAGGGCGGCTTCGTAGCGTTCAATCCTGAGACCGGCACGTCATCGCAGGGCGAGACTGAGACGGAAGCGATTTCGAATCTGCGCGAGGCTACCGAGCTTTATCTGGAGGAGTTTCCTAAGGCCCTGCAAGGTAGCCCAATCACCAAGACGTTTGATGTTTTGGTAGATGCCTAAGCTGCCTCACGTTTCTGGCCGGGAGGCGGTTCGGGCATTCGAGAGATTGGGCTTCGTTCAACTGCGGCAAAAGGGTAGCCATCTGATCATGCGTCGCGGTGCCGTTGGCTGCGTCATTCCGATGCACCGGGAAATTAAGATCGGCACCCTTACAGGCATCCTCAGGCAAGCGGGCATTTCACCCAAAGAATTTATCGGAGCACTGTGATGCATACCACTCAAGGCCTGTCTAACCAATCGTCGGAACCGACTCCTGCGTCAGGCACGTCTCCTGCGAGGCAGGAGCCGCGCCTTCCTTAGAGCGGTTCACCTCAACGTTCGGCGACCCAATCCTGGTCTTTATCTTGACCTTGTCTAAAGTGCCACTTAAGTATCACTCATGAAGACCGAACTCGTGACTACGTTGAAAAGGCGGGCGACAGAGATTATCGCGGGTTTGCAGAGCGAACGGGACCCTATTCTCATCACGCAGCACGGTAAGCCGGCGGCATACTTGGTAGACGTTGCTTCTTACGACGAACTGAATCGCCGCCTATCGGTTGTTGAGGGTATTGCGCTAGGGGAACAGGCAGTCCGCGAGGGGCGTGTTCACACTCAAGCTGAGGCTAAGCGACGCCTTTCGAAATGGCTAAAGTAGTATGGTCGGCGCCGGCGCTGTTACAGCTTGAGTCGATTGTCGATTTCATCGCTCTCGATAAGCCCGAGGCGGCGAGAGCCGTCGCTGCTAGAATTATAGACACAACGGACCATTTAGAGCGATTCCTGCTCCTCGGCCGGCCGATCGAAGAATTCGCGCACAAAAACTATCGCCAGGTCTGGATCAAACCATGTTGGCTCTACTATCGTGTTGAGGAAGGCAACGTGTATATTCTTCACGTACGCAGAGCTGAAAAACCGCTGAGGATCGAGGACCTGATCGCTGACGACAAATGAGTACGCCGAACCAACTACCGGATCCGACGTCTCCGTCTGTCACGCCTCCTGCTGGGGCAGGCGGCGCGCCATCCGTCGCCGCGGATCATTAGGACGTTAGGCACCGATGAGCTCCCGCCTGCTAAATTGGCTGAACTCCGGCAGCACCAAAGGCGCCGAGGATGTAGAGAAAGTTTTTGGCGGGCGAATCGCTCTTACTGACAACGCATTTTTCGACCGCTACTTCGCTGGGAGCGACGTTAGCAAGGATGTCGCCATTGGAGTTCGCGGTGCCTTTATCGACCACGTCCCATTTGATATGAAACGTTTAGCCCCGGACGATAGTTTTAAGAACGAATTGAACTTTGTTTGGGGATACGATTCGCTGGCCGACGTAGAGGTAATTTGTGAGATCGAAAAGCGATTCGGCGTTAAGATCTCCAACGCCGAAGCTCGCGAAGCGGCTACGTTGGGCGACATGATCAACTTGGTTAACAGGAAGCTTATTTCAAAAAGTGCATAACCAATCGTCGGAACCGACCTTTTCCTCGGTCACGTCTCCTGCAGGGCAGGAGCCGCGCCCTCGTTAAGGCGGTTCACCTCAACGTTCGGCATCCATGAGCCCTGTAAAACATATTGGCGTCGTCCTTCTTGCAGCGGCACTCGCCTATGGAGTTACCTACATCACGACAAATGGACTGCGTGACCAGGGGGAAGATTCAACATTTGGTATTCGTCTTAAGATTCCCACCCAGGTGGGGCGTTATTTCGCGGGTCCAAACCAAAAGGTAAACCCAATCGCTTTTAACGTTGCAGTGGTTGGTGAATGTCTCGTCGACGGAGTAATGTTGGACGTGGTTGTTTTAGGTTTTCTCGCATTTCGCCGCCGCAACGTCGGTCTAAAGGTATGAAAACGATGCCGAACCAATCGTCGTATCCGACCCCTTTCTCGGGCACGTCTCGTGCGGGGCACGAGCCGCGCCCTCGTTGGTGCGGATAACCTCAACGTTAGGCACAATTATGCCATTTAGTGTTCGAAGCAGAATCTCGAGTTTTCGTCATGCGTTTCGCGGGCTCGCCACGCTCTTGCGTACGCAGCATAACGCCTGGATTCACCTCGCTGCGACTGTAGCCGTCATTGTTGTCGGCGTCGTGCTGGGAATCGGCCGGACAGATTGGCTCGCTGTCGTCGTTGCTGTCGGACTCGTTTGGACGGCCGAGGCATTGAACACGGCGGTCGAGTTCCTAGCAGACGAGGTCTCGCTCGATAGGCGTGAGCTGATCGGACAAGCAAAGGATGTTGCGGCGGCAGGCGTGTTGGTGGCTTCAATATCTGCATCGCACAAGCGGAGCCGTTCTAATCGCACTGGGCGCCAGACTCGCCATCGCGAAACGATGCTGAAAAGCTCATGCGCCGAGACATGAGAATATCATTTTTCAAACAACCGCCGCACCCGGCACTCGACTCAGGCACGTACCGTGCGGGGAACGATCCGCGGCTTCGTTAGAGAGGATGACTTCAACGTTGGGCCGTGTCATGCGTTACACACTGAGGCGATGTACAGATGGGGACCGGGCGTGGGCGTACGCACTGAAATCAGAGGCCTATCGAGAGGTTGTTGAACGGCAGTTCGGTCCGTGGAATGAGGAATTCCAGCGCCGTCTATTTGAGGAACACTGGAAGCCGACCCTATCAAACGTGGTCGTCGTTGACCGTGAAGCGGTCGGTTTGGTGGCTGTAGAAGCTCGAGGGGACTGCCTTTGGCTTCGCGAGATCCAGGTGGCTTCTGGATGGCGTGGTAAGGGGATTGGGAATGCGATCATTAAGGATCTTATCGGCCGGGCGCATGCGGGGCACCAACCTCTTAGACTTCAGGTATTGAAGGGGAATGAACGTGCGCAAAGACTCTACCGCAGGCACGGATTCCGTATCATCGGCGAAACCGATACGCACATTTTGATGGAATCCCAACTCGGGCCTAACGAAGCGTCAGAATCGACGCTTTTGCCGGCTGCGCTTGATGCGAGGAAGGAGTCGGGCCCTTGTTAGGACGGTTCATCTCAACGTTGGGCCAGTTTTTTCAATTGATGACCAGTAACGAATTTACTCGGGAAGTTGGCTCAGCGGCCTCTGCGGGTCGTTCCACTGGCGCGATGTTTTTCACTTTTTTCAACAGCGCCGAAACGGTCCCTTGCCTGCGTCACACCTCCTGCTGGGACACGTGGCGCACCACCCGTCTAGGGCGTTAGGCAAAGCCAATCGATGTACACGATCAAGACGCCGAGGTTGTCCCTTCGGGAATTATCGACCGCGGACGACGAGTTTATCTTCGCGCTCATGAACGAGCCCGCTTACATTCAGTACATTGGTGACCGAGGAATTCGGACGGTGGAGAACGCGAGGACATACATCTTGGACAAAATGGCGGCCAGCTACGCTAAATTCGGCTATGGCCTTTATCTCGTGGAGCTAAATGAGAGGCCCGTGCCTGTCGGAATCTGCGGGTTTGTTAAGCGCGATTCGCTAGACCACCCGGACATTGGATTTGCGCTCCTGCGTGAGCACTGGGCCCGAGGCTTCGCATTCGAGGTTGCGAGTGCTGTGCTCGAATACGGCTTTGGCACGCTCAAATTGACGACCGTACTCGGCGTTACCCTGCCCGAAAATCAAAGTTCCATAAGGCTCCTTGAGAAGCTTGGTCTCAAATTCCAAAAGATGGTACGACTTCCTCGGATCGACCGCGACAACATGTTGTTTTCCATTGAAAGCCGAATTGCTTAAACAACCATCGGATCCGAGGTTTCCTTCGGTCACGGTCGCTGCGGGGTGCGGCAAACGCGCCATCCATCGATTCGGATGGTTGGGACGATAGGCGGAACGACCTTTTTTATGCAATCAAAGGCGCCCACCATTCCACGATATATCTCGGGGCTTCCACCCAAGGAGAGATCCGTTGTCGAGACGCTTGATAAGTTGGTGCGCTCGGCGGCCCCTAAGGGCTCGGGAAGCATGAAGTACGGCATGCCGACATACGAGGTGGCGTCGCGGTTTATCGCGTTCAACTCCCAAAGGAATTATTTTTCATTCTATGCGGACCCAAAGATTGTAAAGCGCTACCGTGACGAATTGAAGGGTTTGGACTGTGGCAAGAGCTGCATCCGTTTCCGAAAATTGGAAGACGTGCCGCTGGCCACATTGCGAAGGATCGTGAGCGATTCCTCGAAATGACCCTCCAGGTGCCCGAGCAATCGCCGGAACCGACGCCCGCGTTGGGCGCCTTTCGTTGGGGGGGTGGAAGCCGCGCCATCGTTCGCGCGGCGCATTAGAGCGTTCGGCAAATGGACACTTCGCTTGCCGCATCAATCTTATCCGGGCTCTGGCTGTGCGGAGCGTTGTCCGGCTGCAGCCATTCACCGGGAACCGCAAAGATGCCGGCATTCGGCCCGGTTGAAGGATCCGGAATCTCCTCGGTAAAATTTGTTGACCGAGAATCCCCGGAAGGGCCGACTTCGCTCAGCAAAATCAAGATAACGACTGGCACCACCGGAATAGTGCAGGCCGTGCCGATCGAGCCCCTTGCCCTTCCCATATATCCAGCAGACGCCCTGGCCGCTCACCTCAACACCATTATCAAAACGGTCAGGATCAACATTGGGAAAGATGGGCGCGTGTCCTCAGTCGGCTCGAGTATGATTGGATTCTCCATTCCAACAAAGTTTGATTCAGAATTTGATAGAGCCATTGAGGCCGCAGCCCTAAAATGGGAGTTCAATCCAGCGTGGTCGGTGCCTCTCGAACCGGGCAAGGATGGAACCCCAATTGTCGGTGATCCGGTGCCGACCGAGTCCTCGTTGGACGCCGTTTTTACGTTTTCAAACTCCGGCATGGTGACCTCGAGCGTGCGGAAGTAGAGAGTTATGCCGTACCAACAACCGGATCCGACGCCTCCATCTTTCGCGCCTCCTGCTGCCGCAGAAGGCACGGCAGCCGTCGCCGCGAATCATGAGGACGGGAGCCTCACGAAGCCAAATGGCTGACTTCAAAACAGTCCTCACCTATTCGCGGCCAATCGATGCCGAAGTTGATAGGTCGATGCTCGAATCGGAAGGAATTGTAGCCAATCTGCTCAATCGTGATTCCTCGCTGAGCGGGCTTGGCGGCCCGTTTCTCATTCAACTCCAAGTCAGTGACGAAAATCTGCAAAGGGCGTCCGAATTAATCAGAGCGAAACATCCGGAGCGTTTTGGCCAGGGCGAAGGCATTCGAGGCGCCGAGGCCGCGCTGGCGGGAGGTGCACGGCGTTTTCTGTGGTTCGTTTTATCTTCGATTGCTCTTTTATTGCTTGTTGAGCTGTTTTGGGCTCCCGCCGGAGCGCCAATCGATGCAAAGTTGGTCGGCGCTGATGTGGTTCTAGGTATTTTTGTTTCGATTATCATTTGGCCCCTATACGAGTATGCAAGAAAGCTCACGAGGAGAGGCTAACCGGCTGAAGGATTCGGCGTCTCCTTCTGTGGCGCCTCCTGCTAAGCCCGGGGGACCGCCCGCCTTCGCCGAGGATAATGAGGACTTTAGGCGGTAGCAAATAATTCAAATGAACATCACCGATGCGCAAAGAGAGGTTCGTTCAAGATTTGTGGGCGGCTACTATGGACAGCTTGTGTCCGGGATTCTCTGGCTCATATCTGCCATCTTGGCAGAATGTTACGGCTCCCGGGTATCCATTGGCACCGTCGTGATAGGCGGCTTCTTCATTTTCCCCATCACCGAGCTCCTTGTCCGCCTTTCGGGACGAGGAAAGGAAATCAGCCCGGAGAATTCGTTCCGATATCTTGGGATGCAGGTGGCGTTTGTTTTGCCTTTATCGATGCCGGTGCTGGTGCCGGTAACCCTTTATAGGGTCGAACTCTTCTTTCCTGCGCTGATGATCCTCCTAGGGGCCCACTACATCCCGTTCGTATTTCTGTACGGAATGAGGATGTTTGCCGTTCTGGCTGGCCTCCTTGTCGGAGGGGGAATCGTCATGGCCCTCAGAGGGGTTGGCGGTTTTAGTCTCGGGGCCTGGTATACTGGTATACTGCTTGTGGTCTTTGCATTTGTGGGCAGGGCCAGCGTAGGGAATTCAATTCGGGAAGCGAAGATTGAATAGAGGTATCTGGCTCCTACTGACCCCCTATGAAGGTGCCGAATCGAACGCCATATCCGACGCCTTCTCCTGTCGCCGCCGCTGCGAGGCAGGAATTGCGGGTTCGCTAGAGCGGTTCCCCTCAAACTTCAGTTGCGAATGCCACTCGTCGCCCTTGCATGGCTCTTCACCCTCGGGGTGCTGGTACACAACATTGAGGAGGCGCTCTATTTTCCAGCATGGTCGGCTCGTGCGGGCCGGTGGCATGCCCCGGTTGGCCCATTGGAGTTCCGGTTTGCCGTTGCGGTCTTTTCGATGTCACTCGTGGCAATTGCTGCGACGGTGTCTACGGCGCGCCCAGGAGACGTGTCTGCTTACCTATTCTCGGGTTACGTGCTTGCGATGGTGCTGAACGCCTTGGCGCCTCACCTGGTGACGACCCTTGCGACGAGTAAGTACATGCCAGGCACGGCTACCGCCGTCCTGTTCAATCTCCCGCTGGGTTGCCTTTTCCTAAAGCGCGCTCTGTCGGCGAATTATATAGAATTCAGGACCTTTGCCTGGTCAGGCCCCGCCGTGGTACTTGCAATCGTGGCGTCAATCCCGCTTCTCTTCGCCGTCGGGAGGAAGGTAGGTTCCTGAAGGCGTCGGTCCCCAATCGCATCACGGCCAAGGGCCAGCCCCACGCAACCCGCGGTTCCATCGTCCGCGAAGGCGCGCCTCCTGCTGAGCTCGAGATGTGTTGTCGTTCACCATTCCGCCAGGCAGGGGCCATCTGATCACCCATTCTTCGTAAGCCGGCCTGGTTTGCCCTGGTGTCGCGGATCAGCAGGACCTCTTCCCCGAGAACGAACCAGCCGCAGATTGAGCCCGAGATGCGAGTTGTGTCACTCGGGGGTGTCGACTACGACGGCGGGGAAGCGTGAAGAGATCGAAGCCAATTCGGGATCAGTTTCATCCGTCCGTCAGGACTCCTGATCGTGCTGGAGCCCCGCCATTCATCGCCGCGGACGAGCGGGATGTTTGGCAAGTATGAAGAACCCCTGGAAACTGAAGCCGGTTCTTATCTGCGCCACTCCCATCGCAGGGGCGCTGTTGCAGGTCATCATTCTGGGTTTCTCAACGGCAACGGCCGACACCGCCCGTAGGAACGCCCTCAATGAGGTGATCACGGTCGGCGTGCTCTTCCTCCCGCTCGTTTCGGTCCCCGCTTTATCGGCTGCTGTGTGGGGCTTTAGAACCGGGGCGACTCGCGGTTGGTACGTCGCGGGCGCTGTGTTGAATTCGTTATATTGCCTACTCCTTTCGGTTCCTATTCTTACGATTTTCACCTATTTGATTCACGGCGCCAGACGATAGGATGGCACCCAACCGGCCACAGGATGCGACTTCCTCGTCTGTCACGGTCGCTGCCGGCGATGGTCAGCAAACACTAGAGACCAACTATGGCTTTGGGAGCTGCGCAGGATATTTGCGGATTGAGGGGCCTTTTGGGTCAATCGCGCCATGATGAGGCTATTCAAGAGATCGGCCTATCGATCGAGGTCTCCGAGGCCGACCTCGGGCGCGCCTCCCGATGGGCGGGAGGGTGCCGCCTTTTGCGCGGATGAGCACACGGTTGGGCCGGTCGACTCCCTCCATTGAAAGAGCCCTGGGCCACATTCTCCTGTCCTACTGACTTCGCCCCTTACTTGTTCGGCCATCTTCAGCGTGGCGGATTTAAGGTCTCGAAACGTCAATCAATAGTGCCGGCTGTGTTTGACTACACGGTATCGGATGGAACGCGTAGAGCGGCGTTCATTGCGGTCAAAAATCCCGAAAAGAAAGACCTGACTTTGATGCTGGCGCCGCTTCATCCCGGATGGAATCTGCTGGGCTATTTCGGGCAGAAGAAATTCGCGTTTGACGTGACTTCACGGCTTCTGAATGCGTCATGGGGCGACCCGCCCAGCGGTTTCCAGTGCGCCGGGGTGGGGGCGCCGTTGAAGCGGCCCCCGTTGGTATTGCTCGGTAGCGCGGCAAAGCGCCTTCCCAATGCGGACGATCTAAACGCGTTCTAACCGATCGCCGTTCCCTCCCGAGTCGTCCATCAGCTCCCGCGCGGGGCGCGGGCCGCACCCTCCTTTGAGCGGACAGCCTCGACGTTGGCCATCCCCCCTGTAATCGTCTACGCGAGATGAAAAGAACGCTAGTCGATACCGTGGCGACTCCGCTAGCGGCGGCAGTTGGGGCCTTTCTCCTTTCACAGAGCCTTTCATTTGGTTGGCTGCGTGCCGCTCAGGCACCCGCCAGCGTGATCAACGTTCATTCAACGACGATCGCCGCCGCGGGAGTTGCGCTATTGTTACTCGGCGTGATCGCGCGTCATCTCTCTCTCCGCATCGCAAACCTCGAGCATCGGGTCGCCTCATTGCGCAGGGGTGACGACTGACCCATTGGCGAATCCGATGTTTCCGTTTGTATACAGACCCTGCGGGCTCGGGCCGGCCGTTGGCCGACGCAGCTTTCCGGGGCGTTGGCAGATTCCTCGAACGTGAAACAGTACATGGTCGTCGAGCGGTTCGCCCCAGGTCGAAAGGCCGAGGTTTATGAACGTTTCCACCAAAAAGGGCGGATGCTGCCGGATGGGCTAACGTACCTTGACAGTTGGCTGGAGAAGGACGGCGATAGGTGTTTCCAACTCATGGAGACGGACAATCCGGCGCTTTTCGAGGTCTGGAAGCGGCGCTGGAACGATCTCGTTTCTATAGAGGTCATCGAACTCGGCGCAAAACCCTCAAAGGATGCCTAACCCGCCACCGGATCCGGCGTCTCCTATCGCCATTTCACCTGCGGGGCCGGAACCGTCTAACGGCCGGCGCTGCCGCTTGGGCGAAGGGATGGGGGGACCCCGCGTGGACCACAGGGTGAAGCTGCTGGGGATATTCGCGCTCGCTCTAGTCGCAATGGGCGCGGGCAACGCGTTGTCTGGCGACGTGCCCGCGGCGGACTGGCGTCTGCAAGCGTTTGACGAGGCCAACGGATATCTCGCCAAGATGCAGGAGAATGAGCAGGCCTTTCTGGTCGGCAAGGAACCCAGGCTCGCGGATTTCTACCGGAACGTCACGGTCCCTTGGCAGAATGCGATGCAGCGGCTGAGGCGGGTGATCTTCATCAGGAAGCTGAGCGGGAAGCCGGAGTTGCTGAAGATGAGCGAAAGCCCGTGGACGTGGGCCCTCGCGACGCCCAGCAGCCCCGAAAAGATCGAGATTTGGCTGCGCGACGACAAGGATGGCGAGGTCCGGAGGGCCTACGATGAGATGAAGAAAACGCTGGAGGCGTTGGGTCCGGCAAACGGTTCAATGGTGCTGCGCAACGAGGTGGCCGAACAGTTCAAGTCCGACATCTACGCGATCGAGCGGGTTGCGGTCGCGGATTTGAATTCCCTGGAGGACCGCGTCCGCAAGCATTTGGAAGCTTCGAATTGATCCGAATGAACGAGGTGCCGGATTCGCGGGCGACCCGGCGCATTCGGCCGTCACGCGTCCCTGGCGCGGCCGCCGGCAGCCGCGGATGGTCGGGACATCCGGCGCCGCTGGCATCTTGGCGCAATCTCGCGAGCAGGCGTTCCGCTCGGGGATAGACTTTTCGCCCCGACCATGCCAGTCATTGGCCGGGTAGGCAGCAGGCGGCTTTTTCGTCCAGCCCGGGAATCTTGGCGGGACGGAGGCTCATGACAGAACGAATCCCCACGCCAACAGGAACCCCGGTGATCCAATCTGGGGATAAGGGCCGGCCGTCGCGGCGGGAGAGCGATGCTCCCGGGCCGACTCCAGGTGCGCGGTATGGGGGCTTGGTCTTGCCGCTTTGCCTGATGGCCGTTGGCTTGTGCCTCGGCGGCTTGGCGCTCCTCGCCCCCCGGAGTGTTACGGGCGCCGCCGTTGCATTTGCGTTCCTGCTTCTCGCCGGCCTGGCCCACAGGCTGACGGGCCGCCAAGCCGCCCATGGCGCCGGCGGGGGCGGCACCGCAGAAAAGGGGGCCGACCGGGCGGACGGCGAATCCGAGGAGCGTTACCGCCAGATTTTCAACTCCGAATCGGACTCCATCCTGGTCGTGGACTGCGAATTGTTCAAGTTCGTGGATGCGAACGAGGCGGCGGTGCGCTCGTATGGCCGGAGCCGAGAGGAGCTGCTGACCCTGACGCCGGCCGACATCTCGGCCGAGCCCGGCGCGACGGTTGCGCTGATGGTTTCGTCGCCCGAGCGGACCCACGTGCCGCTGCGCTGGCACCGGAAAAAGGACGGCACGATATTCCCGGTGGAGATCATCGGGAACTTCTACGTGAGCCGCGGCCGGAGAATGCACGTGGCTGCTGTTCGGGACGTTTCCGAGCGACTGGCGGTCGAGAAGATGATGCGGCTTCGCGGAGCCGCCCTCGACGCTGCGGCCAACGCAATAATGATAACGGGCACCGACGGGACCATCGAGTGGGCCAATGCCGCCTTCACGAGCCTGAGCGGATGGTCGCTCGCGGAGGCCGTGGGCCGGAACCCGCGCGACCTTCTGAAATCGGGCAGACACGAGCCGGCATTCTACCGCCAGATGTGGGAGGTCATCACCGCGGGCCGAGTGTGGAAGGGTGAAATCATCAATCAGCGCAAGGACGGGACCCCGTACACCGAGGAGATGACGATCACCCCCTTGCGAAACGACAGGGGACAGATCACCCATTTCATCGCGATCAAGGAGGACATCACCGAGCGCAGGGAGGTTCAGACCGCCCTCCAGCAGGAAAAGACGCTTTTCAACAACCTGGCCAGCACGATTCCAGACCGCATCTATTTCAAGGACCGGCAGAGCCGGTTCATCCGCATCAACGAGGCGATGGCTCGGTTCTTCGGCTTTACCAATCTTGCCGATGCCGTCGGCAAGAGCGATTTCGATATCTTCAGCAGCGAACACGCGACAAAGGCCTTCGGGGACGAGCAGCGAATCATGTCCTCGGGCGAGCCCCTGATCGGCATCGAGGAGAAGGAGACCTGGCCCGATGGCGGCGTCACATGGGCCTCGTCGACGAAGATTCCGCTGCGGAACGCCGGCGGAGAGATCACCGGTCTCGTGGGCATCTCCAGGGACATCACCGAGAGCAAGCGGTCGCAGGAGGCGCTCCGAGAGAGCGAGGAAAGGTTTTCGAAGGCGTTTCGGCTGGCGCCGGTGGCTGTCATCATGACGGCCCTCGAGAACGGCACGATCCTCGAGGCCAACGAGGCTTTTCTCAGGATGTCGGGATACCGATGGGACGAGATTGCCGGCAGGACCGTGATTGAGATCGGTTGGATTGAACCCGAGACCCGCAAGCGGATGCTTGAAAGGCTGGAGGCCGAGGGCCGCGTGGTCGGCATGGAGCTCGCCCTGTCCGCAAAGGGGGGGCGGCGCGTCGACTCCACGTTCAATGGGGAGATCGTCGAGATTGGCGGCAAGCGCCGGCTGCTCACCATCCTGCTCGACGTCACGGAGTCCCACCGGATGGAAGAGCAGCTGAGGCAGGCGCAGAAGATGGAGGCGGTGGGCCAGCTCGCAGGCGGCGTTGCTCACGACTTCAACAACATCCTTGCGGCCATCCTCCTGCAGCTCGGCGCGCTCCGAGAGGACGCCGGACTCAGCTTGGAGAGCCGCGCGACCCTCCAGGAGCTCGAGGACGAGGCAACCCGCGCCGCCGCGCTCACCCGCCAGCTTCTGGTCTTCAGCAGGCGCCAGGCGATGAAGGTGGCCCCCATCGACCTGAACGCGCTGGTGGACAACCTCCTGAGGATGCTCCGGCGCCTCCTGGGGGAGGATGTTGTGGTGGAGTGGCAGGGCAAGGAGGGCCTGCCCATGATCGACGCCGACCCCGGCATGATGGAGCAGGTTCTGATGAACCTTTGCGTCAACGCCCGCGATGCCATGCCGGAGGGCGGCAGGATCATCCTTCAGGCCGCCGAAATCACCCTGGATGCATCGGTCACCAAGGCGAACCCGGAGGCGCGCGCCGGCAGTTTCGTCCGTCTGAGCGTGTCCGATACCGGCCGAGGCATGGATGAGCCTACCCGGCTTCGCATGTTCGAGCCCTTTTTCACGACGAAGGGGCCGGGAAAGGGGACGGGTCTCGGCCTGGCCACCGTCTACGGCATCGTGAAGCAGCACAGCGGCTGGATCGAGGTGGAGACGGCGCCGGGGCGGGGCAGCACCTTTTGCGTCTTTCTGCCGGCTCGTGGGGTGGACGCCTCCAGCAGGGTCAAGGGCGGTCCGGCGGACCTGCCGCGCGGGCACGGCGAGACCGTGCTGGTCGTCGAGGACGAGGCTCCGCTCCGCCAGGCCCTGACGGCGGCGTTGCGGCGATTCGACTACAAGGTGATAGAGGCCTACAGCGGCCCCGACGCGCTTCGCCAATGGGAGCAGTACCGCGATTCGATAGACCTGGTGGTATCGGACATGGTGATGCCCGGGGGGATGAACGGGGCGGATCTCCTGAAGAAGCTTAGGGTCGAGAAACCGTCTCTAAGGGCCATTCTCGTGTCGGGCTACGTTCCGAACCAGTCGGGCTCCGCCCTTCCCGGGATCCCGCTCCTTTCAAAGCCGTTCGAGATTCCGATACTCCTGGCCGCCGTGCGGAAATCCCTGGACCGAGGCCCGGCCGCCGGCACGAATCCGTGACGGCCTGGAATCGCCGACGATCGGGGCCCCGGATCCGGTCCATCCCCCTCCTTTTGGCTGGGGTTGCCGGATCTGGGTGCCCAATGGCGGGAGGTCGCAAAATCCGAGGTTGCTCGGCAGGCAACAGGAATCGCAGATGACGCCGTCACCCGAAATGTTTGCGCGGGTGCCGAGCGCCGGAACTGGCTGTGGGCGTCCGTCCCTCCTATCGCGCAAGGACCTCGATATGGTCGATCTGAACGGAATTCCACTCCTTCTCGTGACCCTCGATAAGCACCCGGTTCCCCCCGGCGGCGAGCGTCACGGGCATGTCGAGGTCCGTCCATTGGCCCGCCGTGGGCGGCATCGGAAGCATCACGGCATTGTCTCCGCCCGCGGCGACGCTGAGCGCCACGGGCTCCTTCTGATTGCTCGCATAATGAATGCGCAGGGTGTACGGCCCGCCTGCCTGCGCGCTTACGCCGAACGTGAGCCCGCTTCCCGTGCGGCCCAGGTTCTGCACGTAGCCGAGCGGGTGGCCCGCCTCCCCAAAGCCGGCAAGGCCCGCAACTCCCCGGCGAAACGCGAGGGCCGCCTCGTATCTGGACGGGGGCTTGTCCGCGGGCTTCAGGAGGAACGTATTGAAGGCGAGGCCGGGGGCCTCCGTGAGGACGAGGAGGCTCAGTTCCCCTGGATTTAGGTAGACCGAGGGCACGCGCAGGTCCCTGAACGTGTCGTCGCCCCCCGTCGGGGGGACATCCACCGTGGCGATCGTCTGGTCGAGGGCCACAAACCGGATCCTCCCGCCCCCCTTTGCGCTGGCTGCGCGCACGGTGAGGTCGAAATAACCCCCGTTGCCGCAGTCGATCGTGTAGCGGACCCAGTCGCCCGCCATGAGCCCGGCAAGGACGTATCCTCCCCCCGCGTCCGAGGTCGCGGTGAGCCCGAAGTCGTCATTGCGGTAGACCGTCCTGGCCGGAGCTCGCCGGCTCGAATGGTAGGCGATCCCCTCCCCACCATTGTCATAGTTGCTCGCCTTCAAAGTCGCGGGAAGCGAGGGAGGGGGATAGAAGTGGGGGATGGGGCGGCCCCCCGAGCCGGCGGCCTCGCCCTTCGGGTCGATCACATCGGCGACCAGCGTCGGCGCGAGGCGTGGGGGGAGCGCCTTTCCGTCAAGCCGCACGTCAATCACGTGGCTCGAGATTCCGGTCGCTGCGAATGGCACGGTGAGAATCCGCCCGTCCGGGTCCCATGAATTCGATCCGTCCGCGGTCTTCGTGCCGTCGACGGACACGGAGACCGGGCTCTCCCGAAGGTGGAAGCGCACCCGGTATTGGCTTGGCGTGTAACGCTTGTTCGACTCCTCGATCGTCAGCTCGACGGCCCCCTCGGTTTCGTCGCAGGAGAACCGGGTCACCGTGAAGTCGCCCGATTCGTAGGCGAAGCTGCGCCCGTCGTCGTGGTAGAGCGTGAACTCCGATTTGCCCGACGGGAAAACCTCGAGCGTGAGCGGGTCCCAGGGCTTTTCGGAGGTGTTCTTCATGTCGGGCGCCATCGGGATGATGGCCCCCGCCCTGACCGCCACGGGGATGCGGTTTTGCGGCGCGGCGACGACCCACTCGCGCCCGCCCTCGTAGTCGTAGCCGTAATCCCAGTCGATCCACGTGCCCTTGGGAAAATATACCCTGCGGTTCGATTGCCCCTCGTAGAGCACCGGAGCGACCAGGAGTTCGCTGCCGAACATGTACTCGTCCCCCGGCGTCGCGACGGCGCCGGCGTCGTCGGGGAATTCGAGCGCCATCGCCCGCACGAGCGGAAGGCCCGTCCGGCTTGCGATCCACGCGTGGGAATAGATGTACGGCATCAGCCTGTAGCGCTGCTGCAGGTAGTGCTTCGTGCCCTGCTCGGTCGCGACGCCGAACGCGTAGGGTTCCGGCGCGCCGCCGGCCTTGTGCGCCCTCGTGATGGGGGCGAAGGCGGAGAACTGCATCCAGCGCTCGTAGAGGCGCGCATGTGCGCCCAGCATGTCGCCCTTGTAGTACCCCTCGAGGAAGCCGCCCGTGTCGCAGGCCCAGTACACGAGCCCCGAGAGGCTCGAGTTGAGCATCTCGGGCGGATGGGCGCGGTAGGTGGCGTAGTCGCTGTAGATGTCCCCCGTCCAGACGGCCGCGTGGTGCCTCTGGAAGCCGGCCGGCCCGGCCCGCGAAAGGATGAACGGCCGCTGGTCGGGGTGGACCGCGAGCTGAACGCCCTCGAAGCTCTCCGTGCACAGAAGCGAATACTGGTTGTGGATCTCGGGCGGCCGTCCCCCGTAGTAATGGGTCTGGGAGGGTTCTCCCTCGGGCTCGTCCAGGTCGAGCCACCAGCCCGCGACGCCTGCCTCATTGAGCTTTCGGGTCTGCGGCCAGAGCCAGTCGTTTATCTTCGGATGCGTGAAGTCCAGCAGCATCCCCCCGTAGTAGCCGGCCTGGATGGGGTTTCCCTTCCCGTCGGTGGCGAAGATCCCGAGCGCCCATCCCGGGGCGTACGTCGGCGACTCCTGCTTCACCATCGGCCCCGACTGGGACATCACGATCCTGACGCCCTTGCGCGCGTAATCGGCGATCTTTTCGGCGGGCGTCAACCCGTGGGCCGTGTCAATCCACCGCTTGGCCCAGACGTAGTCCGTGACCACCTCGGGCCAGTCGGCGTCGATCACCATGACGTCGACGGGGAAGCCCCGCGCCGTAAGCTGGTTGTAGGCCTCGTCGAGCGCGTTCCAGTCGTAATAGGTGCACTTGCTCTGCCAGTAGCCCAGGGCCCAAAGGGGCGGCAGCGACGGCCGTCCCGTGAGACTCGTGTAGCGTTCGATCACGTCGGCCAGGCGAGGGCCGTCGATGACATAGAAATCGATTTCGCCGCCCTCAGCGTCAAGGCGCAGCTGGTCGGCCCGGGCTTTGCCGAGGTCGAAGCGCAGCCGGTGCACGTTGTCGAAGAAGACGCCGTAGGCGTGCCCGTTTCGGCCTGAGCTCAGCAGGAGCGGCACCGGATACTCCGCGGTGACGTTCCCCGAGCTGATCTGCTGGCCCTCCCAGAGCTCGCGAACCACGCCCCGGCGATCCAGGCGGCCGTTGTTGTGGTTGTCCTGACCGAGGCCGAAGAGGTGCTCCTCCGGAGCCAGCTCCTCGGTGAGGGTCCACGGACCGTCGGCGGCCGGCGCCGCGATATGGAGGCGCCTGAGGAGCTCCGGTCCCGCGTCGGACAGCACCCGCAGGTCCAGGGAACGCGTGTTCACCGTCACGGTCAGCTCTCCCGAATCGATCGAAACCTCGTCCGGACCGGCCGACTTGGTCATGGGGCTGCGCCCCTCCGGGGCCGTCTCCATCGCCAGCGACGGCTTCCGCGTGAATTCCCCGGAGGGCTTCATCCAAATGCGCACGATGTGGGGCTCGAGCGCCTCCACCCGGATCCGCGGCCCTGCCGGGCCCGCCGACACCGTCACCGGGTCAGCGGTGGGCGGCCGGGGTGATGCCGCCTGCGCCAGGGCGCACGACGCCGCGGACACTGCGGCGAGTTGCAATGCAAGACGGAAATCCATGCGGGGTCTGGGCATGATAGGACCAGGGTCTCCGGAACGTGCTTCGATGGCAATCCTGCGCAGCGGGGACGGCACCCGGGGACCCGGACCGGGCCCCGCGGGGGTTGCGCCGCCCTCCCGTGGCCTTCGACTCGGCCGCCGTTTAGGCTTCCCTTTTTGGCCCAGGCTTGGTTGACCTTGGGACCCGCCGTCCACTGGGCCCGGCCCCTCGGCGCAAGCACACACGAAATTCATGCGACACACGATCTCAGTCCTCGTCGAGAACAAGTTCGGGGTTTTGGCCCGCGTCGCCGGAATGATTTCCGGACGCGGCTTCAACATCGACTCTCTGAACGTCGCGCCGACCCACGATGCCGCGCTTTCGAGGATCACGATCGTCATCAAGGGGGACGACGCCTCCCTGGATCTTTGCACCAAGCAGCTTCGAAAGCTTGTCAACGTTGTGGAGGTCATGGATTTCAAGGACGGGCAGACGATCGAGCGCGAGCTCGTCCTCGTTAAGGTCCGAGCCGACGCGAAGACGCGCCCGGAGGTGCTCCAGATTAAGGAGATATTCCGGGCGAAAATCGCGAACATGGCCCAGGACTCCCTCATAATCGAGGTGACCGGGGACGAGGAAAAGATCGCCGCCTTCCTCGGTCTCATCGGGCCCTTCGGCATCCTCGAGCTTTCCCGCACGGGAAGCCTCGCCCTCACGCGCTGACGCGCAACCCAAACCCAACACCCTTTAACCATGCCCGCCAAAGTTTACACCGACAGGGACGCCGACCTCGGCGCCTTCAAGAACAAGACGCTCGCCGTTCTCGGATACGGCTCCCAGGGCCACGCCCACGCGCTGAACCTAAAGGACAGCGGATGCAACGTCATCATCGGGCTCTATCCCGGATCGAAGTCGCGCAAGGTCGCCAGGCAGCATGGCTTCAAGGTCTTCGACACCGCGGAGGCCGTCCGCCGCGCCGATGTCATCATGGTGGGCCTTCCCGACATGAAGCAGGCGGGCGTCTACAAGGACGACATCCTCCCCAACCTGTCCGAGGGCAAGACCCTGATCTTCAGCCACGGCCTCTCGATCCATTTCGGGCTCATCAAGCCCCACAAGGGCATCGACGTTATCATGGTGGCCCCCAAGGGTCCCGGACACATGGTCCGCCGGCTCTATGTCGAGGGCAAGGGGATGCCGGCGCTTGTCGCCGTCTACCAGAACCGATCGGGCAAGGCGCTCCAGTCGGCGCTCGCCTGGGCCAAGGGCATCGGCTCCACGCGGGCGGGTGTTCTCAAGACAACGTTCAAGGAGGAGACGGAGACCGACCTCTTCGGCGAGCAGGCGGTGCTTTGCGGCGGCGCGAGCGCTCTTGTCCTGGCCGGGTTCGAGACCCTCGTCGAGGCGGGCTACCAGCCGGAGATGGCCTATTTCGAGTGCCTTCACGAGCTCAAGCTCATCTGCGACCTGATGTACGAGAGCGGCATCGCCGGCATGCGTTTCTCGGTCTCCGAAACCGCCAAGTACGGCGACCTCACGCGGGGCCCCCGGATCGTGAACGCCGCCACAAAGCGGGAGATGAAGAAGATCCTGGGCGAGATCCAGAGCGGGAAGTTCACGCGCCAGTGGGTCGCCGAGTACAAGGGCGGCCTCAAGAAATACAACCGCCTCCTAAGGAAGGGCGCGGCGCACAGGATTGAGAGGACGGGCCAGCGCCTGCGCGGCATGATGCCCTGGATGTCGAAGAAGAACCTCAAGGGCGTCCAGGCCGCCTATTGACCGTCCCAATCCTCCCCACCGGATTGGGCGCCTGAAGATGGGGAAGAAACTCATCCTCGCCACCCGCAAGAGCCCGCTCGCCCTTGCGCAGGCGGAGCTTGCCGCCCAGTTCCTGCGCGAGCGGCTCGGCGCCGAGTGCGAGCTCCTCAAGCTGGTGACGACAGGGGACCGGCAGGCCGAGTGGTCCCTCGAGGAGAAGGGCGGCAAGGGGCTGTTCACCCGGGAGCTCGAGGCGGCCCTCCTGCGCAAGGACGCCGACGTGGCGATCCACAGCGCGAAGGATCTGCCCGGCGGATCGGTCGAGGGGCTTTCGATTGGGGGCTACCTTCCCCGCGAGGATCCGAGGGACATGCTGATCCTGCGCTCCGGGGTCGGCGCGCCGAGGACGCTCGCGACCAGCAGCCCGCGCCGGCGCCAGCAGGCGCGGCTCATGTTCCCGGGCCTTGATTTCACGGAGATTCGGGGAAACGTGGACACCCGTTTGAAGAAGATCGCCGACCTGAGGGTGGCCGACGGGACGGTCCTTGCCGCGGCGGGCCTCAAGCGCCTCGGGATCGGCTCATGGCCGGGGGTCGAGTTCCATGCCATCGGCGTCGAAAGCATGGTGCCCGCCGTGGGACAGGGCGCGATCGGCCTCCAGTGCCGCACGTGCGACGAGGCCCTGTTTGCGGGCGTATTCGACCGGCCGACGGCGCGCGGCCTCGGGTTGGAGCGGGCCATCCAGACGGCGCTGGGCGGCGGATGCCAGACGGCGATGGGCGCCTATGCCACGCGCGACACGCTCTATTTCTTTCACGAGAGGGCGGGGCTTAGGACGATGGCCCTGTCGGACGCCGACTTTGACTCGCCCGACTCCGCGGCGGCCCGGATCCTGGGCGAGCTCGGCCTCAAATAACCCCGTGGAAGCGATGGCCGACGCGAAGAACACCCCACTCTCCGGGCGCCGGATTGTGGTGACCCGCACCCGGGAGCGGGCGTCCGAGCTTGCCGCCAAGCTTTCGGCGCTGGGCGCCGAGGTCATCGAGCTTCCGGTCATCCGGATATCGAGGGAGATCTCCAAGCAGCAGCTCGCCGACGTGATGCTGGAACTAGGCGGATATGACTGGCTCGTCTTCACGAGCGCCAGCGGGGTGCATCATTTCTTCGGGGAGTTCTTCAGGATATTCGACGACATCCGCTCGCTCGGGCTCATGCGGATCGCCTGCGTCGGCGAAATGACGGCGCGGGCCGTGGGGGAGCTGAAGCTCAAGGTCGAATGCCTTCCGAAGAAGGCGACGGCCGAGGCCCTCGCCGGCGAGCTGATCGACACGGGCAGCATGGACAACGCGAAGGTGCTCGTCGTCACCGGCAACCTGAACCGCGATGTGCTGGTGAAGAGGCTTGAGGAGGCCCGTGCGATCGTCGACTGCCTTCAGGTTTACAAGACCGAGCCGGTGGACCTGTCGATGGACCCCGTTGCGGCTGATTACCGGCAGAAGGGGGCCGATGCCGTGCTCTTTGCGAGTTCCTCGTCCGCCCAGAGCTTCGTCGACCAGGGTGCGGCACTCCAACTGGTCAAGGGTGCGAAGAAGCCCCTCTATGGCAGCATCGGGCCGCAGACCAGCGAGACCCTGCGCCGGATCGGGCTCGCGGTCGACTTTGAGGCATCGACGCCGGGGATCGACGAGCTCGTGGCGGAACTGGTAAAGTCGCTCCCATGAAGGTGCCGTTCCTCGATCTCGGGCTCCAGCACCGGGCGATCCGGTCCGAGGCCCTGGCCGCGCTCGCGGCCACGTACGACGCCACCCGCTTCTGCCTCGGCAGCGACGTCGAGGGTTTCGAGAAGGGCTTCGCCTCCGCGCTCGGCTATCCCGGCGCCGTCGCGATGAACAGCGGCACGTCGCCGCTCCACGCCGCCTGCATGATCGCCGGCTTCCGCGAGGGCGACGAGGTGATCGTGCCCCCCTTCACCTTCATCTCTTCAGTCTGGGGCATCTCGTATGTCGGAGCGACGCCTGTCTTCGCGGACATCGAGGAGGACACTTTCAACCTGGACCCGGCCGCCCTCGAGAAGGCGATCACGCCCAGGACGAGGGGAATCGTCGTCGTCCACCTGTTCGGCCTGCCGGCGAGGATGGAGGAAATCATGGCGATCGCGCGCCGGCACGGTCTTTTCGTGATCGAGGACTGCGCTCAGGCCGCGGGCGCGCGCCGCGCCGGCACGCCGGTCGGGCTCTTCGGCGACGCCGGCACGTTCAGCTTCTATCCGACGAAGAACCTCGGGGGTTGCGGCGAGGGCGGCGCGTTCGTGTCGCGAAGGCCGGAGGTGGCCGCGGCGGCAAGGCTGATCCGGGTCCACGGCTCCGAGCAGCGCTACCATCATTCGGTCGTGGGCGCCAATTTCCGCATGGACGGGTTCCAGGGCGCGCTCCTCAGCGTCAAGCTGCCGCACCTTGGGGCGTGGACCGAGCGGCGTCGGTCCATCGCCCGGGCGTACCTGGAGGGGATTCGGCTGGGCGGTGCGAAACTCCCCCATGCGGCCCTTTCCGGCGGTTCGGTCTTCCACCAGTTCACGATCCTGCATCCGGGGCGCGATGCGCTGCGCGAGCACCTGGCCAAGCGCGAGGTCGGCAGCGACCTCATCTATCCCGTTCCGCTGCACCTTCAGAAATGCTTTGCGGGCCTGGGCCTCGGCGCCGGGAGGTTCCCGGTGTCCGAACGGGTGGCGAAGACCTGCGTCAGCCTGCCGATCTTCCCTGAGTTGACGGACGAGCAGGTCGGATTCGTCATCGGCGCCGTCAACTCCTTCCGCTAGCCCTCGGCTCCATGATCGACGCAATCCAGATCAAGGTCTGCGGCCTGACCTCGCTTGTCGACGCCGACTTTGCGGACGCGTGCGGCGCGGACTTCCTGGGATTCATCCTTCACCCCAAGTCCCCGAGGCATGTCTCGATCGCCCAGTACCGCTCCATGTCGGGCCGCCTTCCGGAGCGCGTCAAGGTCGCCGTCTGCGTCGAGCCCGACCGGGATGCGCTGGGGTCGATGCGCGACGCGGGCTTTGACCGGTTCCAGGTCCATTTCCGCCACGACACGGCCCCCGGCCGCATCGAGGAATGGTCGGAGGCGGTCGGCCTTGGGAACTTGTGGCTCGCGCCGAAGCTCCCGCCCGGCACGGACGTGCCGCAGGAATGGCTCAATTTCTCGAAGTGCGTCCTCTTCGATACCTTTGACCCCAGTCTGTTCGGGGGCACTGGGAGGACGGGCGACTGGCCCAAGTTCAGGAGGCACCGCGAGTCCCATCCAGGGGTCACGTGGATCCTCTCCGGAGGGCTCGCACCGGAGAATGTGGGACAGGCCCTCGGGGAGACCGGGGCCCGCTTCCTCGACGTGAACAGCGGCGTCGAATCCGCGCCCGGGATCAAGGATCACTCCCGCCTCAAGGCGTTCGCGACCGCGGTGCGCGCGGCGGCGGGCCGCTGACCGCGGCCCCCTCAAGCGCGAGGAGCCGGCCCTTCCGGGCCTCGCCGAATGCGTAGCCGGTCAGTGAGCCGTCCGACCCGATCACCCGGTGGCACGGGACAATGAGGCAGATAGGATTGGTCGCGTTCGCCCGGCCCACCGCGCGCGCCGAGCTCCCGAGGGACCGCGCGAGAGCTCCGTAGGAGCGCGTCTCACCCCGCGGAATCCTACCGAGGGCGGCCCAGACACGGCGCTGAAAGGCCGTTCCGGCGGGGGCCAGCGTGAGCGTGAAGCGGCGCCTCCTGGCCCGGAACCAGTCAAGGATCTGCCGGCGGGCCGCCGCGGTCCTCCGCGGGTCGGTCGAAAGGGAGGACGTCCGCAGCCGGCGCTCGAGGGCGGCGCGGCCCCCGAACACGGCGGCGGCGACCGCGCCGTCGCCGTCGACGGCCAAGGAGAACCGCCCGAGGGCGGTCGGGATCGCGGTGAAATAGAATCTGGGAGACTGGGTCATGGCTCGGGTCTGTTGATCTGCCACAGGTGGGCGGTGGCGAGGCTTCGGTGCGGGGAAAAAACGGACATGAGGCGCTTTGTGGCGTCGGCGTCTGGGCGCTCCTCAAGCTTGAAGAGGGTCTTCAGGCCGCTCGTGACGCCCGTATCCCCCAGGGGGACGCAGTCGGCGAATCCTAGCGAGCGCATCATCAGGTAGTTCACGGACCAAGGACCGAGGCCGCGCACGGAAAGGAGCGTGCGCTCGGCGCGGGTCGCGGACATCGCGGGCAGGGCCGCGAGGTCGAGCGTCCCTGCGGCGACCAGACGGGCGGCCCCGATCAGGTATTCGGCCTTCTGCCTCGAGTACTGCCACGGGCGGAGGTCGGACGGCTCAAGGCGGGCGATCGCCTCGGGCGTCGGCAGGGAGTAGAGGCCCCGGGACAGCTCCGCGCCGGTGTTCTCGATCAGGCGCCGCTTGAGGAGGCAGGCAAAGGGCAGGTTGATCTGCTGGCCGATGATGGACCAGAGGAGCCCGTCGAGGACGCCCGGGGTCCTGATGAGCCGCAGGCCGGGGCGCCCGGCGAAGAGACGCGCCAAGCCGAGGCGCCGCGCCAGCCTGCAGAACCCCGCGGCGTCCTGGTCGAGGCCGAGCATTCCGACGACCAGGCGGTGGGCCGCGGCCCTCTGTGCGGCGCCGAGCGCCGCCCTGGCCTCGAGGGAGACGCTCGCGGCGTCCCGGGCGAATTCGATCCGCACAACGGCCGGGGTGCCCTCCAAGTCCGAGGCCGTCTCGTACGTCGTCCCGTCGAGGCGCTCGGTGACGCTGTGCGGGTCGCGCCCGAGGGTCCTGAGCAGGTGGGCGAGGGGATAGCCGGGCGGCAGGTCCACGCAGAAGGGCCCAGGGGCGGCCAGCTTCCGGTATCCCGACGGCGTCATCCCGTTCATCTCGCGGAAGCGCTCGTGGAAGGAGGAGAGCGAGTCGAAGCCGGCCCCGGCCGCGACCTCCGCGAGCGGCAGGCCCCCCTCCAACAGCAGGCGCCGCGAGGCCTCGATCCTGGCGCGCAGGAGCAGGTCGGCCGGCGTCGCATGGAAATGCTGGCGGAAAAGCTCGAAGCAGCGGGTGGTGCCGAAGCCGGAGCGCCGGACGACGGCCCGGGCGTCGCTGAAGCGCCCCGGGCTCGAGCGGACCTCGGCGACGAGTCCCTCGATCGATTCCAGCACGGGGTCCGCCCCCCGGGAAAAGTCGTCGGGATGGCACTTCCTGCAGGGCCGCAGGCCCGCCGCACGGGCGGCGTCGCACGAGGGGAAGAACTTCACGTTCTCTGCCTTCGGCTTCCGGGCGTGGCAGGAGGGAAGGCAGTAGATCCCCGTCGTCAGCACCCCCGTGAAGAACCGGCCGTTCCAGGCCGGATCGCTGGCGAGGAAGCGGGAGTACATGTGCGAATGGGTCAGTCTCATGGGGCGGCGGTTTCGGTGCGCGGAGTCTACCAAAGCCGGGGCTCCGTGTCGTCCGCATTATTCCGCTGCAATTCTTCGCAGGGCGCTTGCCGTGGCAACCCGGGGTTCGGTACGCTATACACAACATCATAAGTCCGCGCCGGAAGCGATCCGCATGCACAGGGCATGAAGATCTTGACCGAACGGCGGTGACGTCCCCTCGCGGGGCTCGAACCGGAGGACTTTGGATCTTGGGTCGACGAGCGGGGCGAGGCGTGGATTCCCGGACGGGAGCAGGGGCCGCAGATCGGTCCGGGAACG
>Ga0181534_10000611_pt1 | contig 24945 bp, 26 predicted proteins | sample PEATcosm2014_Bin_37_FD_119758 | JGI IMG/M metagenome (GOLD analysis project Ga0181534, IMG submission 119758) | Peatland microbial communities from MTU Mesocosm Facility, Houghton, MI, USA - PEATcosm2014_Bin17_10_metaG | ecosystem: Environmental > Terrestrial > Soil > Wetlands > Peat | place...
AGATTGCCTGACGTGAGAAGAACCCTGGTCATCGTGAAACCCGACGGCGTCGAACGGGGGCTGGTGGGCGAGATCCTCTCGCGTCTAGAAGCCAAGCAGCTTTGTCTCGTGGCGGCCGAGCTTCGGACCATCGACGCCGAGACTGCTCGGCGCCACTATGGCGAACACGAAGGAAAGTCCTTTTTCGAACCCTTGGTTACTTTCATCACCCGCTCGCCCTCACTGGTCATGGTGATTGAAGGACCCGATGACACCTGGCGCATCGTGCGGACCATGATGGGAGCGACAAATCCCGCCGATGCCGCGCCCGGCACGATTCGCGGCGATCTCGCCACGGCGATGAGCGAGAACTTGATACACGGCTCGGATTCGATCGAGTCAGCGCTTCGAGAAATTGCGATTTTCTTCCCTGACTTGGAATAACGAGTCGTAGTGGTCGGTCTCGACCAAATTGGCCTAGCCTTGTAGGCAAGCGCGCTTGTTCACGCCTCAAAAAGGAAATCTATGGTCGATAATCGGTTCTCACTTTTGGGTCGTGACATGGCCGTCGACCTCGGTACCGCGAACACGCTCGTCTACGTTCGCGGGCGCGGCATTGTGCTCAACGAGCCCTCCGTGGTCGCGGTGGACGTCAAGGACGGCAAACCCCTGGCCGTGGGCGCCGAGGCCAAGCGCATGATCGGCCGCACCCCGAGCAACATCCAGGCCATTCGCCCCTTAAAGGACGGAGTCATCGCGGACTTTGAGATCTGCGAGAAGATGTTGCGCTACTTTATTCACCGCGTTCACCAGCGTCGCTTCGCCAAACCTCGCATGGTGATCTGCGTGCCCTCTGGCATCACCGGCGTTGAGCAACGCGCCGTCATGGAAGCCGCCGAGTTCGCGGGCGCGCGCAAGGCGTACATCATCGAAGAGCCGATGGCGGCAGCGATCGGGGCGGGACTACCGATTCACGAACCAACCGGCAACATGGTCGTGGACATTGGGGGAGGCACCTCAGAGGTCGCGGTCATCTCGCTCGGCGGCATCGTGACGAGTCAGTCGATTCGCGTCGGTGGCGATGAGTTGGATGAGGCCCTGGTTGCGTACGTCAAGAAAGAGTTCCAGCTGGCGCTCGGTGAGAGGACGGCCGAAGAGATCAAGATGCAACTCGGTTCGGCGTTTCCGCTGGAAGAAGAGTTGCGCGCCGAGACTCGTGGTCGAGACCTCGTCACCGGGTTGCCCAAAACCGTCATTATCTCGACCGAACAGATTCGTGAGGCGATCTCGGAGCCCGTACAGGCCATCGTGGACGCCGTGAAGGTGACCTTGGACCGCACGCCGCCCGAACTTTCTTCCGACCTTATGGAACAGGGAATTGTCCTCACCGGAGGCGGCGCCTTGCTGGCGGGGATAGCGGCCCGCTTGGAGTACGAGACCAATATGCCGATCATTGTGGCGAATGACCCTTTGAACTGCGTGGCGCTCGGCAGTGGCATGTGCCTCGAAGAGCTTGACGTCTTCGCGCGCATGTTGAAGACCAGTCCTTCGCGGTAATCCGTGGCCACGGATCGTTCGCGGCGACGCACGTGGACCTTCAGCGTGGCCGTCGTCGCCACGCTTCTTATCTTGTATCTGACGACCGGCGTGGCGTCGGGCTTGCGCAGCGGCGTCAACATAGTTCTCACGCCCTTCAGTTGGGCGGTCAACGCGATTGCTCACCCGCTCGGTCACATGCTGGCGGGCACGATTGACTACAGCGACGTGGTCGCCCAAAACCAGAAGCTCCGCTACCAACTGGCCCAGGCCGACGAACGCGCGAATGAAGGCTGGGCGTTCGCGCGCGAGTTACAGCAGCTCACCACGGGTCTGAACGTGCCCTTCGTCGGCTCCCTGTCGACCGTGACCGCCCAGGTCACGACGGACTCGCCCACGAACTTCTCCGCCTCGGTCAGCATCTCCAAGGGCCGCGACAGCGGGATTCTCGTCGGCATGCCCGTGGTGGCCAGTGGGGGATTGGTCGGTCAGGTCATCTCCACCACGGCCCACGGAGCGACGGTGCGCCTGATCAGCGACACGAAGTCGCTGGTCGGGGTGACGTTCAATTCCGGGTCCACGACCCTCGTCGTGTCCGGACGGGGAGTGAACAACGGATTGGGTGCTACCTCGGTGCCGCTCAACTCCGGCGTCCAACAGGGCACGAAGCTCTCGACCGACGGGCTGAACGGCGCGCTCTACCCGGCCGGTCTGCCGGTGGCCACGGTCAGGACGGTGTCCCTGACGCCGGGCGCCGCCACGTACAACCTGACGCTGCAGCCGGCGGCCGATCTTCGACACCTGTCGTACCTGGACGTCATCCTCTGGGAGCCCGCTGCGTGAGACGCGTGCTGTTGCCCGTGACCCTGGTCACTTTGGTCATCGTGGCCGTTCAACTGTCGGTGTTCTCCGACCTGAGGGTGAGCGGCGTGGTCATCATGATCGTGTGGCTCTGGCCCCTCGCCATGGGGCTCGCCGGGATGACCGCGCTGGCGCTCTGGTGTGCGATCCTGGCCGGAGTGTTTTTCGATACGCACGCCGTGACGCCCTTTGGCCTCACGGCCGTGGTGGCTCTCGCCTTGGCCTACGGCGCCTCGCGGCTGGGCAAAGAGGGAGTGGGCGACCTTGACTCGGCGGCCTGGTGGGTGACGCCGGTGATCGGCGCCGCGGCCGGCTTCGTGGCGCCGGCCCTCTTCGTCGGGGCCAGTTTCTTCACGTTGAACTTCTCTCTGTGGCGCGACAGCCTGCTCGCGGCGATGGTGGTCAACGGTGTGGCCTTCGCTCTCTTGGCTCGGCCCATGACGCGCCTGGCGCACTGGGCGAGCAACTTCGGAATTCGTCGATGAGAGGTTCCTGGCGTGATCGGCCCACCGGTTCGTGGTTTTCCCGGCTGTGGCGCCCGTGGGTGTCGCTGCATCCCTTTCGGGGGCGAGGTCTCACGATCAACGAACCCAAGACCGTCGGCATTCGCGACCTCATGGCCTCACCCGATGAGGTCGCGTCGCGTCCGGCCCGCCGCTGGATCGTCATTGGCGGGTTCTTCGTCATTCTCTTCATCGCGCTCATCGTGCGGCTGTTCTTTCTTCAGGTGGTTGACTACCAGTCGTCGGTGGCGACGGTCGCCTCCAACTCGCTGCGCCAGACGACAATCCCGGCCACCCGAGGGGAGATCCTCGATCGCCAGGGTCACGCCCTCGTCAACAACATCACCACCACCGAGATTCGCCTGTCGCGCGAAGACGCCGCGTTGTATCCCGGCGTCAAGGGTTCGCTGTCGTCACTGACCGGTATCAGCGTGAACAAGATCCAAGCCGACCTCAACGACCTGCAATACAGTCCCTACCAGCCCGCGCCCATCATGGCCAACGCCCCGGCCCGCGACGTCGAGTTCATCAAACTTCATCCGGGTGAGTTCCCCGGCGTCAGCGTGCTCGACGCGTCTCAGCGCCACTACCCCAACGGGGGCAACGTGGCCGCCCAGGTCCTCGGCTACGTCGGACCCATCACGAGCCAGGAGATTGCGGCGGACCCGGGAGCGGGCTACGAGCCCGACTCCACGATCGGCAAGACCGGCATCGAGGGGTACTACGAGTCGTACCTGCGCGGCAAGCAGGGTCGCAGCACCCTGGAGGTCAGCGCCACCGGCCACGTGCTCACGGCGATCAAGACGACTCAGCCGACGGTGGGCGACTCGGTGGTGCTGAATATCGATACCCCCCTGCAAACGGCCCTCGGGAACTACCTCTCCTCCGAGATCCTGGCGGACCGTCACTCCATCGACCCCGTCTCGCACAAGGTTCCCGAAGCGATCAACGGCGCGGCCGTGGTCTTAGATCTCAACGACGGCGAGGTACTAGCCATGGCTAGCTATCCGTCCTACAACCTCAACTCCTTCGTCACGGGTCTCTCGAACGCCCAGTACACGACCCTGCGCAATGAGGGTGGATTCAACAACTACGCCATCCAGGGCCTCTACACCCCCGGCAGCACGTTCAAACTCATCACGGCCACCGCCGCCCTCCAGACCGGCATCTTCCCGGCCGACGAGTACGTCGACGACACGGGCGTCTTTAAGGTGCCCGACTGCAAGACCGCGCCGGGAAGCATCTGCTCCTTTCACGACGACGACCACTCCGCGGCCGGCAGGATCGATCTCCCGACGGCGCTCACCGTGTCCTCGGACTACTACTTCTACAACCTCGGGTACCTGTTTTGGACCGAGGCCGCCCGCTACGGCAAGACGCCCATCCAGAACGTCGCCTCGGAGTACGGACTGAACGAGAACACCAACATCGACCTGCCCGATGAAGTGTCGAGCCGTGTCGACTCACCCGCGGTTCGCGCCGAACTCCACGCCGAGGCCCCCGCGGCGTTCCCCCGCGAGACGTGGTACGCCGGTGACAACATCGAGTTGGCCTTCGGCCAGGGCGAGACCGCGTTGACGCCGATCGCGCTCGCGAACGCCTACGCCACCTTCGCCAACGGCGGCACCCGTTACGCGCCCGAAGTCGCCGCCGCCATCGTGAACCCGCACGGCCGGGTGGTCATTCGCTACACGCCGCGCGTCCTCGGTCACGTGAACTTGCCGGCCAGCGTCCGCGACCCCATCCTCCAGGGCCTCGTGGGTGTGGTGAACGACCCGTCGGGAACGGCCTACGACCCCTTTCACACCTACGACCCTTCACTTTCTACGTTCGAGGTGGCGGGCAAAACGGGCACCGCGAGCAACGCGCCCAGCGAAGAGCCGAACTCGTGGTTCGTGGGCTTTGGGCCGGTGGCCCACCCCGAGTACGTGGTGCTGTGCGTGATCGACGAAGGAGGCTACGGCGCCGACGCGTCGGCGCCGGTGGTCGCGAAGACCTTTAACTACCTCGCGCAGCACGCCGTCCCGCCACTGACCCTGAAGTCCCAGTTGACAACGCCGACCAAGCCGAAGAAGCACGCGGCGACCACCACGACGTCGCCGACGGGCCCCTCCACCACTACGTCGACCCCGACCACCACCACCTCGGGGCCGTGAATCAGCAGGGTTCCCCGCGCGGTGCGGTAGCCTGAAGGGGTTGGGCGTACTGACACACAGGGTGTCGGACGCAAAGAACGTCGCGCTAGCGCAGGTGTTATCTCCGTTACGCACAGTATTGAGGACATGACGTGGCAACCGCCAGTGCGTTACAGCTACTAGGAACCGTCGTGGTAGTCCTCGTCTCGGCCCAACAAGTCGTTCGTTTTTTTCACCTGGTCGACGCCGGTATCTCGCCGCGCCCGACTTCGCGTGGCACCCATCGCCACGTCTACATCCCCCAGTACGCAAGGAGTACCCGTCGTGAGCGACGAATCCATCCAACCCTTACCCTCATCGTCTAATCCAAGAATTGGTGACACCCGACCGGCCCCCCAGATAGGCGACACTCGTCCCGGAGCTCGAGTTCCTGGTTCCGGTACGCCCGGCACCCCGGGTACCGCCTCGGCACCCGGTCAGGGTCGGCGCCGCCGTGGCGGTCGCGGACGCGGCGGTCAGGGCAACCGCGAGAACCGCGAAAGTCGTGAGCCCCGTGAGGCCGCGTCGAACGGCGCCGCTCGTCGAAACCTGGAAGCGCCCGTTGAGGCGTCGGCGCCCGAGGCCAGCGACGGCACCGGTCGCGGCAAGCCGCGCCGCCGTCGTGGGGGAGAACGTCGCACGCGGGCCCAGGGTCGTTATCTCATGGCCGTGCACTCCACGCCCGACGGCACCCATATCGCCACCCTCGAAGGTCGTTCGATGGTCGAGTACACCCTCGCGAAGAACGCGGACGAGACGAACCAAATCGACGGCAACATCTACGTCGGACGCATCCAGAACGTGCTGCCGGGCATGGAACTCGCCTTCGTCGACATTGGCATTCCGAAGAACGCGGTGCTCTATAAAGGCGACGTCTCGTTCGACACGGACGACGTCGACGGCGCGCCCCAGAACAACAACAAGCGCATCGAAGAGATGATCCGCGCCGGGCAGACCGTGCTCTGTCAGGTCACCAAGAACGCCATCGGCGCGAAGGGCGCCCGGCTCACCCAAGAGGTATCGCTGCCGGGACGTTTCGCCGTGCTCGTGCCCAACTCCTCGACCATCGGCATCTCCAAGCGACTGCCCGACGGGGAGCGTCGGCGCCTGCGCAAGATCATCGAAGACGTGAAGCCGGCCCACCACGGCATCATCATTCGCACCGCCGCCGAGGGCGTCACCGCCGACGACCTGGCGCGTGACGTGACCTCGCTTGTCGAGAAGTGGGCAGCCATCGAGGGCGAAGTGGCCAAGTCCAATCAGCCGCGCCTCATCTATCGTGACCTCGATCTCGCCGTGCGCGTACTGCGCGAAGAGTTAAACGATGAGTACCGAGCGGTCTTGATCGACGACCGCACCCTGTACGAAAAGGTGCGCGAGTACGTGACCGCGGTCAACCCCGAGTTGGCCGACCGCATTGAGTACTACGACCGCGAGGTCGAGGAGTTGCCGCTTTTTGAGCGGTACTTCGTCCACGAGCAGCTGCACCGTTCCCTCGATCGGAAGGTCTTCTTACCGTCGGGGGGATCACTGATCATTGAGCGCACCGAGGCCCTGACGGTCATTGACGTGAATACCGGCAAGAACGTCGGCACCAACAACCTCGAAGAGACCGTCTTTCGCAACAACCTGGAAGCGGCCGAAGAGGTGGCGCGACAGTTACGTCTTCGCGACATTGGGGGCATCATCGTGATCGACTTCATCGACATGGAGTCCAAGGCCAACCGCGAGGCCGTCGCCTCGGCCCTGCGCCAAGCCCTCTCACGCGATAAGACCCGCAGCCAGGTCTTTGACATCTCGGAGCTGGGGCTGGTGGAGATGACGAGAAAGCGCGTGAACGAAGGACTCCTGGAGTCCCTCTCGGTGGTGTGCAGCGTGTGTGACGGTCGCGGCTTCATTGTAAAAACGGGACTCTGATCGCTTGACGAGAGGGCGAGCCCGCTCGATCGTCGGGTCGCGAGGGCGGTGAGCGGTCGGCTAGTATGGAACCCTTATGTACGCCGTTATCCGTGTAGGCACATCCCAAGAGCGCGTTACCGAGGGCCAAGTGGTCCGCGTTGACCTGCGCCCGGAGGAGATCGGTGCCGATGTTGAGTTTCAGCCCGTGTTGCTCGTCGACGGTGACCAGGTCACCGCCGGACCGGCCCTGAAGGGCGCCACGGTGACCGCGAAGATCATCGGCGCGGAGACGGGCCCCAAGATTCGCGCCCTCACCTACAAGGCGAAGGCCATCCAGCGCCGTCGCTGGGGACACCGTCAGCACTACTCGACCGTCGAAATCACCAAGATTTCGGCCCAGGCGTAAGGAGAACCAATGTCAAAGACCAAAGGCGGCGGTTCTACCCGTAACGGCCGTGACTCGAACGCCCAGCGCCTCGGCGTGAAGACCTTTGACGGCACGATCGTCAAGTCGGGCAGCATCATTGTTCGCCAGCGTGGTACCAAGTTCCACCCGGGTCGCAACGTCGGCATCGGCAAGGACGACACGCTGTTTGCGCTCGCTGAGGGAACCGTGAAGTTTGGTTACCGGGGCGGCAGAAAACTAGTTGACGTTCTCGCCGACTGAGTTTTCCTCCTAAAACTAAGAATCCCCCGGGCGAGAGCCCGGGGGATTCTTAGTTTGTAACGAGAACTACGCGCCCTTGACGGCCTTCTTAAAGGTCGAGCCAATTGACACCTTCGGAGCCCTCGAAGCCTTCACCTGGATGGCTTCGCCGGTTTGAGGGTTGCGGGCGGTGCGCGCCTTACGCTCAACACGCTCGAAAGACAAGAATCCGGACAACACAATCTTTTCACCCTTGGACACGTTGCCGACAACGACGTCCTCAAAGGCCTTAAGAACCTCAGCTACGACGTTCTTCGTGGCGCCACTCTCGGCGACAATTGCTTCTACCAACTCGGCCTTGTTCACCGGTCGACTCCTTACTCTTATTGAAACGGAACTGGGCGTTCCCAGCAACCAAGGTCAGTTTTACCGTAAAAAAGGGAAAATTTGCGGATATCGCCTAAGAATTGGCAGTGTTCATATGAAGTTCGTATGACGCTATTCACAAATCTCCTGTTCAACTGGGTATTCAAAAGGTGCCCACCGGCCAAAGGGACCGCGGCGCGCGCGGCGGCCGCGAAATCCCTGGAAAACGGCGCATTTGGCCCCCAGTCGGCCGGATCTGACCAGCCTGAGGCGAGGGGTTCAGACGGGAGCAAACCTCCCGAGAAGGCCCCCTACCTAGGATGTATCGGTGTCCACCTTCGTCGACAGCGCCCAGTTGCACGCCAAAGCCGGCGATGGTGGGGCGGGATGCGTCAGTTTTCGCCGTGAGGCCCACGTGGCCAAGGGCGGCCCGGACGGGGGAGACGGGGGAAAGGGCGGCGACGTCTGGCTGGAGGCCGACCACAACCAGGCCTCTCTGCTCGGGTTCAAGGATCACCCCTTTCGCCGCGCCACCGACGGCCAGCACGGCACGTCCAAGCGCCAGCACGGGGCCCGCGGCAAGGACGTCGTCGTGGCGGTACCGGTGGGCACCATGGTCTACAGCGCAGACGGAGAACTCCTCGCTGATCTGACCGGTCCCGGCGACCGCTGGCTCGCCGCCGAGGGAGGGCTCGGGGGTCAGGGAAACGCCCGCTTTCTCTCCAATCAGCGCCGGGCGCCGGCCTTCGCCGAGCAAGGAGAGGTCGGTGAAGAGCGTTGGTTCGACCTCGAGCTCAAACTGCAGGCCGACGTGGCGCTGATCGGTTTTCCCAACGTCGGCAAGTCGACGTTGATTTCGCGAATCTCCGCGGCCCGCCCGAAGATCGCGGACTACCCCTTCACCACGCTCGTGCCCAACCTCGGAGTGGTGCGGGTCGGCACTCGGGCGGCCCGCCCGGGCGACGCCACCGAGTTCGTGGTCGCCGACATTCCGGGCCTTATTGAGGGGGCGGCCGAGGGCCGCGGGCTCGGTCACGACTTCTTGCGCCACGTCGAGCGCGCGCGGGTGCTGTGCGTCCTACTCGACCTGTCGGAGTTCGCCCCGCGCCCGCCCGAGGAACAACTGGAGATTCTCCTGCGGGAGCTGGGGGACTACCAGGCCAGTCTGCTGGAGCGTCCGCGGGTAATCGTCGGTTCCAAGGGCGACGTGGCGGCCTACGAGATGGACGGCGTCGACACCATCTCGGCCGTCACCGGCGAGGGCCTCGACCCGCTGGTGGGTCAGTTGGCCGGCCTGGTTACCCAAGCCCGCCACGACGAAGCCGAAGCGCTCGAACACGAGGTCGTCATCCACCGCCCCGTTCCCGAGGAGATCACGGTGGTGCGCGAGAGTGACGACCACTGGCGCGTCGACGGTCGTGCCGCGCGGCGCGCCGTGCGGTTTCAGGATCTCACTGACGATCAGGCGCTCGCCGAGATCGTGCACCGGCTCAAGGATCTCGGCGTCGATCGGCTCCTCACGCGCGCCGGCGTGCGCGACGGTGACGTGGTGACCGTGGGTGCGCTCTCCTTTGAGTGGTGGCGCGACGAGGTGGGCACGGGACTCGACCGCGGCGAACATCATCGCGCCACGCGTCGCGAGCGCCTGGCCCGACACGGGCGCTTGGACGGAGTGGACGATGACGAGTCGTAGCGTCGTGGTGAAAGTGGGCACGTCCTCAGTGACCGACGCGAGCGGTGGCGTGGACTCCCAGGTTCTGTCGGACATCGCGGGCGACGTGGTCTCGCTGCGTGGCGACGGCTGGTTGGTCGTCGTGGTGACCTCGGGTGCGATCACCGCCGGGTGGGCCGACGTCGGCGAGGGGCGACCGCGACCTCGTGACGCGGCGACCCTTCAAGCGGTCTCGGCCGTCGGACAGCCCCTGCTCATGCACGCCTGGCGTGACGCCTTCGCGCGGCACTCCGCGCGGGTCGGTCAGGTTCTTCTGGCTCCGTTGGACTTCTCCCACCGCGGTCAGTACCTGCACGCCCGGGGAACGATTGAGGCGCTGGCCGCGCTCAACGTGGTGGCGGTGGTGAATGAGAATGACGCCGTCGCGGACGAAGAGATTCGCTTCGGGGACAACGATCGACTGGCCGCGCTGGTCGCGAACCTGGTGGGCGCCTCGCACCTGGTGCTCCTCACCGACACCGAAGGACTCCTCACGGCCGACCCGCGCATCGACGACACCGCCACCTTGATCGAAGAGGTCACGGCCTTTGACGCCGACCTGCTTTCGGCGGCGGGTACCAGTCGCTCGGGCGTCGGCAGCGGCGGCATGGCCTCTAAGTTGGCCGCGGCGCACATGGCGGCCTGGTCGGGCGTGACGACGGTGATCGCGCCCGCGCGCTCGGCCCACGCGCTGCGGCTGGCGGTGAACGACACGGTGGGTTTCGGCACGACCTTTCACCCGCGGCCGGAGCGCCTCTCGGCGCGCAAGTCCTGGATCGCCTTTGCCGTCGCCAGCCAAGGGGCGCTCGTCATCAACGACGGCGCCCTCGAGGCGCTGGAAAACCACGGGCGCAGCCTGTTGCGGGTGGGCGTCGAGGCGTACCACGGCGCGTTCGTCGAGGGTGACGCGGTCGACGTGAAAGATCTCCGCGGCGAGACGATCGCGAAAGGATTGGTTCGCGTGTCGGCGGAGTCCTTCGCCGAGGGTGAGGACGTGGTGGTGCACCGTGACGACCTGGTCCTTCTCCGCCGGCGTTAGCCCGGCCATTACGCTAAAGGCATGACAACCAGCGCCCTCGCGACCCAAGGCGCCGCCGTCAAGCGTGCCGCGGCGGAGTTGGCGCAGGCCTCCAACGAGACGCGTCAAGCCGTTCTCACGCACGTGGCGGATCGCCTGGTGGAGAGTGAGGCTGAGCTCCTCGGGATCAACGAGGCCGACCTGGAGGCCTATCACGAGTCGGGTCCGGGACGAGATCGGCTGAAACTCGATAGTCAGCGCGTGGCCTCCATGGCCAGCGCGCTGCGCACGATCGCCCACGGGAGAGATCCCTTGTTCGAGATCGAAGATCGGCGAACCCTCCCCAACGGCCTTCGCGCGGAACGCCTGCGCGTCCCGTTGGGCGTGATCGGCGTCGTCTACGAGAATCGACCGAACGTCACGACCGACGTGGCGGGGCTGTGCGTACGGAGCGGCAACGCCGCCTATCTACGAGGGTCGGCCAGCGCGCAGCGAACCAATGAGTTTCTGGTCGGGCTGTGGCGCGACGCACTCGAGAAGGAAGGTCTCTCTCGGGACGGGGTCGCGCTGGTGCAGGACTCGTCCCACGAGAGCGCGGTCGCCTTCATGCAGTTGAGCGACGTGTTGGACTGTCTCATTCCTCGCGGTGGCCCGAGTCTCATCGCGGCCATGCGCGAGAACGCTCGCGTGCCCTACGTGCTCGACGGCGACGGCAACTGCCACATTTACGTTGACGCCTCGGCCCAGCTGGATCAAGCGCTCGACATCGTTCGCAACGCGAAGACCTCGCGTCCGGGCGTCTGCAACGCGGCCGAGACGCTCCTCGTCCACCAGTCGGTGGCCGCGACTTTCCTCCCGGCGGTGGCCGCGGCGATGCCCGAGGTGGAACTGCGGGCCGATCCGCGGGCGCGCGCGATACTTCCTCAGGCCACGGTGGCGACGGAGGAGGACTTTGCGCGCGAGTTTTTGGACTTGATACTGGCCGTGGCGTTGGTGGACTCGCTCGATGAAGCGATCGATCACGTCGCGCGCTACGGGACCGGTCACAGCGAGGCGATTCTTACCCAAGAGGGGGCGAACGCCGACGCCTGGGTCAAGCGGGTCGACGCCGCGGCCGTGCTGGTGAACACCTCGACGCGATTCATCGACGGGGGAGAGCTGGGCCTCGGCGCCGAAGTGGGCATCTCGACCCAAAAGTTGCACGCAAGGGGCCCTATGGGAGTACGCGAGTTGACCTGTTTGAAGTGGGTCGTGAGAGGTGAGGGGCAGATTCGATGACCGCGCTCGATCCGAGGGAAGAACTAGCCCAGCGTCTCGGCCTCGCGAGCGTGCCACCGGTGCGCTTTGAGTCCCCGGCCGAGGTCCTCCAGCTTCTGGCCGCCCACGACTACCTCGCCGACGACGCCATCGCGTCGGTCGTCTACTTAGCTGACCGCTTGGCCAAGCCCGTTCTGGTCGAAGGACCGGCGGGCACCGGCAAAACCGCCTTGGCCCGAGCCGTGGCCGACTCCGTCGGCGCGCGACTGATCCGCCTGCAGTGCTACGAGGGACTCGATGAGTCCAAAGCCCTCTACGAGTGGAACTACCGCAAGCAACTCCTGCGCATTCAGGCCGGTCGACCCGAGGGGGCGAGTGGCGAAGAGTGGCACGACCTGGAAGAAGACATCTTCGCCGAAGAGTTCATGTTGACGCGCCCCTTGCTCGAAGCGATCTCGGCGAAGGACCCCGTGGTACTGCTCATCGACGAGGTCGACCGCGTGGAGCTCGAGACCGAAGCGCTGATGCTCGAGATTCTCTCGGAGTATCAGGTCTCGATCCCCGAGCTCGGAACGATTCGAGCCCAACAGATTCCTATGGTCTTTCTGACCTCGAACAACACGCGCGAACTGTCCGAAGCCCTGAAGCGCCGCTGTCTCTACCTCTACGTCGGGTACCCGACCGTCGAGCGCGAGCGCGACATCATTCTCTCGCGCGTGCCGGGCATCACCAAGACGCTGGCCGAGCAGATCGCTCAAGTGGTTCGTTCCCTGCGCTCATTGGATCTCAAGAAAGCGCCGTCGGTGTCGGAGACGTTGGACTGGGCGCGCACGCTGGTGGTGCTCGGGCGCGACGAGATCGGCGACGACGACGCGGCGGCCACGCTGCACATCTTGTTGAAGTATCAGTCCGATATCGAGCGCGCCACCAAAGAGCTACTCGGTCGCTCGAGGCCCGTTGCTTAATCTGCTCGGCGACTTCATCGGCGAACTACGCGCCGCGGGAATCCCGGTGTCCATGAGTGAACACGTCGACGCGGCCCGCGCGGTCGAAGTCATCGACCTGGGCGATCGGTCGTTACTGCGCGCCACCCTGGGCGCCACGCTCGTGAAAGACGGCGACCACCTGCCGGTTTTCTACCACGCCTTTGACGTGTACTTCTCCATTCGCTCCTGGGACGGAACCGAGGACCTGCTCGGCGATGAGCTGACCTCGCCCGAGGAGCGAACGGGGGTGCCGGGCGCGAACGGTCAAGGGCCGAGCGGGCGGGGCGGCGGCGGTGGCTCGATGAGCGCCACCGAGTTGGCCGAGATGCTCTATCGCGCCCTTCGTGACGGCGACCTCTCCGCGCTGCGGGCGGGAGCGAGCGAAGCGGTGACCCGCTACGCCGGGGTGGAGCCCGGCCGTCCGGTGGGCGGCACCTACTACCTCTATCGAACGCTGAGGAACCTGGAGCTGGACCAGATGCAGGCGCGCCTGGCCGGTGAGTCGAGCGGGGGTGACGAGTTAAGTCGGCGCCTCGCCGAAGACGAGGCTCGAGCGCGCGTCGAACAACTGAAGGCCGAGATTGAGCGGGAGATCCGTGAGCGACTGGTGGAGGATCGCGGCGCCGAGGCCCTCGCCAAGTCCGTGCGCAAACCCCTGCCCGAGGACTTGGACGTCATGCACGCGAACCGCGACGAGATGGCCCAGCTGGAGCGGGCGTTGCGACCGCTCAGTCGAAAGTTGGCGGTTCGCCTCGCGCGAAAACGGCGACGCCGTCGCCGCGGACCGGTCGATCTTCGCCACACCGTTCGTCGCAGTCTCTCGACCGGTGGCGTCCCGCTCGATCTGCGTTTCAAGCCGCCGCGGCCGGCCAAGCCGGAGATCTTCGTCATCGCCGACGTGTCGGGGTCGGTCGCGTCCTTCGCCCGTTTCACGCTGCACCTGGTGCACGCGATCTCCTCGCAGTTCTCCAAGGTTCGCAGTTTTGTCTTCGTCGACGGACTCGATGAAGTGACCCACCTGTTCGAGGGAGTGGAGGACCCGGCCGACGCGGTGCTGCGGATCAACGCCGAAGCGGACGTGGTCGCCTTTGACGGACACTCGGACTACGGCCGCGCCCTCACGGTCTTTCACGATAAGTACGCGCGCTCCTTGACCAAACGCTCCACGGTCTTGATCTTGGGTGACGCGCGAAACAACTACCACCAGGCGCACGCCGAGGTGTTGGCCGACATTCACTACCGCGCGAAGGCGGTCTACTGGTTGAACCCCGAGCCGACGAACTACTGGAACAGCGGCGACTCGGTCGTCGCGCAGTACGCGCCGTACTGCGATCGGGTGATCGAGTGTCGCACGTTGCGACAGCTCGAGGCGTTCGTGGGCGAGCTCGCGTGAGTCTGGCCGATCGACTCCCGCCCGAGGGATTTCGCCAACGTGGGCCGGTCCCCACCGGCACGCGACTGGTGTTGATTCGTCACGGGGAGTGTGTCGCCAACGAGAAGGGGCTCGCCGGGGGTCCCGTGGGCGATGGCGGGCTGACCGAGCTCGGTCGCTCGCAGGCGAAGGCCCTCGCGCGTCGTCTCTCGGTCACCGGCGAGCTGCGCTCGGCCACGGCGTTCTACACCTCGACGCTGCCCCGGGCCATCGAGACGGGCGACATCGTCTTTCCGGCCATCAACCCCGACCTCGTCGCCACGCGACACGAGGACCTGGGCGAGTTGCGCGTCGGGGAGGCCGACGGCCTGACCTGGACGCAGATCGAAGAGCGATACGAGTTACCGAACTGGGACGTGGATCCGAGCCAGCGCAATGTGCCCGGCGGGGAGTCCCTGCTGGACTTCTTTGCCCGCGCCACGGCGGTGATCGACACGATCGTGGCCGCTCACCCCCACGAGTTGGTGGTCGTGGTCTCGCACGGTGGATTCATCGAACAGGCGATGAAGATATACCAGGGGCTGAGTGGCGCCGTGCGCCTGCGACCGCGCATCGAGCACTGTTCGATGACCGAGATCGAGTTCGACGACGGGCCCACGCGCCTGCTTCGTTACAACGACCTCTCACCGATCGGCGTCACGTAGCGCTGCAGGTACTCGGCCACGTGAAAGGCCAAATCGAGACTTTGCGTGGCGTTCAGCCGCGGGTCACAGATCGAGGTGTAGTTGACGTCGAGGTCGGTCTCGTCGAGACGCGACCCGCCGCCGAGACACTCGGTCACGTCGTCGCCGGTCAGCTCGACGTGGAGCCCGCCGGGCCAGGTCCCGAGCGCCTGGTGTAGAAGGAAGAACTGCGAGGTCTCGGACAGCACGTCGTCAAAGTGGCGGGTCTTCTGGCCCCCCGAGGCGACGAAGGTGTTGCCGTGCATCGGGTCACAGGTCCAGAGCTCGCGGCGCCCGTCATCGCGCATCGCCTCCACCAAGGGGGGCAACAGGTCGCTGATCCGCTCGTGTCCCATGCGTGATATCAGCGTCAGTCGTCCCGGCACGTTGTCGGGGTTCAACACGTCGACCAGTTGACGCAGTTCGTCCACGCCCATGGTGGGTCCCACCTTGAGGCCCAACGGGTTGGACACCCCGCGCAGGAAGTTCACGTGGGCCCCGTCGAGCTGACGAGTGCGGTCGCCGATCCACAGGAGGTGGGCCGAACAGTCGTACCAGTCGCCGGTGAGGGAGTCCCGGCGGGTGAGGGCCTGCTCGTAGGGGAGGATCAGGGCTTCGTGGCTGGTGTAGAAGTCCACGGACTGCAACGCCTGGTCGTCGGCCAGGTCGATCCCGCAGGCCTTCATGAACTGCAGGGCGCGCTCGATCTCATCGGCGATGACCTCGTAGCGCTTACCCTCGAGCGAGTTGGCGACGAACTCCTGATTCCAGGCGTGCACCCGCGAGAGCGCGGCGAAGCCTCCGGTGGTGAAGGCGCGCAGCAGGTTGAGGGTGGAGACACTCTGGTGGTAGGCGTCGAGCAACCGGGCGGGGTCGGGACGGCGCGCTTCGGCGCTGAACTCTTCGGAGTTAACGATGTGCCCGCGGAACGCCTCGAAGCGCTGGCCGTTGCGCTCCTCGTACTCATCGGAGCGTGGTTTGGCGAACTGCCCGGCGATGCGTCCGACCTTGATGACCGGCACGCCCGAGGCGTAGGTGAGGGCGACGGCCATCTGCAAGATGACCTTGAGCTTGTCGCGAATCTCGTCGGCGGAACTCTCGTGAAACGACTCCGCGCAGTCGCCGGCCTGGAGCAGGAACGCCTTGCCGTCCGCCACCTGAGCCAAGTGGTCTTGCAGTCGTCGGGCCTCCCCGGCGAAGACCAGGGGCGGCTTCTTGGCCAGTTCCGCCTCGACGCGCGAGAGGTGCTCCGGGTCGGGCCAGATCGGACTTTGCGCGACCGGGTAATCGCGCCACGAACGCGGCGTCCACTCGAGTGACGTTATTTCCATCGTCTAAGCGTAAGCGCTCCTCGCGCGAGAGGGCAATCAACGTAGTATTTCTCGATGAAAGATCGCCGTGTCGGCCTCTTTGGGGGCACCTTCGACCCGCCGCACCTAGGACACGTCGCGGCGCTCCACGCGGCGGCGGCGAGTGGGCGTTTTGATCGAATCGTGGTCACCGTGGCGGGCGACCCGTACATGAAGGGCCCCCGGGTGGACGCGGCGGAGCGGCGTCTCGCCATGGCCCACGCCGCCTTTGACAACATTCCTCTGGTCGAGGTGTCCGACCTCGAGGTCCACCGTCGCGGACCGAGCTACACCGTCGACACGGTGCGTGAACTGCTGGCGACGTCTGAGGCGATTGACCTGATCGTAGGGGCTGACCTGGCGACCCAGCTCCCTCAGTGGCACGAGGCGGCGACGTTGCGAGAACTGGTCGACGTGGGCGTCGTGCCGCGACCCGGCGCGTCGAGTACTTCGCTCGAGGGATGGCGCTGGTACGAGATCGCTATGCGGCCGGTCGATCTATCGAGTACGTTCATAAGGGACATGTCACTGAGCGACGCAGATTTGAAAAAGTACCTGCCGGCGGGCGTCATTCCTCTCTTTTTGAGGGCCCGAGGCTAAAGTCGAGGCAATGGCAGTTCGAATCTTCGACCTGACGGAACCGCAGTTGACGCTGGAGGTTCTTGACGTTGCCCCGCGTCGTCAACATGTGCGGCGCACCAAACAGCGATACGCCATCATCGGCGTGGCCTCGTTGGCCGTTCCCTTCTTCGCCGCCCTGGTCGTACTTGGGGTGGCCCACTGAGTTCGCACGAGGTGGCGCGCTGAGTGACATCGTGACGAGCGGCGAGTTGTCTCGCGGCGCCTACTCGACCTACGTAGCGACCTTGCTGAACGCGGGGGTGGTCGCGGCCGAGGAGAAACTCGGTATTGACACGGTCGTCTTGGACCTGCGCGAACTGGTGGACGCCTTCGACGCGCTGGTCGTCACGTCGGGTCGCAACGACCGCCAGGTTCGCGCCATCGCCCAAGAGGTCGAGCGACTGGTCGATCTCGCGCTCGGGGTGAAACCCCATCACGTGGAAGGGCTGGTGGCCGGGGAGTGGGTGGCCCTCGACTACGGCGACGTCATCGTGCACGTCTTTGACGAGAGCGCCCGCGACTACTACGACCTCGAGCACCTCTGGAGCGCGGCCCCGGCGCTGCGCCCCCAGCCCACGCGCTAACCGTTCAAGAGGCTCTGAAAGTCCCGCGGCGTTACGAGCGTGGCGTGTTTGCCACTGGGCAACAGCACGTTCTGGGTGACGCCGGCCACGCGAATCTCTAGTCCGCGCTTCGCCCCGACCACGTCGGCGGTCAAGACGAGCTGGCCGATCGCGAGGAGCTGTTGCTTTGGCGGCAGGGCGTTCAGCGAGGACCCAAAGTCAATGACCCCGACGCCCGTAGCCTCGTCGACGGTGGCGGAGAGGACGACCAGAGACTTCGGCAGGGCCGAGGTGTACCCGGCCGACTTTTCGATGTGCGTCGGTCCGAGGAGCAGTTGTCCGATCACCGTAGCGAGGGCCGGAGGTTCGGGCACGATCCGGCTCGAGGGGGCGAGGTCACCCGCCGCGTCGACGATGTAGACGGGTTGGGTGATGAATCGCACCCGGGCGTGGTTGGTGCCCGGAATGGTCGGGCTCAACAAGCCGAAGGGGACTGTTTTCACGCGGCTGGGCGCGGAGTTGGGGGCGACCAGGGTGCAACTCGAGAGGGCCAGGGCGCCCACCAGGGTCAAGAGAACGACGCGGTACTTCACTCGGGGGGCTCTTGCTCAGAGGGCAAAAGGATCTGGAATCGCGCGCCGCCCGAGGGACTCTCGAGGACCCGGATGGTGCCGCCAAAAGCGCGAACGTGATCGCGCACCAGGGCGAGCCCGAGTCCCGTGCCCCGAGCGATGCCCCGGTCGTGCGCCGCGCGCCCGCGAAAAAACCGCTCAAAGACACTCTCGCGCTCTTCCACGGGCACCCCGGAGCCCGCGTCGTCGACGTTGATGGCCAGTTGATCGCCTTCGGTGTCAAGACCGACCTCGGTGGCGCCCCCGGCGTAGTAGTGGGCGTTATCGATGAGGTTCGCGATAACGCGCTCGAAGCGACGGCGGTCCACCGTGATCACCGGTGAGCCGACCTCGTCACGGACCTTGACCGGTGGCTCGTCGAGGCCGTGTCGGCGGGCCGCCGAGCGAACCGACTGACGCACCAGTTCTATCGCCGGGACCGTCTCCATCACGAGGGGGACGGCCCCGGCGTCGCTGCGGGCCATCTCGAGCAGGTCTTCCACCAAGGACTGGAAGATGGCGAGGTCGGCCGTCAAGAGGTCGAGACTTTCCTGGCCGGCGGGCGAGAGCTCGCCGCGGTGCTGTTGGAGCACCGTGGCGGTGGTGGCGAGCGTGGTGAGGGGCGAGCGCAACTCGTGACTGACGTCACTGGCAAACCGCGCGTCGCGCTCGAGGCGTTCGACCAGCTGGCTGACCATCTCGTTAAAGGACTCGGTGAGTTGTTGAACCTCGCGGTCCGCGCGGGTGACCTGCAAGCGCGTGGACAGATTCCCTTCGGCGATGGCCCCCGCCGCCAGGGAGACACGCTCGAGGGGTCGAACGGCCCGTCGCGCCACCCAGAGGCCCCCGGCGATGCCGATGAGTGAGGTCAAGAGGGCGCCGAGAAGGAGGTTGTGGAGCAACGTACTCAGTGAGTTCTCGAGCGAGTTCATCGGGAAGACCTCGAAGAACTGCGTCTCGACGGCCGGGATGGGTATCCCCACGACGAACATGATCTTCCCGTCGATGTTCAAGATCTGCGCCGTCGCCGTGCCCTGGGTCACGAGATCCTGGGTCGCGACCGGGACGTCTTTGGTGGAGGCGCCCGAGCTCTGGGAGAGCCACTGAAGGTGGGTCTTCACGAGCACGCCGGAGTCGGTGGCGTGCTCGATGGAGTTGAGGATGCTGCCGAGATTCGGCGGCGACGTGTAGAGCGTGTCACGGACGAGTTCGGCGTTTTCAAAACTCTCGTGCAGATCGGTGTGCTGGAGGTCATTCACCAACTCGTGGTGGACGCCCTCGTAGGTCAGCGCCGCGAAGAGCGCCGAGAGGATCAAGGCCCCGAGACCAAAGGTCATGAGGAGCCGAAAGCGCAGGCTCCCTTGGCGCATTACATGACCAGCTTGTAGCCCGTTCCTCGAACTGTCACGAGGTAGGTGGGACTGGCCGGGTCGGGTTCGATCTTCATGCGCAGACGCCGAATGTGCACGTCCACCAGGCGGCTGTCGCCGAAATAGTCGTACCCCCACACGTGTTCGAGGAGGTCTTCGCGCGACAAGACCTTCCCATTCGCCGCGGCCAAGTCCGTCAGCAGTCGAAACTCCGTCGAGGTGAGGTGAAGTTCGGACCCGTCACTGTGGCGCACGACCCCCTCGTCGGGAATCACCCGCAGTTCGCCGAGCCGGAAGGCGTTGGTGCTCTTGTCGGGACGGCGACGAAGGTGGGCGCGCACGCGGGCGAGTAGTTCTTCGGGGACGAAAGGCTTGGTGACGTAGTCGTCGGCCCCTGACTCGAGCCCGAGCACCACGTCGGCCGTTTCGTCACGCGCCGAGACGATCACGATCGGCACGTCGCTGGTGGCCCGCAACGCCTCGCAGGTCTGGAACCCGGTCATGCCGGGCAACATGACGTCCACGATGGCGACGTCGGAGGTCATCCGCGAAAAGAGTGCCACGCCGACCTCACCCGTGGGGGCGTCGTCGACGCTAAAGCCTTCGCCCTCGAACATGAGCCGAAGCGCGGTGCGGATGTGGTCGTCGTCTTCCACAATCAAAATGCGTGGCATCCCAACTCCTTTGGAAACATGCCAAGACTACATAGACCCGACCCGGAGGCCGACGTTCACTAGCGTGGGGCTGTGTCGGCTCTTCCTGATGGCGAGCGGCCCCGGTCACGGTGGCGTCTGGAGAACTACAGCGACACCCTGCGCGCGGCCGACCGCTCACCGGCCACCACTCGGGCCTATGTGAGCGACGCCAAGGCGTTTGTCACCTGGGCCCAGGCGCGCGATCGCACTGATCCCGCCTTGATCACGAAGAAGGATCTTCGCGACTACCTCGTCTACATGACCAACCGCGGCGACGAACGCAGCTCGGTTCTTCGTCGTCGCGCCTCGCTGCGCAGCTACTTCTCCTGGTTGCTCGAGCGCGGCCACGTCGAGAGCAATCCCGCCGCGCGTTTGCTGGCGCCCAAGGCCACGCACCATCTGCCCCAGATCGTGGTGCGCGAGCAACTCGACAATCTCCTCGACGACGACTGGGGCGACGATGAGTGGGCCGTTCTCGACCGCGCCGTGTGCGAGTTGCTCTACGGTGCGGGACTACGTGTCTCGGAGCTGTGCGATCTCAATCTCAACAGCGTGGATTTCGCCAGCGGTCTAGTGCGCGTCCTGGGCAAAGGTCGAAAAGAGCGGATGGTTCCCCTGCATCGCAAGGGTCTAGAGGCGGTCAAACTCTGGATCGAAGACGCCCGCGAGGACGTCCTGCGCGAGGACTCGCCCCGCGACGCCCTGTTCTTCAATCGTCGCGCCAGGCGGCTCGGACCCCGCGACGTGCGACGCATCTTGGATCACCGCGTCGAACACGGCCACGTGCACCCCCACGCCCTGCGCCACACCTACGCCACGCACCTCGTCGAAGGGGGAGCGGACCTTCGCGTGGTCCAGGAGCTCCTCGGCCACGAGAGCCTAACGACCACCCAGATCTACACCCACGTCTCGAAGTCGCGCCTGCAGAAAGTGCACCACGACAGCCACCCGCGCGGCCGGTAGCGGCCAACCGATAACATAGACAGGCTCTCCCAGAGTGGGTGAGCAGTGAGTTGTCCTCGTGGTTTCGTACGGTCGCCGTTCGCGGTGCTCCACGGGGTTGAAGCAACCATACGAAAGGAAACTAGATCGTGGCCCTCGTCACTCTGCAGGAACTATTGGACTCGGGCGTGCACTTCGGGCACCAGACCCGCCGCTGGAACCCCAAAATGCGTCGCTTCATTCTCGGCGAGCGCAACGGGATCTACCTCATCGACCTGCGAAAGACGCTGGCCGGCATTGAGTCGAGCTACGCCTACGTTCGCGACCTGGTCGCCGACGGCGGCGTGATTCTCTTCGTCGGCACGAAAAAGCAGACCCAGGGCCCCATCGAGGACTACGCCAAGGCCTGTGGCATGCCCTTCGTCAACCAGCGTTGGCTCGGCGGCATGCTGACCAACTTCACCACGGTCGCTGGACGCGTGAAGCGCCTCGTCGAGCTGAGGGCCATGGAGCGCGCCGGCGACTTCGCCAACATGCCCAAGCGCGAAGCCCTTCGTCACAGTCGCGAGCTCGAGAAGCTGGACCGCAACCTGAGCGGTATCGCCAACCTCGACCGGGTGCCCGACGCCATCTTCGTCATCGACACGAAGAAGGAGCACATCGCCGTCACCGAAGCCCGCAAGCTCGGCCTCCCGGTCGTGGCCGTGGTCGACACCAACTGCGACCCCGACGTTATTGACTACGTCATCCCGGGCAACGACGACGCCATTCGCGCCGGCGCCCTGTTGTGCCGCTTGATCGCTGACGCGGTCACCGAAGGACGCTTTATCCGCCACAACCGCCCGGCGGTCGCGGTCACCCCGTCGGCCACCGCCGTCGGCGCGTAACACCCACCACTCGAAGAGGAGAACCAAAGGTGACAATCACCGCCAAAGACGTACAGAACCTGCGCCAGGCCACGGGCGTGGGCATGATGGATGCGAAGCGAGCCCTCGATGAGGCGAACGGCGACATGGAAGCCGCCATCAAGTTATTGCGGGTCCAGGGCCTGGCCTCGGCCGAGAAGCGCGCCAGTCGCGACGCGAGCGAAGGCGCCGTCGCCGTCGTTCGTGACGGCAACGTCGCCGCCATCGTGGAACTGCGTTGTGAGACGGACTTCGTCGCCAAGTCCCAGGAGTTCGTGGCGTTGGCCGACGAGATCGCGGCCAGCGTCGTCGCCGACGGGGAACAGTCCATCGCCCACTTCAAGGAGAACATCGAGGTGATGTTGACCACGCTGAAGGAGAACATCTCCATCGGTCGCGTGTACCGCCTCGAGGCCGGTCCCGACGAGGTCATCGACACCTATCAGCACATTCAGGCCAATCGTGGCGTGAACGCCGTCATCGTGGTCGTTAAGGGCGCCAGCGAAGAGGTGGCCCACGAGCTCACGCTGCACATCGCCTTCGCCAAGCCCGAGTACCTCAGTCGCGCCGACGTGCCCGAGGCCGAAGTCGAGGCGGAGCGAAAGACCATCGAAGAGATCACTCGTAACGAAGGCAAGCCGGAGGCGGCGATCCCCAAGATCCTGGAAGGCCGACTGAATGGCTGGTACAAAGACCGGGTCCTGTTGGACCAACCCTACGTGCAGGACGACAAAGAAACGGTGGCTCAGTTCTTGAAGGGTGCGTCAATAACGGCGTACGCTCAAGTAGTCATCGGGGGATAGGACAATCGTGCGTCGAATGGTCTTAAAGCTCTCGGGCGAAGCTCTGGCTTCGGCCGCCAGCGACGAAACCATTGACGCTTCGACGGTGGACTTTCTCGCGGTCGAGATCTCCGCCGCGATGGAACGCGGTGGCCTCGAGCTCGCGGTCGTGGTGGGCGGCGGCAACATCTGGCGTGGCGCCACCGGAGAGCTCGCGGGCATGAACCGCGCCAACTCCGACCTCATGGGCATGCTGGGCACGGTAATTAACTCCCTCGCGCTGCAAGACGCCATTGAGAACCACGGTCGTGCGACGCGCGTGATGTCGGCGATCGACATGAACCAGGTCGCCGAGCCCTACATCCGACGCCGGGCCGTCCGCCACTTGGAGAAGGGCCGCGTCGTCATTTTCGCGGCGGGCATGGGCAACCCCTACTTCACCACCGACACCCCGGCCGCCCAGCGCGCCGCCGAGATCGAGGCCGAGATCGTGCTGAAGGGTACCCACGGCGGGGTGGACGGTGTCTACTCCGAAGACCCCCGCGTTAACCCCCAGGCCGTTAAGTTCGACGAGATCTCCTTTGACGAGGTCATCGCGCGCAATCTGCGGGTCATGGACATGACGGCCATCACGTTCTGCAAGGACAACCACCTCCCCCTTCGAGTTTTCGACCTGATGGCTGCTGGTAATTTGGGTCGCGCCCTCGACGGTCGCCCCGTCGGTACGCTGGTGAAGTAATGGAAAACGAACTGGTCGATCTCGTGATGGAGGACACCCGCGAGAAGATGGCCCGCGCCATCGAGCACGTGAAAAACGAGTTCGGCACCGTGCGCACCGGTCGGGCCTCGTCCACCTTGGTGGAGGGTCTCTTGATTGAGTACTACGGAACGGACACCCCGCTCAAGCAACTGGCGAACTTCTCGGTGCCCGAGCCGCGCCTGCTCGTGGTGTCGCCCTTTGATAAGCAGTCGATCCCGGCCATCGAAAAGGCCATCGGCAACGCCAACCTCGGCTTGACGCCCTCGAGTGACGGGCAGGTTATTCGTCTCAACTTTCCCGCCCTCACCGAGGAGCGGCGCAAGGACTTCGTGAAGATCGTCAAGACCAAGGCGGAAGAGGGCCGGGTCGCCCTGCGCGGGGTTCGACGTCACGCTCGTCAGGAGCTCGAGAAGCTCGAAAAAGAAGAGGGGCTCTCCAGCGACGTCATCGAGCGACTCGATATCGTCCTGGACAAGATGACCCAAGACGAAGTCGCCTTGGTCGACGCCCTGCTCGCCCACAAGGAGCAAGAACTCCTTGAAGTCTGACGACGACGGTCCCTTCGACGACGAGCCCACCGGCCAGTTTCCGGTGGCCCGCTCCAGCGACCCCCGTGTCACCATCACCGGCGCCGACCTCGCCGCCGACCTTGCCGCGGACATCGTCGAGGAGCCGTTGACCATCGACCCCAACACCCTGCTACCGCACTGGACAGACGCCCCAACCGGCCAGGTGCCGATCGTGGTGGCTCGCGAGACGGCCAGGGACGACGATCCCTGGTCGGCGGTGCCCGCCCCGGCGTGGCGCGAGGGCGAAGCCGACTGGGTGGCCCACGAGGGTCAGTTCGACGCCTCCTTTCTCGCCGGCGAGGCGAAAGTCGACGACGCTCGTCCCTGGGAGTTCTCCCTCGGCGAGGACACGGCCGTCGAGGAAGACGACGAGCCGGTCGTTGAGGCCCCGCGTCCGGCGCCCCTGAGAAGTCAGCGCACCCGTCAGCGCGCCTCGGCGAATCCACTGGCCGGGCGGGCCGTGCGCCAGAGCTCCAACAGTGTCTCCCTCGCCACCTTGACGGGCGTCGTATTGGCCATTGTCGTCTTTGGGCTCTTTCTCGCCGGCCCGCTCGCCCTCACGGTTCTCATACTGGTGGCCCTCGGGTTCGCCGCCGCGGAGGCGTTCGCGGGCTTTCGCACCGTGGGGGCCCACCCGGCCACGATCCTCGGCATCGTGGCGGTGTTGACGCTGGGCGTGGCGGTCTACAACAAGGGTCTCGTGGTCGTCGGGGCGGTCACGGTGCTGCTCATTATCTTCGGCTTCATC
>Ga0181534_10000612_pt1 | contig 24941 bp, 24 predicted proteins | sample PEATcosm2014_Bin_37_FD_119758 | JGI IMG/M metagenome (GOLD analysis project Ga0181534, IMG submission 119758) | Peatland microbial communities from MTU Mesocosm Facility, Houghton, MI, USA - PEATcosm2014_Bin17_10_metaG | ecosystem: Environmental > Terrestrial > Soil > Wetlands > Peat | place...
ATCCTGGAGCTCGATCGCGGCCACGGCATTCCCTGGCACGGCAACTATTCCTCCTGGCTGGAGCAGAAGGAAGCGCGCCTCAAACTGGAAGAGCGCGAGCGCGAAGCCCTGCGGAAAAACCTCGAACGCGAGCTGGAGTGGGTGCGTCAGAACCCCAAGGCCCGTCAGGCCAAGAGCAAGGCCCGCCTGCAGCGTTATGAAGAGCTGGCATCCAAGGAATTCCAGGAGCGCAACGAGACCAGCGAAATCTACATTCCGCCCGGCGAGCGCCTCGGCGACCTCGTCCTGGAAGTGTCAGGCCTGAAAAAAGGCTATGGCGAGCGCCTCCTCATCGACAACCTGTCGTTCAACCTGCCCCGCGGCGGCATCGTCGGCATCATCGGCCCGAACGGCGCCGGTAAAACCACCCTGTTCCGCATGCTCACCGGGGCCGAAAAACCGGATGCCGGCGAGATCCGCTTCGGACCCTCCACCAAGCTCAGCTTTGTAGACCAGTCCCGCCAGTCGCTCGACGACAAGAAGACCGTGTTCCAGGAAATCTCCGGCGGATTGGACCTGATCAAGGTCGGCAACTACGAGACCCCGTCGCGCGGTTATGTAGGCCGATTCAACTTCAAGGGCACGCAGCAGCAACAGTTGATCGGGGACCTGTCGGGCGGTGAGCGCAACCGCGTCCACCTCGCCAAGGTATTGAAGTCGGGCGGCAATGTCCTGCTCCTCGACGAGCCCACCAACGATCTGGACATCGAAACGTTGCGCGCGCTCGAGGATGCGCTCCTCAACTTCCCCGGCTGCGCGGTCGTCATCTCGCACGATCGCTGGTTCCTGGACCGGATCGCCACCCACATGCTCGCCTTCGAAGGCGACTCGCAGGTGGTCTGGTTCGAAGGGAACTACCAGGAATACACCGAGGACTACAAGCGCCGCAAAGGGGATGAGGCCGTGCAGCCTCATCGCATCAAGTACAAGCCCCTCACGCGTTAGTCTTGGCAGGTCAGTCGAATTCCGGGTCGCTGCCGGCCACCGAGGATCGGAGCGCGCTTCGCTGGCTGGCACCGCTCGCGGCTTTGGTCGTGTTCGGCGGTGTCGTCGGCGTGCTGCATCACGAGCTGAAGCAGCTCCACATACGCAGCGTCTTCGAGCATCTCCACGCCATTCCACGCGCCAACATCCTTGCGGCGTTGGGCTTCACAGCCGCCAGCTACCTGTTGCTCAGCACGTATGACGCGCTCGCTCTGCGCTATCGCGAGCGAGTCATCGTCTACAGCCGCATCCTGTTCACCTCTTTCATTGCCTACTCCTTCGGCCACACCCTGGGATTCGCGGCCTTCACCGGCGCGGCCATCCGCTTCAGGTTGTATTCGACAGCCAAAGTCACGGCGATCGATGTAGCGACCATCTCCGCATTCAGCAGTCTGTCCATCGGCATCGGACTCACGACCTTGACCGGCATTTCGCTGTTGGTCACGCCGGAGCAGGCTGCCAACCTGCTGCATCTGCAACCCGCCTGGTCGATGTTGGTGGGCTTCCTGCTGCTGGCCGTCATTGCGGCCTACGGTTTGTGGGGCTCGCTGTCCAAGAATGTCCTGGAGATACGGGGTTGGGCGCTGAAACCCCTGGGGCCGAAGATCGCCATCGTGCAGATCGTGCTCAGTGTCATCGACCTGAGCCTGTCCAGTGCGGTGTTGTGGTGGCTGTTGCCACCCGACGCGCACATCAGCTTCATTGCGTTCGTCGGCGCCTACGCGGTTGCTGTGATTGCCGGAATCATCAGTCACGTCCCCGGCGGCATCGGTGTGTTCGAAACCGTCATCCTCTACACGCTTCCTGAAGTACCGAAGGACGCTTTGCTGGGCTCCCTTCTGGCCTATCGCGTCGTTTACTACATGGTGCCCCTGTTCTTCGCGACGCTGCTGTTCCTGACGAAAGAGGTTAGTGCCCAACGTGGCAAGCTGGCCCGCGCTCGCGAACTGGCAGGCATCTACATCGCCCCGATCGTCCCGCAGATTGCAGGTGCATTGACCTTCTTCGCAGGAACTCTGTTGCTGCTCTCCGGCGCAACACCTGGCATGGACGACCGCCTCCACTTCCTCTACAACTTCCTACCGCTGATCGTCGTAGAGGCGTCGCACCTGGCAGGCAGCGTGATCGGCCTAGGTCTGCTGATCCTGGCACGCGCTTTGTTCCGGCGTGTTCACGCCGCTTACCACATAACTTTTTGGCTGCTGACGGCGGGCATCTTTGCGTCACTGCTGAAGGGGCTCGACTTCGAAGAGGCGCTCGTATTGGCAGTAGTCCTGGGAGTACTCACTCTGGGACGCGGTGCCTTCCACCGACCAACAGCGATTCTGTCGGAGCGTGTGGGGCCGGTTTGGGTCGTGAGCATCATCGGCGTCATCTCGCTGGCGGTTTGGATCGGCTTCGTCGCCTACCGGCACGTCGACTACTCGGACGAGCTGTGGTGGACCTTTGCGTTGGACGGAGACGCGCCCCGCATGTTGCGCGCATCCCTCGTGGTGGTTGTGCTGCTGGCGGCCTACCTTCTCCTTACGATGTTGCGCCCGGCGCAGCCCGAGCCGGCCGTCGCCGGGCCCGATGACCTCGAGCGTGCGAAAAGAGTCATCGCAAAGTCCAATCTCACGGTCTGCAACGCAGCATTAACCGGGGACAAGCGTCTTCTGTTCAATGACACCGGCGATGCCTTCGTGATGTATCAGATCGCCGGCCGCAGCTGGATTGCGCTCGGCGACCCGGTTGGCTCTGACACGGGTGCGGAAGAGCTCGTGTGGCGGTTCAGGGAGATGTCGGACCGACACGGTGGCCAGACTGTCTTCTACCAGGTGAGCGGCGACCGTTTGCCACTGTATGTCGACCTCGGACTCGCGGCCCTCAAGATCGGAGAAGAAGCCCGGGTGCCGCTCCCCGATTTCGCCCTGGAGGGATCGGCACGCGCGGATCTGCGCCAGGCGCATCGGCGCGCGGAGCGGGACGGTGCCAGTTTCGAAGTCATCGGGCCGGAGCAGGTCATGGAGCTGCTGCCGGTGCTGGAGAAGATTTCCAACTCGTGGCTCACCAGCAAGTCCACCGGTGAAAAGCGCTTTTCGGTCGGCGCGTTTTCGGCGGAGTATCTGCGCAATTTCCCGATGGCCATCGTCCGCAGTGAAGGCAATCCAACCGCCTTTGCAAACTTGTGGACCTCCGGCACGAAGGACGAGCTGTCCGTGGATCTCATGCGCTTCGGCAATGAAGCGCCGCGCGGCGCGATGGATTACCTGTTCATCGAGCTCATGAAATGGGGCCGCGCTCAAGGCTATCAGTGGTTCAACCTGGGGATGGCACCGCTGGCCGGCCTGGAGCGTCATCCGTTGGCGCCAGCGTGGCATCGCGTCGGCAACTTCGTATTCAGGTACGGCGAGCACTTCTATAACTTCGAAGGCCTCAGGCGCTACAAGACAAAATTCGAGCCTGTATGGGAGCCGAAGTATCTGGTGGCGCGGGGCGGTCTTGCACTGCCGCGAGTGCTCGTTGATGTCTCGGTGCTCATCGCCGGCGGCATGAAAGAATTATTCGCGCGTTGACATCTGTAAGATTGGCGCTCAGCCGCGCAAAGCATCGGCTAGACTGCCGCCGGGGATTTGAAAACAACAAGCGCTGGCGCAGCCAACACGCTATGTCCGTACACATCGACTCCGCGAGCCGACTGCTCAACGATCAGGCCCAGAACCTGAGCGTGACCTGTCCGCACTGCGAGGTCGTATCGCACATAACGCCGAGTGCGGTTCCGAATTTCGAGGAGCTGCAGGCACGGAAACCCAGGCAGGTCGGCATCGTATATAGCTGCGATGCGTGCCACGCGCCCGTGTTTACCCGCTATGCGGTGCGTATGTATGGACCCACGAGAGTGGAGCTGGCGCCGCAATTTACGGAGATTGAGCGTGCCCGCGAGAAATTTTCATTTACGTACCTGCCGCAGGAGGTGGAAGCTCTCTTCAAAGAGGCCCTCGCGTGCTTTTCGGCCGGCGCATTCAACGCCTTCGCTTCCATGTGCCGCCGCACCGCGCAGGCGGTTTTCGTGGATCTCGGCGAGGGCGGCAAGCTCCGGGTCTTCGACGAGCTCAACACCTCCCGGGACCTCGCCGGACTGCCTGCGGAAACCTACGGGAAACTGAAAATGATCCTGTTCGGCACGGAATCGGACCCCCGCCCGAGTCCGCCCCTGCTGGACAGCTATGAAGCCGGCATCGTTCTCGAGGTCATGAAGGACGTGCTGTATGAGGCTTATGTCCGGAAGGGCAAGCTGCGTCAGGCGATCCTCGTCCGCCGCTTCTTCCTGGACGAAACCGCAGCCAATCTGGCGCCCATTACGCCCGCGGCGCACTCAAGTTAACCCCCCGCGAGCCGCTATCTGAGGGTATGACAGTTACCCTCATGGACAGCGCCCTCGAGCACATCGACCAGGCCCGCTTTGCCGTCGAAAAGGGCGATCTCCTGGCCGGTGCAGTGCAGATCGTCGGCGAGCTTCGTAGTACTCTCAACGTCCGAGATGGTGGTCCTTTCGCCGCCAACCTGGACGATTTGTGTGAATACATGTCCCGTCAGCTCGTGGCTGCCAATCTTCAGAACCGGAGCGCGACCCTGGATGAGGTCGCCGATCTCCTGCGTGAGATCCGAAAGAATGCATGGATGGTGCAATCATGTATGACGGTGCAGATACAGTAGTCCTATACGAAGAGCTGGCATTCCAGGACGTATTGCCGGTGTCCTGGAAGCCGATGGTGAATGCCATCGACCGCGAGCTCACCGCAAGCTTTGACGAGCGAAACCTACGGCTGCTCCAAGCTTGGGAAGCGATGGACGAGCACGTCCCGATCGATAAACAGTCGGTCGAAGACGCTCCGTACGCTGCCGAGATCCTGCGGCTGGATATGAAGCTGAATCTGCTACTGGATCTCGTTGGTCAGCTGGTCGTGGCAAGCCATCCCCGCCCGCACTCCGTTCCCGTGCGCTTCAACGCCCTGGGCGCAATGTGGCGCGGAACCGGCACTCTCCCCGAGGCCGGTGAGCAAGGCATCCTCGACATTTATCTGCGCGACTCGCTGTCCGAACCACTCCGCATGGCTGGACGGGTAACCAGTGTCACGCCGGAAGGCGGCATCAAAGTTAAATTCCTGCCAATGGGTGAGGCCGTTTCGGACATCCTCGAGAAATTAGCGTTTCGCCGCCACCGGCGTCAGATTGCCGGCGCTCGCCAACCCCGCCGCTAAGCTATTCGTGACCCAGGTCACGGGAGGTGCGTTGCGAAACGCTCACAAAGCGGGAACGGTTCACAGCTTTGGGCCACTGTACGCCTCAACATAAGACCTCGCGTTGAGCGCTGGATAAGAATCAGGGTGGAGTGAATGGCCGCAGCGGAATCAGTCATCGTCCCGGAAATGCTACGGAGCGAGACGGATGCCGGTTACCCGGGACTCACCTCGCTCGATGACCGTCGCGCGCGCCTCCCCACCGGTACCTCCGCTCCGATCCGTGAAGTCATCTCGCTGATCCGCCAAGTGGCCGGACACGATTCGACCGTTCTCGTGCTGGGCGAGTCCGGCACCGGCAAGGAAGTCTGCGCCCGCGCCATCCATGATCTCTCCCCGCGTCGCAATCGGCCGTTCGTGGCCGTGAACTGCGGTGCGATCCCTGCCGACCTGCTCGAATCCGAGCTGTTCGGCCACGAGCGCGGTGCCTTCACCGGCGCGGTCTCCGCCCGCAAGGGCCGTTTCGAGATCGCCGAGGGTGGCACGCTGTTCCTGGACGAAATCGGCGACATGAGCCCGACCATGCAGGTGAAGCTGCTGCGCGTATTGCAGGAGCGGGTGTTTGAGCGCGTCGGCAATCAAACACCGATGAAGTGCAACGTGCGCATCATCGCGGCAACCCATCGTAACCTCGAAGATTCGATCCAACGCGCCACGTTCCGCGAGGATCTGTTCCATCGCCTCAACGTGTTTCCCATCGAGATGCCGGCCCTGCGCTCGCGCATCGAAGATCTGCCGCTGTTGGTTCGCGATTGCATCGCACTGAACCTGCAGGAAGGCCGGGGCCGCGTACAACTGTCGCCCCGCGCGCTCGGCGCCCTGGCGTTGTGTCAGTGGACCGGCAACGTCCGCGAGTTGGGCAACCTGATTGAGCGACTGTCGATCGTCTGCGCCGGGCGCACGGTCGAAGTCCGTGATCTGCCGCCGAAATACCGGCCGCCGGTGGACTGGACCCTCGAGGTCGAGACATTGCAGCTGCCGGCTCCCGCACCCGCTGAAGAACACGACGCGCACCTGAGCGAAGAGCATGCCCTGTCGGTGCTCGAAGAAGTCGAGTTGGAACGCGCGGAGCGCAAGGAAACAGCCAACAAGGCGTCCGCCGGCGACGCGCTCGCAACATTGCCCGAGGACGGCCTCGACCTGCGCGAGCATCTGCTCACAATCGAGCGGCAATTGATCGAGCAGGCGCTGCAGCGCTCCCGCGGCACGGTCGCCAAGGCGGCCCGCCTGCTGAACCTGCGGCGCACGACGCTCGTCGAAAAGATGCGCAAGCTCGGAATGGGCGGCGAGTTTCCGCCGGAAGTTTGACGCTCGCGCGGCGTAATCGTGCCGCTGTTGTGACCCCCTTCACGATTTAGTCCCCAACACCGCCAGGCACGGCTTTTGCAATCTCCCCATCACCAGGCATAGGCCCGCGGTGATTGGCATGATTGAAGCACAAACTGACCGAGTCATTATTTCGCGCAGCGAGCCCGAGCCCGTGGCCTTCGCTCCCAACTCGCTGCGTCTGATCGAGCTGGCCCGGCGCGTCGCGGCGAGCGATTGCACGGTGCTCATAGTGGGCGAATCCGGCACGGGCAAGGAAGTGCTCGCGCGGTTCATCCATCGCTGCTCACCCCGCAACCGCCAGCCCTTCATTGCCGTCAACTGCGCCGCGATTCCGGAGAACATGCTCGAAGCCATGTTGTTCGGTTATGAGAAGGGCGCGTTCACGGGCGCTCATGCCGTCCATCCCGGCAAGTTCGAACAGGCGCAAGGCGGAACCCTGCTCCTCGATGAAATCACCGAGATGCCGTTGGGACTGCAGGCGAAGCTGTTGCGCGTCCTGCAGGAGCGAGAAGTGGAGCGCCTGGGCGGTCGCACGCCAATTTCGCTCGACGTCCGGGTGCTGGCAACAACCAACCGCCGGCTGCGTGAAGAAGTCTCTGCCGGCCGCTTTCGCGAAGACCTCTACTACCGTCTGAACGTTTTCCCGCTCGCGATCTCGCCCCTGCGTGCGCGTCGCGAAGATGTCCTGCCGCTCGCGATGCAGTTGTTGAGCGCGCGATGCCGCCCCGGCGAACAGATTCCCGCGCTGGGCGCAGATGCCGCCCACCTGCTGTTGACTTACCCCTGGCCCGGCAACGTCCGTGAGTTGGATAACCTCCTGCAGCGCGCGTTGATCCTGGTCAACGGACCGGTCATTCACAAAGAGCACATCCAGTTTGAGTTGGCCAACGAAGGCAGTCTGACCCACGAGCCGGCCACGATGGTCGCCATCAGGCCGCCCGTCATGGACGTCCCTTCCGCCAACTCCCTGGCGCGCTCGCTCGATGAGACCGAGCGCGACCTGATTCTCGATGCATTGCGCAGCGGCCAGGGAAGCCGGCGCGAGGTTGCGGAGCGCCTGGGTATCAGCCAGCGCACGCTGCGTTACAAGCTCGCCCGGCTGCGTGAAGCCGGTGTCGATGTGCCCGCGGCCTGAACAGGGTTTTAAAGGAAAAGTCACATGAGTCTCGAAATTGATTCAGTGCTCGCTCAGATCCGCTCGCTGTCGAGCCAGGCCAAGGGCGGCCTCGGTGGGATTGCGCCGCCGCAGTCGCCGACGGCCACTGACAAGTCGGGTCCCAGCGCGTTCGCATCTCTGATGAGTAAAGCGGTCAACACCGTAAACAGTCAGGAACTGACCGCCGGGAAAATGGCTGACGCCTTCCAGCGTGGCGACCCGGGGGTGGAGCTCCCGCAAGTCATGCTCGAAATGCAGAAAGCGAGCGTGTCGTTCCGCGCAATGACCGAGGTGCGTAACCGCGTGGTCAGTGCGTATCAAGAAATCATGAACATGCAGATCTGACAGAGGTCTCGTAGATCTTGAACGCTGAAGTCTCTCAACTGCCTGTTCCTACCAATCCGCCCTGGCAGCAGGCGCTGAAGCCCCTGCTGTTGCTCGTCGGCATCGCCATGGCAGTGGCTGCCGGCGTGACCGTCGTTTTGTGGTCGCGCGGGCCAACTTACACCACGTTGTATGCCAACCTCGGTACGCAGGACCAGGCGCAGATCACCCAAGCCCTGGACGCTGCGCAAATTCCCTATCGCATGGCCCCCGGCTCCAGCTCCATCGAAGTGCCCAACGAGAGATTGAATGACGCGAGATTGAAGCTCGCCGGCCAGGGACTGCCCGAAGGCGGCGGCGGATTCGCCCTGATGGATAAAGACCCCGGCTTCGGGGTCAGCCAGTTTATGGAGAATGCCCGTTACCAGCATGCTCTCGAAGCCGAGCTGGCGCGCACCATCGGTTCCCTGCGGCCGGTCGAGGGAGCTCGGGTGCACCTCGCAGTACCGCGTCCGTCCGCCTTCGTTCGCGACCACAAAGGCGCGAGCGCTTCCGTTTTCCTGCAGCTCAAACAGGGTCGGCGCCTCGAGCAGGAGCAGATCCAGGCCATTGTGAACCTGGTGGCCTCCAGCATTCCCGACCTGGAAGCCAACGCGGTCACCGTCGTTGATCAACAGGGTCGGCTGTTGTCGTCCCCTGAGGGACACGACCAGTTCTCCATGCGCGAGCAGCAGTACGACATGATTCATCGTCTCGAGGATGACTACGGTCAGCGCATCGAGGCCCTGCTGATCCCGTTGGTGGGCCCCGGCCGCGTACACGCGCAGGTCGTCGCTCAGATGGACATGGCCGTGACTGAAGAAGCTCACGAGCAGTACAAGCCTGACAGCCAGATCATTCGCAGTGAACAGACCTCCGAGTCCGTGACCAAGGATGCCAATGGCACACAGGGCGTTCCGGGCTCGTTGACCAACCAACCACCCGCGGCAGGCGTTGCGCAGCCGCCGGCACCGAACACCCCACCGAAGCCCGCCCCAGCGCCTGGTACGCCCGCAGCCGCGGCCGCAGCTGCAGCTGCAGCTGCCGCTGCCGCAACCGCAGCGGCGACTCCGACATCGGAAAGCACGTCCAAGCAGGCAACCAAGAACTATGAAATCGACCGCACCGTGGCGTACACCAAACAGCCGGCGGGCCGCCTCCGTCGTATCACCGTCGCGGTGTTGATTGACAACCTGCGCACCACATCGAAGGACGGCAAGGCGCACGAGACCCCGCTCTCCAAAGAACAGCTCGATCACATCAATCAGCTCGTCAAGGATGCCGTCGGCTACGACGAGCAGCGGGGCGACAGTGTGAATGTGGTCAACGCCTCGTTCACGCAGGACACTACCCCGGCTCCGGAAGGTGAGTTGTTAGCCCCGAAGATCTGGGAAACCCCGTTGTTCCTGGACATCGCGAAAGTCGTAGGCGGTCTCATCGTCCTGCTGGTTCTCGTGCTGTCGGTAATCCGCCCGTTGGTCAAGAACCTGATCGCGCCCACCGCGCAGCAGATGCAGGTACATGTACTGCCGAAAAACGCAACCGCAGCCGCCGGCGCCGCTGGTGCGGACGGGCAACCCATGCTGGCCGATGGACCAACAGACAATACGCCGGCGCTCCCTAGCACAGCTCAACTGGCCAACGCCACGCATGAGCAACAGGTAACCTCAGCTAGGACCCTGGTCACCCAGGACCCGAAGCGGGTCGCGCAAGTCGTCAAGGGTTGGATAGCCAACGATGACTGAGAAATCTGCCAGAACCGGCACCGAGCGCGCCGCCATCCTGCTGCTGACCCTGGGCGAGCGCGAAGCCGCCGAGGTGTTGAAGCAGATGGGCGCCAAGGAAGTGCAGCGCATCGGCGCCGCCATGGCCAAACTCCAGAACGTCTCCAAGGAGGAAGTTCAGAGCGTCATTGCCGAATTCTCCGCCTCGGTCGAAAACCAGACTTCGGTAGGCGTGGGTACGGAGGAATTCCTGCGCAAGGTGTTGGTGGACGCGCTGGGACAGGAAAAGGCCTCCGGCATCATCGACCGCATCAGTGTCGGCCGCTCCACGAAGGGTCTCGAGGCTCTCAAGTGGATGGATGGTCGAGCGGTTGCCGAGCTCATTCGACTCGAGCATCCACAGATCATTGCCATCGTCCTCGCGTACCTCGAGGCCGACCAGGCTGCCGAGGTGTTGTCGCATCTGCCGGCCAACATGCGTTCGGACATCATGGTGCGCATTGCTACTCTCGACGGCGTTCAGCCCAGCGCCTTGAGTGAGTTGGATGACATCATGGAGAAGACCTTCGCCGGCAAAGGCACGACGCGCACCTCTGCCCTGGGTGGCGCCAAGGCCGCGGCCGACATCATCAACAACCTCGAGCCCAGCCAGGAAGGCGTCATCATGGAGCAGATCACCCAGACGGACGAGCAGCTGGGCTCGCGCATCCAGGATCTGATCTTTGTGTTCGACAACCTGCTGGAGATCGACGATCGCAGCATGCAGGAGCTGCTGCGCCAGGTGGCCAGCGACAAGCTGCTGCTCGCCATGAAGGGCGCGGAAGACCAGATGAAGGAAAAGATCTTCAAGAACATGTCGCAACGCGCGGCGGAAATGTTGAAGGACGACCTGGAATCCAAGGGGCCCGTGAAGATTTCCGAGGTGGAAGGCGCGCAGAAGGAAATTCTGCAGACCGCCCGCAAGCTGGCCGAAGCCGGCACGATTCAGTTGGCAAGCAAGGGCGACGAGTATGTCTGAGGCGCGGCGACCCTTTCACCCGCAGTCGCAGTCGCGCCCCATTCCGGCGAGCGCGGCGGCTGTCGAGCGCTGGGCACTGCCCGATGTTGCGGGCCCTGTCGTCAGCCGCGTCCGCGAAGAGAAGAAGCCTGTCGACAACACGGTCGAGCTGCTGCGCCAGGCGTTGCAGGAAAGCGAGGCACGCGGTTACCAGGCAGGCATGGAAAAGGCGCAGGCCGAAAGCCAGGTGACTCTGGATGCCCTCAATGCCCGTGTGGCTCAGTTGGACTCCATCCTGCAGTTGCTCGGCGCTCCGTTGGCACAACTCGATGCCGAGGTCGAGAAAGAATTGTTGAATCTGACGCTGGCGGTCGGCAAACAGCTGGCGCGGCGTGAGTTGCGAGTGGATCCCACCCAGGTGATCGGGATCATTCGGGAATCGCTGGCGCAACTCCCCGCCTCTGCCCGTGACGTTCGGGTGCATTTACATCCTGAAGATGCCGCAACAGTCCGCGAGCGTCTCGCCGAGCCTACCCAGGAGCGGGCTTGGAAAATCGTAGAAGATCCAACCCTCAGTCGCGGCGGCTGCATGATCCGCACTGAAAACTCACAGCTCGACGCGCGGCTCGATAGCCGCATAGCTGCCGTGATCGCGAACGCCCTCGGCGAAGAGCGTGCCCCCGAGCGCCCAGCCTCAGAGTCACCCGCCTCGCCTGCGAGTTTCGAATCGTCCGAGGTCGCCAAGTGAGCGATGTCAGCACCGACCGAGCAGCCCATTGGCGTGAGCGCCTGGCCAAGCGCACGCGGCGCGTCGAGCAAACCCTGCCCCCTCCGGTCGAGGGCTCACTGACCCGCATGGTCGGCCTCACACTCGAGGCGACCGGATGTCAGGCTTCAATCGGCGACTATTGCGATGTCATCACGAAAGAAGGCACGCGCATCGAATCCGAGGTTGTCGGCTTCGCAGGCGATCGCCTCTACCTCATGCCAACGGGCGACATTCAGGGGCTGGGCCCCAGCGCCCGCGTCATCCCCCGCCAACGCGGCGCAGGCACTGTCAGGGTGGGTCCGCAACTGCTGGGCCGAATCGTCGACGGCGCCTGCAACCCACTGGACGGCCTGGGCCCGATCGATTGCGAAGACCGGGTCCGCCTCACCGGCAAACCCATCAATCCCCTCTCCCGCAAACCGATCGAAGAGCCGTTGGATGTTGGCATCCGCGCAATCAACTCGCTCCTGACCATCGGCCGCGGCCAGCGCGTCGGCTTGTTTGCAGGCAGCGGCGTCGGCAAGAGCGTGCTGCTAGGCATGATGGCCCGCTATACGAGCGCCGACATCATTGTCGTTGGGCTCATCGGCGAGAGAGGCCGTGAAGTTAAGGAATTTGTTGAGCGCATCCTGGGCCCCAAGGACCGCAAACGTGCCGTCGTAGTGGCAGCGCCCGCGGATGCTCCGCCGCTCATGCGCCTGCATGGCGCATGGCTCGCCACAGCCATTGCCGAGTACTTTCGCGACCAGGGCGCCAATGTTTTGTTGCTGATGGACTCGGTCACCCGCTTCGCACAAGCGCAGCGCGAGATCGGCCTGGCCATCGGCGAAGCACCTGCCACAAAAGGCTATCCCCCTTCCGTGTTTGCCCGATTGCCGCAGCTCGTGGAGCGCGCCGGCAATGGCGCGGAAGGCTCTGGATCAATTACAGCGTTCTACACAGTTCTCACGGAAGGCGACGACACCAACGACCCGATTGCGGATGCAGCACGCGCCATTCTCGACGGACATATTGTTTTATCGCGACGTATTGCCGAAAGCGGCCAGTACCCGGCCATAGACATCGAGGCGTCAGTCAGTCGTGTAATGCACGAGATCTCGACACCCGCGCAAATGCAGATCGCACGGCAGTTCCGCCAGACGCTGGCCACGTATCAACAGAATCGCGACCTGATTGCTGTAGGTGCGTACCAGCGTGGCAGCGACCCCCGCATCGATAACGCAGTCGCACTCTTCCCCCGGATGCAGAAGTTTCTGCAACAGGATATCCGTGAGCGTGCCGATTTCGGGGCCAGCCTCACAGCGCTTCAGACGGTCCTGGCGGATAGTGCCGGCGGGAAACCGTAATAGGTGACGACCATGAAGCGCTCGCAGCGATTGGAAATGGTGCAGAACGTCGTCGACGACTTGGAGCGACGCCGCGCCGAAGCGCTCGCAGCCAGCGAGCGCCGTGTGTCCGAAGCCGAAGCCAAGCTGGCCGAGCTCGAGAGCTATCACGAAAGCTACGTTCGCGGCTTTACCGTCCGGGCCGGCTCCGGCATCGATGCCAACCTCGCCCGCGATTACCAGGCCTTCCTGGCACGGCTCGAAGAAGCCATTCGTCAACAGAATCAGATTGTGATTCGCATGTGCGCGCAGCGCGACAGCGAACGGCAGAACTGGCAGGGCGCCGCCCAGCGCGCCGAGGCCGTTGGTCAGATGGTGCAGCGCTTCCAGCAAGAGGAAGTCCGCGCCGCCGACAGACGGGAGCAACAAGAGTCCGACGAGCGCTCCGCGCGCGCGTGGGCATGTGGACTGGTGGCACGTGGAACTTAATATTCAACCCTCTTCCGATACCTCCTCTTCCAGCACGACGAAATCGTCGAGCCAGAAGAATTCGAGCACCGACCTGTTCGCGCAGGGCATGGCAGCCGCGGCCAAGCAGACGAAGGCCACCAAGCAGCCTGCTCCTGCGCCGAAACAACCCGCCAGGCCGGCCAAGCCCAAACACACTGCCGATTCCGGCGACACCAGCGACTCCAAAGCCACATCCGCCGCCAAATCGAGCGCCACTACCAAACCCACGCAATCCTCTGCGCAACAGGCAGCAGCCGGTGCTCAATCCGGCCAGGACGGTTCTGCACCCGACAGTGCCGCCACGGCTTCTGAGGCCAGCGCGTTTACAGGCAATGCAAAAGTACGCATGCCTGTGCGCACGACGCCTAAGAACGCCAGCGCTCGAGATGCCGCGCTTAAAAACGCGCAGGACGCCGGCACCGACCCCAGCGCAGACAGCACCAACCAGTCTGGTTTGAGCCTTCTGCAATTGCTCGCCAGATCCCTGGACAGGGACAAGTCCCTGCAGAGCGACGACTCCTCCGCCGCGACGCCATCAACGGACGCAGCGACGCCGGCGGCAATTGACAAATCCGACACGGATACCCAAGCCACCGACGATCCCAACGCGGTCGCCCTCGCCATGTTCAGCCAGGCGCTGGCCGCCGCGCTCTCGAGGCAAACATCACCCACTGCTGCACCCGCCAACACGGCTGACGTAGCAACCAGCATAGGCAGCGCAACCGATTCCCCGGGTGGCGCCACCTCAATGCAAGACCTGATGACCGTGCTCGCGCACGACGTCGCCGCAGATGCGAAAGGCAAATCTGACGACGGTGCAGCGCAGTTCAATCTAGACACCACAAAACCCGCCGCCGGCGACTTGAGCAGCACTGACACCAGTGCCGTATCCCCCAATGCGCTGACCCATTTGGGAGTTGCGTCACACTTTGCAGCACAGCACCTGCGCAATGACACCAACACCGCCGACCTGAAGTCCCCTGTAGGCTCCTCCGCATGGGAGGACGAAGTCGGCACGCAGCTCACCTGGATGACGCAAAAAGGCCTGGAAACAGGCTCCCTGCGCGTTTCCCCCGAGCACCTGGGCCCGGTCGAGGTCAACATTTCCGTCCAGAACGGCGATGCGAGTGTCTGGTTCGCCGCGACCCATCCCGATACCCGGGCGGCATTGGAACAAGCCCTGCCGCGACTGCGTGAGATGTTTGCCAACCAGGGGATGAACCTCGCCGACTCCGGCGTTTCGCGCCAGTCGCCACAGCAAGGATCCCGCAACCAGAGCCGGTCAGGAGCCTCCGAGAGCGTCCCCGGCGTATCCGCCGTAGGGTCTGCCGATGGCAGCTCCGCCTCCTCCCGCATCAATCTCAGCCTCGTAGATCTCTACGCCTGAAGGCGCATCGCGCGCGCCAATAATCCGGCGCTAGTGATGCATTTCACACTCTTCCAAATGCTGCAAATGCCTTGTTTTACAGGCATTTGCACGCATCCCGAGCCCGGTGGCACGCACGTTGCAAACTCACCGGGCGGCCATTGTTTGCCGCGGTTCCGGAGTGAGCGCGGGCATGGCAACAGAAGTTCCTGTTTCGACTGCGGCCGCAGAGGCCGCACCCAAGAAGAGCAAGAAGTTGCTCATCATCGGCATCGCCGCCTTCGTAGTGCTGGCCGGTGGCGGTGCAGCAGCGTTCATGCTCATGGGTCACAGCGACCCGCACAAGAAGGTCGAGGCTAAGAAAGAGCCCGCCAAGCCACCCCTCTACGTGGCCCTGGACCCGCCCTTCGTTGCCAACTTCGGTGGCGACCAGGTCGTGCGCTTTCTGCAGATCACCGTGCAGATCCTCACCCGCGAGCCCGAGACCGTCGAGCTCCTCAAGCTCAATGATCCCGTGGTGCGTGACAACCTGCTGATGTTGTTCAGCGGCCAGAAATACGACGTCGTCGCGCAACCCGAAGGCAAAGAGAAACTCAGGCAGGACGCCCTCAAGTCGGTCCGCCATGTCGTCGAGACCAACGGCGGCAAGGCAGACAGCATCGAGAACGTCTATTTCACCAGCTTCGTGATGCAGTAGCGGCCAAAATCGTGAGTGACGACAAGATACTCGATCAGGATGAAATCGACGCCCTCATACATGGCGTCGACATAGGGTCAGTGAAGACCGACGCGGAACCCGCGGCGGGTGAAGCCAGACCCTACGATTTCAACAACCAGATGCGGATCGTGCGCGGCCGGATGCCGACGCTCGAGATGATCAACGAGCGCTTCGCTCGCATCTTCCGCGTCAGCCTGTACAACATGCTGCGCCGGACGCCGGAAATCTCGGTGCAGCCGATACAGGTCAAGAAATTCAGCGAGTACGTGCATACCCTGCATGTGCCCACGAGCCTCAACCTCGTGAAGATGAACCCGCTGCGCGGCACCGCGCTCGTGGTTCTCGAGCCCAAACTCGTGTTTGCAACCGTGGACAACTTCTTCGGCGGTACCGGCCGGCACGCCAAGATCGAAGGCCGCGAGTTCACCGCTACCGAGCAGCGTGTCATTCACATGGTATTGCGCAATGTGTTTGCCGACCTGCACGAAGCCTGGTCCCACGTGGCACCGCTCGAAATCGAGTATGTGCAGTCTGAGATCAATCCGCATTTCGCCAACATCGTCTCGCCGTCGGAGATCGTGGTTGTCACCAGCTTCCACATTGAGTTGGATGGTGGCGGCGGCAATCTGAACGTGACCATGCCCTACGCCATGATAGAGCCGCTGCGTGAGGTACTCGACGCCGGCGTAGCGAGCGATCGCGTGGACAACGACGAGCGTTGGGCCATCTGCATGCGCGAAGAGATCGAAGAAGCAGAAGTACAGCTCACGACCCGCCTGGGGTCCTGCAACATCTCGCTGTCCACATTGTTGAGTCTGAAGCCTGGGGACATCGTCCCGTGCGATTTCCTGGGCAAGGTCACCGTCCTCGCCGAGGACGTACCGGTTTTCCGCGGCAGCTTCGGCCTGTCGCACGGCCTGCAGGCCGTCAAGGTCGAAGAGCGTGTCCGCCGCGCCACCCCCGTTATGACTGAAGGCCTGAGTGCCAAGAGAGCTTGAGGAAGACCACATGAATGCCAATGCAGCCGAGCCGCGCGCCGCGGAATTCGACAACCTTCAGGATGAAGGCCAGCCAGCCGGGGGTCGCGACGTCAACCTGGACGTCATTCTCGACGTACCCGTCACCCTGTCCATGGAAGTGGGCCGAACCCGCATTCCGATCCGCAACCTGTTGCAACTGAACCAGGGTTCAGTGGTCGAGCTCGACCGCGCCGCCGGTGAGCCCCTCGATGTGTTTGTGAACGGAACCCTCGTCGCCCACGGTGAAGTCGTGGTGGTCAACGAGAAGTTCGGCATCCGCCTCACCGACGTAATCAGCCCTGCTGAGCGAATCCGCAAACTGAAGTGAGTGTCGTGAGCCTCAGTTCCCGCACCGCTGCCGTGATATTGAGCGCCCTAGCCCTTTCGGGCACCGCTGGCGCCGCCAACGCCACGGTGCTTCCGCCCACGGCTGGCGGCAGTGCTGTCACATCGATCTCCCATGCTGGCGCCCTCAGCGCTGAGGTTGCTTCGGGCGCCGACGCGCCAGCCGCATCAGCGCCCCCCTCCCGCCCATTCGCCGCGCCCCAGGCCGTCAGCACACCAAACGCCCCCACCGCAGGCGGCTTGGCTCAAGTCACCTTCGCCCTGTTGCTCGTGTTGATAGCGATCTTCGCCGTAGCGTGGCTAGCGAAACGCATGCGCGGCTTCAACAACCGCGTTGGCGATGCCATCGACATCCTGGCCGACGTCTCCCTGGGCCAGAAAGAGCGCGCCGTCCTCCTCAAAGTAGGCGAGAAGCAAATTCTGGTAGGCGTCGCCCCCGGCCGTGTCAACACACTCCACGTGCTGGAACACCCCGTGGACCTGAAAAAGCCGCCCGCCGACACCCCCGACGCCCGCCCCAACTTCAAGCAGTTGATGCTGCGGAGCCTGGGCAAATGAAACGCCTGCTGCCAATTCTCGCAGCCCTGACACCCGTAGCCCTGCTGCTGATCCCTTCCAGCTCGGTGGCAGCCGACATCGGCCTCCCCGCCGTGTCGGTGCAGACAGCACCCGGCGGTGGTGGCGGCCAAACCTACACCCTGACGCTGCAAGTCCTGGCGCTGATGACGGCGCTGACCTTGTTGCCGGCAATCTTGCTGATGATGACCGCATTCACGCGGATCATCATCGTCCTGAGCATCCTGCGCCAGGCGCTGGGCGCCGGCCAAACACCCCCCAACCAGGTGTTGCTCGGCCTCTCCCTGTTCCTGACCTTCTTCATCATGACGCCCGTCATCGACCGCATCAACGAAGAAGCCTTCAAGCCTTACAACGCCGGCACCATCGAAGCCTCCGTCGCGCTCGACCGCGCACTGGTCCCTCTGAAGAAATTCATGTTGGACCAAACCCGCGAAAGCGACATCGCCACCTTCGTAAAGATCTCCGGCGGCAAAGGCTTTGCCAGCCCCCAGGACGTGCCATTAACCCTGCTCGTCCCAGCCTTCGTCACGAGCGAGCTGAAAACAGCATTCCTGATGGGCTTCCTGATCTTCATTCCCTTCGTGATCATCGACTTGGTCGTGGCCAGCGTCCTGATGTCCATGGGCATGATGATGCTCTCCCCCGTACTCATCTCCCTGCCATTCAAACTCATGTTGTTCGTGCTCGTCGACGGCTGGACGCTCGTCATGGGCACGCTGGCTTCGAGTTTTTACTCCTGACCCCTGGTAACCCATGTCACCCGAAACCGTCATGTCCATCGGCAGCCGCGCACTCGAGATCACCATGCTCCTCGCAGCGCCCATGTTGCTGGTGGCTCTCGTCACCGGCCTGATCATCGGCGCCTTCCAGGCCGCCACCCAGATCAACGAGCAAACGCTGTCGTTCATTCCCAAGCTGCTGGCCCTGGCCCTCACCATGGTCGTCGCCGGCCCCTGGATGCTCAAGGTGTTGCTGAGCTACACGCGCGAGCTGTTCGAAAGCATTCCCAACCTGATCAACTGACGGATCGCACCCCGGCATCATGTTCAACCTGACCACAGGACAGCTCGAGGGATGGCTCGCGCAGTTGCTGTGGCCTTTCATTCGTGTGGGCTCCTGCTTCATGGTGGCCCCCGCGTTCGGCGCTCAGTTCATTCCGGCGCGAATCCGGATCGTCCTCGCAGGCGCGGTCGCCCTGATCATTGCGCCTCTCATTGCCATGCCCGCGGACATCTCCGTGTTTTCCGCAATGGGCATGATCGTCACGCTGCAACAGATCATCATCGGAATCGCCATCGGCTTCAGCCTGCAGTTGCTGTTCGATTCCGTCACGCTCGGCGGCCAGCTGCTCGCCAACAGCATGGGCCTGTCATTCGCGTTCAATACCGACCCGATGCACGGTGTGCAGACCCCGGTACTGGGCCAGATCTACAACATGCTCGTCATGCTCACCTTCCTCGCCCTGAACGGACACCTGAAGCTGATCGAAGTGTTGGTCGATGGCTTTCACACCCTGCCGGTCGGAACGACAGGGCTCGGTCAGGACGGTATCTGGACCCTGGTAACCTGGGGCTCCCTGCTGTTCTCCGGCGCATTGCAGATAGCGCTGCCCGGTGTCACCGCCCTGCTCATCGTCAACATCGCGTTCGGCGTCATGAGCCGCGCGGCACCGCAGTTCAACCTGTTCGGTGTCGGCTTCCCGATCACACTGGTGTTCGGTCTGATGATCATCCTGGCAGGTCTGCCGGCAATGCAGACCACATTCGTGCATCTGCTGTCGGATGCTTTCGAACTGCTGCGCAAGCTCAGCGCTCCGGGGAGTTGAAGCATGGCCGAGAATGACGCAGAAAAAACCGAACAACCTACTCCCAAGCGCCTCGAGGAGGCGCGTAAGAAAGGTCAGGTTCCTCGGTCGCAGGAGCTCAGCGCCGCGGCCGTCGTACTGGCTGTAGGAGCCGGACTGCACTATCTCGGTGGCTACATGGGCTCGCGCCTGAACGGGCTCATGATGTCCAGCCTGAGTCTCACGCGCGACCAGTCAGTTGATGAGTCATTGATGATCTCGACACTGGTCACGGAAGTGGCGCACGCGCTGCTCGTCCTGGCGCCCATCCTCGGGCTCACGATGGTCGTTGCCCTGCTCTCGCCGATGTTGCTCGGCGGCTGGAACATGAGCATCGAGGCCCTGGCCCCCGACTTCAACCGGCTCAATCCCCTGAACGGCTTCGGGCGCATGTTCTCCACGAACAGCGCCGTGAACCTCGCCAAGGCGTTCCTCAAGTTCACTTTCCTCGCGCTCGTGTCGATTTTCATCTTGAAGCAGAAGGCGGGTGAGCTCATGGGCCTGGGCACGGAACCGATCCGTGCAGCCATTGCACATGCCATTTCCCTGACCGGTTATGCGTTTCTCATGCTTGCCGCGACCTACGGGTTGATTGCCGCGATCGACGTCCCCTGGCAGATCTTCCAGCACAACAAGCAGTTGAAAATGTCGCGCGAGGAAGTAAAGCAGGAGATGAAGGAGAGCGATGGCTCACCGGAAGTCAAAGGCCGCATCCGTCAGTTGCAGCGCGAGTTGTCGCGCCGGCGCATGATGCAGGAAGTTCCGAAGGCCGACGTAATCGTCACCAACCCGACTCACTTTGCGGTCGCCTTGAAGTATGACGAAAAGCGCATGAGCGCCCCGATCGTGGTCGCCAAGGGCGCCGACCTCGTCGCCGCGCGCATCCGCGAGATCGCCGGCGAGAGCCTCGTTCCCATTTTCGAAGCGCCGCCCCTGGCGCGCGCCCTGTTCAAGAGCGTGGAGATCGGCGGAGAAATCCCGGCAACACTGTATGTCGTCGTGGCGCAGGTCCTCACCTACATCTATCAGTTGAAGACAGCGCGCCGCGACGGCATGCAGCCGCCGACGCCGCCTGAAATCGACCCGAAACTCGACGAGACGAAGCACTAAACGATGGCAACTGGAACAAACACTGCAGCCATGCCGACGCTGAAGGACATCCTTCGGACCGGAATTGGCGTACCCGTCGGCGTTCTCGCCGTTCTGTCGATGGTCGTGTTGCCGCTGCCGCCGATCATCCTGGACACCCTGTTCACGTTCAACATCGCGCTGTCACTCGTGATCGTGATGGCGGTGTTCTATGTGTCGCGGCCTGTCGAGTTCGCGGTATTCCCGACCATCCTGCTGTTGGCCACCTTGCTGCGCCTGGCGCTGAACGTGGCATCTACACGCGTCGTATTGTTGAACGGTCATACCGGCCCGCAGGCAGCCGGTCACGTCATTCAGTCATTCGGTGAATTCGTCATCGGCGGCAACTTCGCCGTCGGCGTGGTGGTGTTCATCATCCTGACCATCATCAACTTCGTAGTCGTCACCAAGGGCGCGGGACGAATCTCGGAAGTCAGTGCGCGATTCACGTTGGACGCCATGCCCGGCAAACAGATGGCGATCGACGCCGACTTGAATGCCGGTTTGATCACCCAGGACGAAGCGCGCGCCCGCCGTCTCGAAGTGCGGTCCGAGGCTGATTTCTACGGCTCCATGGACGGTGCCAGCAAGTTTGTTCGTGGCGATGCGATCGCGGGCATCCTGATTCTGTTTATTAACATTATCGGTGGCCTCGCCATCGGTACGATCGGTCACGGCCTCGCCGTGGCGGACGCAGGCAAGACCTATACCCTGTTGACCATCGGTGACGGTCTCGTCACCCAGATCCCGGCGCTGTTGCTCTCAACCGCTGTCGCCCTTCTCGTCACCCGCGTCTCGCGTGCCACCGATATGGGCGGCGAAATGACGAAACAGCTGTTCGGCAATCCGCGCGCGCTCGCCGTGGCCGCAGGGCTCCTGGGGCTGATCGGCATCGTCCCGGGCATGCCGAACTTCGCCTTTCTGACCATGGCCACGTTGTGCGGCGCCGGTGCCTACTTCATGTACAAGAAGAAGGCCACTCCGCCGCCCGCCGAAATACTGCCGCCCGCGCCGGTAGCTGCCCCGGAAAGCAAGGAGCTGAGCTGGGACGATGTGCAAGGCGTCGACCTCATCGGCCTGGAGGTGGGTTACCGACTCGTGCCGTTGGTGGACAAGAAACAAAACGGCGATCTTTTGGCGCGTGTCCGGGGTGTGCGGCGCAAACTGTCCCAGGATCTGGGCTTCCTGATCCCCGCAGTCCACATTCGCGACAATCTCGACCTCGCGCCGAATGTCTACCGCATCAATCTTTCGGGGGTCCCCGTCGGCGAAGCCATCATTTATCCGGAACGTGAACTGGCTATCAATCCGGGCCGCGTGTTCGGACCAATTCAAGGAATTGCGACCCGCGACCCGGCGTTTGGCATGGAAGCGCTCTGGATCGAGCCCGCGCAGCGCGATCAGGCGCAAACATTGGGCTACACGGTTGTCGATCCGAGCACTGTCATTGCGACACATCTCAGTTTCATCATCCAGTCGCACGCCAACGAGATCCTCGGACACGAGGAAGTGCAGCACCTGCTCAACACCCTGGCCAAGACGGCTCCCAAACTCGTCGAGGATCTGGTCCCCAAGCTCCTGCCGCTGTCCACGGTGGTACGTGTATTGCAGTGTCTGTTGGCAGAGCGTGTGCCGATTCGGAATACCCGCACAATCGTCGAAACATTGGCGGAACACGCTGCGAAGACTCAGGACCCGATGGTGTTGATGGGCTACGTGAGGGTGGCCTTGGGGAGGCAGATAGTGCAGGACATTGCAGGCGTGGGCTCCGAATTGCCCGTAATTACGCTCGAGCCGGATCTCGAGCGTCTGTTGGCGAGCTCGCTCGCCGGCAACGCCGCCAATCCGGGCCTCGAGCCCGGACTCGCAGAGCGCCTGCAGCAGCGCGTCGCGGAGGCCAGCCGGCGTCAGGAGAACACCGGCGAGCCGGCCGTGCTGCTGGTGCCACCGCAATTGCGTCAGAACCTGACCCGTTTCCTGAGATCGAGTCTACCGAACCTCCACGTTCTGGCGTGGAACGAGATACCGGACAACCGCAAGGTTCGACTGGTGACTGCAGTAGGAAAGTGAGATGAAGATCATCAGACATACCGCTCGTGACATGCGCCAGGCCCTGCGGGCCGTGCGCGAGCAGCTCGGCGAGGACGCAGTCATCCTGTCCTCGCGCAAGACCGGCGACGGCGTCGAAGTGACCGCTGCTGTTGATTTCGACGCGGCAACACTCGAAGGCAGCGGCTTTGCCAACGCCCCCGAGCCGTTGCCCCCACCCCGGATCATTGACGCAACCCCGGTGCCGGTAGAAACTGCCGCTGCTGCGCGACGAGCGCCCGCATCGCGCAATACACTGGATTCTTCCGACGCCCGCAGCCCTGACTCGTTCGCCGTGGCACTACGCACGCCCGCCGCGTCGAACACCGCATCAACACGCGCGGGCCACTCGAATGCCGCGCAGAGCGCATCCGACCCGCGCTCGCAGCCGGCGTTGAGCGCCCCTACAACACGTTCGCCCGCCGCGTCGAGCGCCGCCACAGCCCGGCCGGTCAGCACTCAGAGTGCAACCCGTGCGTCGTCAGGGCTCAACGCGACAGCCATCGCTTTAACAACCGGTAGGGCTCCGGCACCAGCCCCCGTCGCTGCGCCCGCTCGGATCGCTGTCCCCAACAAGTCGTATCACGAGTTGTCGGCCGTGGATCAGCCTGAGGACTACGACGACGGCGTCACCTTCACATCACAGGCTGCCCGCTACGCGGCCTACGAAGCTGACATGATCTCCGAAGCCGCCCGCGAGGCCGTTGTTGAGCACATGGCCGGCGATCGCGCCCCGGTGTTGGAGGCCGCGCCCAGTGTTGCAACGGCTCCCACCACAGCAGCCCGAGCAGCCGCCAAGCATTCCCGGCCGGAGCTCGACGACGCATCTGAGCGAACCGTTGCGAAACGTACGTCGTACGAGGACATCGCCGAGGACGAGCATGGCTCCGGCGCCACCGACCCCGTAGCGGAAATCCGCGAAGCCACACTGACGCCCCTGGCCTCCAACGAGGTCAAAGCCGCCTTCGCCGAATTCAAAGCCAACGTCTCAGCCGTTCCCGCCTCCGATGCCATGAGCGACGAGCTCAAAACGCTGCGCCGCATGCTCGAAAACCAACTCGCCCACCTCGCCTGGAACGACCTCACGCGCCGCGCCCCGGTGCACACGGAAATCCTGCGCGAGCTGACCGAAATCGGCATTTCCCACGATCTGGCCGAACATCTCGTCCGCCAGCTGCCCGAAGACCAGGACCTGACCTTCGCCCGCCGCTTCACCATCGCCGGCCTGTCGCAGTATCTGAAAGTCACCGGTGACCGTTGGTTGGACGATGGCGGCCGTGTTGCGTTTGTCGGTGCCACCGGCGTCGGCAAAACGACCACTCTCGCCAAAATCGCAGTGCGCTGGGTATTGCGTCACGGCGCGCGCGACCTCGCGCTGGTCGCCGCGGACCCGGTGCGAATTGGCGCACATGACCAACTCCGCTCGCTTGCCCAACTGCTGGGTGTCCCGGTATACACACCGGACAGCTTCGACCAACTGCCTGCGTTATTGTCACGACTGAGCGAGAGACTCATCCTCATTGATACACCCGGCTCGAGCGCGCGTGACACTCAACTCGCCGGCCGCCTGGCGGTGCTCTCAACTTCCGCCTCAAAACTCGAGACAGCGCTGGTGCTCGCCGCCAGCACCCAGGCCGGCAGCATCGAGGAGACGGTGCGGCGCTTCGCGCCCGCCAACCCCGCATGTTGCGTACTCACAAAACTCGACGAGGCTGCCAGCCTCGGCGGAGTGCTCTCCGCACTCATCCGGGCGCGGATGCCCGTTTCCTACATGAGCGAAGGACAACGCGTGCCGGAAGATCTGCGTCCGGCGCGAGCGCTCGAGCTGGTGTCAGCTGCAGTGCGCCTCGCGAAAGCGCGTGGCGCGGCGGCTGATGAAGATCTCCTGCGACGACGATTCGGAAAAAACGCCCATGGCATCTCCTGAGCTCAACTTGATCAACAACGCCAAACTCGAAGGACTCTCCCACCCCGTTCAGGTTATCGCCGTGACGGGTGGTAAAGGGGGCGTGGGTAAAACGAGCGTGTCCGTCAACCTGGCCACAGCGATGGCCGCGGCAGGCAAACGCGTCGTGCTGCTCGACGGGGATCTCGGCCTGGCCAACGCGGATGTGTTCCTCGGCCTCTCCCCGCGCTACACACTTGCTCACGTTCTGTCCGGTGAACGCACACTCGACGAAGTCGTGATCCAGGCGCCCCAGGGATTTCTGGTTGTGCCGGCCGCCTCAGGCGCCGCCGACCTGGCCAACGTGGGCGAAATGGAGTCGCTGGGACTGGTGCAGGCCTTCAGCACACTGGCCGCTCGTGTTGATGCCATGATCGTCGATACGGCTGCGGGCATCTCCCATAGTGTGCTGCAGTTCTCACAGGCCGCGCAGC
>Ga0181534_10000613_pt1 | contig 24926 bp, 16 predicted proteins | sample PEATcosm2014_Bin_37_FD_119758 | JGI IMG/M metagenome (GOLD analysis project Ga0181534, IMG submission 119758) | Peatland microbial communities from MTU Mesocosm Facility, Houghton, MI, USA - PEATcosm2014_Bin17_10_metaG | ecosystem: Environmental > Terrestrial > Soil > Wetlands > Peat | place...
AGATCGCTTCCCTGAACGCCAACGCGCAGCTGAATGCCAGGTGGGTCATGACTGTGCGCGCCGCTGCCAAGTGGGTGTTGGATGACTCCAATGAGATTCGCAGCAATGCCGCAACGCAACTCGTCAGCGCGCGCGTAACCTACGACCTCACGAAGAAGTGGGATGTAGGGGCCATCGTCAGCGCACTGCTCAGCGATGGCTTCCATACGCGCCAGACCGGTTTCGGAGTGGAAGCCGGCTACAACGTGGCCGCCAACCTGTGGCTGTCCGCTGGTTTCAATATTTTCGGCTATCGGGAGGATGTGCTGACCGGTAACGACTACTCCAACCGCGGCGTTTACCTGCGTATCCGCTTCAAGTTTGACGAGAGTCTGCTGGAAGGCGCGTCGGGGGGCTTCGGCAAGCCCATTGCCAAGCCGGTCACGGGGCGGCCCGAATGAGACGCCTGACGGCCCTGCTGTGGATGCTTCTGGCGGTGTCGCAGGCTCAGGCCGTGATCCCGGCCGTGAGCAAGTCGTTCTCGCCGACTACGACCTCTGTGGGCGGAACCTCGACATTGACCCTGTCGATAGCGAATGCAAACGCCTATGCATTGACCAGCGTTACCTTCACGGATGCGTTTCCGACCGGAATGCAGGTGGCGACAACCCCGGCTCTGACAAATACCTGCGGCGGCAGCATCAGCGGCGGGACGGCTGGCAGCAGCACTTTAACCTTGAGTGGTGGGAGTATTGCCGCAAGTGCTTCTTGCAGTATCACCATCACTATCACCACTACCACGTCCACAACCAATGTTTACACCAACACCGCCGGCGGCATCTCCGCCGACCAATGGACCGGAAGCGGTACAGCCAGCAACTCTGCAAGCCTGACGGTCACTCCCACGATCGTGCCACCCACGATCGCCATGTCCTACTCGGCCAACCCGGTGGGCGTCCTGGGGACGTCGGTCCTCACTATTACCATCACCAACCCTAATTTCACGACCCTCACCGGAATAGCTTTCAGTGATACCTATCCGTCCGGGGGCATGGGTAATGTATTGGTGCCGGGCACGAGCAATACGTGCGGCGGTACCGCTACGGGAAATTCCCTTGCGAACAGCTTGAGTCTCACTGGCGGATCGCTTGCTGCCGGCAGCAGTTGCACTGTCTCGACTACAGTTGCGTCGGCATCAGCTGGAACCTTCAATAACGTCACGACCGCTGTCACCTCCACGAATGGAGGTACAGGCACAACGGCATCGGGCACCTTCATCGTCAGTGCCGCTCCGTACCTCACGAAGAGCTTCTCGCCGGCCCGGATCAATACGAGTGGAACTTCCACTCTCACCATCACAATCAGTAATGTCTTGTCGCTGCTCCAGAGCAATGTCGCCTTCACGGACACATTCCCCTCGGGGCTCGTGGTTGCCGCGACGCCGGCACTAACCAGTAGCTGCGGTGGAACGATAACCGGTGCAACCGCAGGGTCTGGGTCGATCGCGCTCAGTGGCGGCTCAATAGGTATCCTGTCCGTATGTACGATCACGGTGGCAGTCACTTCGACCACTCAGGGCAACTACGCCAACACGACTGGCACGCTGTCAACCTCCACCGGCACGTACAGCACGAGCAACACCGCGGTTCTGCAGGTGATCAAGGCGCCGACGATTGCGAAGTCGTTCAGTCCGGCAACGATCCTGACCAGCGGTAATTCGACAATGAGCCTGGTGATTACGAACGCCAACGCCATTGCACTGACGGGTGTCGGTTTTACGGATACTTTTCCGACCAACCTGGTTGTCAGCAACACGCCGACCATGACCAGCAGTTGCAGCAGCGGATCGCCGAGCGCTGGCGCGAGCTCGCTGACGCTGTCCGGCGTTACCATTGCGGCCAACTCGAGCTGCACCATTACCGTCCAGGTGACGAGTTCGGTGCCGGGCTCGTTCAACAATACTACGAGTGGCGTGTCGTCGAATGAGTCTGCTACGGGCGCCGTTAGCAACACCGCCACGCTGACCGTCAATTCTATTGATCTGCAGGTGAAGAAGTCCCACTCGGGGGTGTTCACTGTGGGCTCGACGGGGACCTACACTGTCACGGTCAACAATGCGGGAACCGGGCCGAGCTCCGGTACGATCACGGTGACCGATACTTTGCCGGCTGGCCTGACCTATTTATCCACCGGATCAGGAGGGACTGGGTGGACCTGCGGCGCAGCGGGGCAGGTAGTCACCTGCACCAGTACGACTGCAATTGCCGCAGGCGGGACGGGCGCTGCGATCACATTGAATGTGTCTGTTGCAGCGACTGCTGTACCGAGTGTCACAAACTCGGTGACCGTCGCAGGAGGCAGCGAGCCCACAGCGTATACCAACAACAATATAGCTGCGGACTACACGCTGGTAGCAAACGCCGCGCAGACCACATTTTCGACGTCTGGCCAGCAGACCACAGCCGCGGGGACCGTGGTGTTCTACTCGCATTCCTTCTCGGCGGGCTACGCGGGTAACGTTACATTCAGTGCCGCCAACACGGCCACGCCGTCGATAGCGGGCTGGAGCAGTGCTTTGTTCACCGACACTAACTGTAATGGGGTTCTGGATGGCAGCGAGGGAGGAACCCTGCTCACCGGCAGTGTGGCGGTTGCCGCAGCGGGACAGGTGTGCATCATCGAAAAAGTATTTGTCCCGGCCACGGCCACCTACGGTGCAATAAACCAGACAGTCGTGACAGCAGCATTCACCCCAACGAGCACGGGCTCATCCGCAACACTCACGCAAACCGATGTGACAACCGTCGGCGGGGCATCGGGCACGGGTCTGACCCTGCAGAAGACGGTTCGTAATGTGACGACTGGAGGAACTGCAAGTGCGAATAATACCGCCGCCTCGGGGCAAACTCTGGAGTACGCGATCGTCTATTCGAATGCATCGGCGACTTCGTTGAGCAGTGTCGTCGTCCGTGATGCTACGCCGCGGTTTACAGTATATGTTTCGGCCCAGTGCGTAACGCCGTTACCCTCGAGTATTACGGGGTGCAATGTCACAACTCAGCCGTCAGTCGGGGGGCAGGGGAGCCTGGTCTGGACGCTTACCGGCACCCTGCAAAGCGGTGCCAGTGGTAGTTTATTGTTCCGGGTGACCCTGCAGTAGATTGCCGCACCGGCTGGGCGCTGACGCAGGTAAACCGTGGCGGCGTCGCGAACGTACAAGCGCACGTCGCTCGTAGCAAGATAGCGTCAACTATGGCTGATCAACCGAATATTCTCGTTCTGATGGCGGACCAGCTCACCGCGCGGGCACTCCAAGCCTACGGCGGCGGGGTGGCAAAGACGCCGAACATCAATGTGCTGGCGAAAGAAGGTGTCGTCTTCGACTCCTTCTACTGCAACAGCCCGCTGTGCGCGCCGTCGCGCTTTTCCTTCATGGCCGGGCAGCTGCCCTCGAGGATCGGCGCGTACGACAACGCCGCCGAATTTCCGGCGCAGGTTCCGACTTTCGCCCATTACCTGCGCAGTGCGGGCTACCAGACCTCACTCAGCGGCAAGATGCACTTTTGCGGCCCCGACCAGTTGCATGGGTTCGAGGAGCGTCTGACCACGGACATCTACCCGGCCGACTTTGGCTGGACTCCCGACTGGCGTAACTTCAAAGCCCGGCCGCCCTGGTACCACACGATGGACTCGGCGATCCAGGCGGGCGCCTGCACGCGCACCAACCAGATCGATTTCGACGACGATACGGTGTTCGCGGCGCGTCAGAAGTTGTTTGATATTGCGCGGGGCAAGGACCGGCGGCCGTTCTTCATGGTCGTGTCCATGACCCATCCGCACGACCCCTATGTCATCCCGACTCCTTACTGGAACCGCTACCGGGACGACGAGATCGACATGCCGCGAGTCGCTGATCTCGCGGGCAAGGAGGATCCGCACGCGACGCGCCTGCGCCATGTCATCGGACTCGATATCGCCAAGCCAACGGAAGCCAACATCCGGGCAGCGCGGCGCGCCTACTACGGTGCCATTTCCTACGTAGACGACCAGGTCGGCACGCTCGTCAACACGCTTGCGCAGGCACAGTTCGATCGCAACACCGTGATCATGCTGATCGCCGACCACGGCGACATGCTGGGCGAGCGCGGGCTCTGGTACAAGATGAACTTCTACGAGCCTGCGTGCCGGATCCCGCTGATCGTGCATGCGCCGGGCCGCTTCGCGCCGCGGCGTGTGTCCGGTTCGGCATCGTTGCTGGACCTGCTGCCCACCTTTGCCGCTCTCGGCAACAACGGCAGCGAACCCGAGTACGCGGCGCCGATCGACGGCCGGAACCTTCTGCCCGCGCTCCTGGGTCACGAGATGCGCGACGAGGTGATCGGTGAGTACCTCGGGGAGGGCGCCATTGCGCCCATCGTGATGATCCGCCGCGGTCGCTACAAATTCGTTCACTGCCCCGTCGACCCGGACCAACTGTATGATGTGGCTGCTGATCCGGACGAGCGGGTCAATCTGGCGGCGCAGGCGGCTATGGCGCCGGTCGTCGAGGACTTCAGGGCCGAAGTGGCGCGGCGCTGGAACCTGTCGCAGGTTAACCAGGAGGTGCTGGCCAGCCAGCAGCGACGACACTTCGTGTATGACTCACTTCGGCAGGGACGCTTTCAACCGTGGGATTTCCAGCCCATCCGCGATGCGAGCCGTCTCTATATTCGCAATGATCAGGAGCTCAACGATCTCGAAGCGATGGCCCGTTTTCCGCGCTTGGCGTAAGACGCTAGCTCTAGCGCTCCTCGCCTGCGCAGGCGTAGCTGTGGGGGCGCCTCAGGAGCCGTCCTCGTGCCGAACTGTCAGGCTGTCCGACGTCGGTTGGACCGATGTGACGGCGACAACCGCTCTTCTGACACAGGTGCTACGCGGGCTCGGCTACGACCCGCAGACCACTCTGCTGTCCGTACCCGTGACCTACGCGGTCATGAAAGGCGGCAATATCGATGTCTTTCTGGGCAACTGGATGCCTGCCCAGACCCGTGACCGCCAGCCGTATCTCGATGATCATTCCATTGAGATCGTGCGCGAGAACCTGTCGGGCGCCAAGTTCACCCTCGCGGTGCCGGCCTATGTCTACAATGCGGGGTTGAAGGACTTCACCGACATTCAGAAGTTTGCCGCGGCACTCAGCTCGACCATTTATGGAATCGAGGCCGGCAACGACGGCAACCTGCACATTCTGAACATGATCAAACACAACGACTACGGGCTGGGTGGCTTTCACCTGGTTGAGTCGAGCGAGCAGGGCATGTTGGCGGAGGTTTCCAGAGCGGTGGCCGCCCGCAAGCCCGTGGTCTTCCTGGCATGGGATCCGCATCCCATGAACATGCAGTTCGACCTGCACTATCTCACGGGTGGGGACGCCACATTCGGACCTAACTTCGGCGGGGCCCGGGTTCTGACAGTCAGCCGGCGGGGCTACCTCCAGCAGTGCCCGAATATCGCACAATTACTGCGCAATCTCGTTTTCACCACGCGCGGTGAAAGCGAGGTCATGCGGTCGATCCTGGTTGACCATCAGACGCCGGAAGTCGCCGCCCGCAAGTGGCTGGTCGCGAATCCGGCCGTCAAGGCGCAATGGCTCGCAGGCGTCCACACGTACTCGGGTAAGGCAATCAACGCTTCGGGCAGCTCAGCCGCGCCGGGCATGGCGGCTCGATTTGAGACCTGGCTCACCGATCACAAACTGCCGGTGGGTGCGGGCGTGGCCGTGGGAATCGAGTGGGTGAAGCTGCACGGGGCGGCGTTTTTCCGCGTCACCGGGGCTGGTTTAGGGGGCGCCATCAATGGCGTGTATCAGATGCTGCGCGCCATACCCCCGATCATCATTATCCTGGTGACTGCGCTCCTGGCGTGGCGGATGCAGCGGTCGGTGGCGCTGGCCTTCTTCGTGATTGCAGCGCTGCTGTTGATCATGAACCAGGGTTACTGGCAGCAGACTCTCGAGACTCTGTCACTGGTCCTCGTGGCCACCCTTGCCGCCACTGCCATCGGTGTGCCGCTCGGAATCGCATCGGCCCGGCGGCCATCGCTCGCGGCCGCGCTGCGTCCCGCGCTCGATCTGATGCAGACGCTCCCGACCTTCGTATACCTGATTCCGACGCTGGTGTTGTTTGGTCTGGGCGTCGTCCCGGCATTGATCTCGACTGTCATTTTTGCGCTACCGGCACCGATTAGAATGACGCAACTCGGTATCTCGAGCGTGCCGCGTGCACTGGTCGAAGCCGGGGAGTCGTTTGGCGCCACCCGCTGGCAGATGTTGCTCAAGGTGGAATTGCCCAGCGCATCACCGTTGATTTTTGCAGGGATCACCCAGTGCATCATGTTGAGTCTGTCGATGGTTGTGATTGCCGCGCTCGTGGGGGCAGGGGGTCTCGGAGTTCCCGTCGTCCGCGCCCTGAACTCGGTGCAGGTCGGGATGGGCATCGAGGCGGGGCTTGCCATTGTGCTGCTGGCGGTAATTCTGGACCGGATCTCCCGCGACACCTCCGGTAGGATACAGTGACCCGAACTTACGACTACATTGTGGTCGGCGCGGGCTCCGCCGGCTGCATTCTTGCGCATCGGCTGACCGAGGGTGGCAAGTACACCGTCCTGCTGCTGGAAGCAGGTGGCTCGGATGAGGCTCTGCGCTTCAAGGTTCCGATCGGATACGTCTTCACGTACTACGACAAGCGCTCGAACTGGATGTATTACAGCCAGCCGGAGAAAGAGCTCAACAATCGCGTGCTCTATGTTCCCCGCGGCAAGGTCCAGGGCGGCAGCGGCTCCATTAACGCGATGATCTACATCCGGGGCCAGAAGAGCGACTTCAACGAATGGTCGGGACTCGGTAACATCGGTTGGGACTACGAGGATGTGCTCCCGTACTACAAGCGGCTCGAGGCCCATTGGCTCGGAGATACGGAGTATCACCGGTCCAACGGGCGCATTCACATCACGCAGATGAGGCCGGAAGCGCATCCCATCTGCGATGCGTTCCTGGATGCCTGCAAAGGCCTCGGATATCCCCTCAACGACGACTTCAACGGCGCCTCCATGGAAGGCGTCGGCATCTATGACATCAATACCAACGGCGGCTTTCGCGACTCCAGCAGCCGCGCGTACCTGCAGGAAGCGCTGAATAACACGCAGCTCGATGTCGAGCATCACTGCCTGGTCGACAAGATTGAGTTCGACGCCCAGAGGCGCGCTACGGGCGTTTCCTTCGTTCAGGGTGTCGAGCGTCGGCATGCGACTGCGGGCCGGGAAGTCATCATTGCCGCGGGGGCTGTAGACTCACCGAAACTGCTTCAGTTATCGGGTATAGGTGACCCCGCGCTGCTGCAGAAGTACGGGATACCGGTCGTGCATGCTTCCCCTGCGGTGGGCAAGAACCTGCAGGATCACGTCTGCGCCAGTTACTACTACAAGGCCAACCGGAAGACTCTGAACGACCTGTTCAACAGTCCGTTCGGTAAAGCTCGAGCGGGACTGCAGTTCCTGCTGGGTCGCAAGGGGCCTCTGTCGATCAGCGTCAATCAGGCCGGTGGCTTCCTGAAGACCGACGCGGGGCAGGCCCATCCGAACCTGCAGCTGTATTTCAATCCGCTGTCCTATGGGATACCCAAGGATGGTTCGCAGAGCCTGCGTCCGGAACCGTATTCAGGATTCCTGGTGGCGTTCTCGCCGTGCCGGCCCACGAGCCGGGGAACAGTTGAAATTGCGTCCAAACAGGCAACGGATGCGCCCGTTATCCGGCCCAACTTCCTGACGACCCAGAAGGACATTGACGAGGCGATCAAGGGCGGGCAGCTCGTGCGCAAGATCATGGCAACTCCCGCGCTGCAGGCCGTCACTGTCCAGGAGACGAAACCCGGGAAGTTGGTGCAGACGGAAGCCGAAATGTTGGCGTACTTCCGGGCGGAGGCGGGGTCGATTTATCACTTGTGCGGGTCCTGTGCCATGGGACCGGATCCCGCGACTGCCGTGGTCAACAATAGGTTGAAGGTACACGGCCTCGACAACCTCCGGGTTGTGGATGCCTCCATCTTCCCGACCGTGACTTCGGGAAATATCAATGCCCCGACCATGATGGTGGCGGAGAAAGGCGCGGCGATGATTCTGGAGGATGCGGGGTTCTGGTAATTACTTGTTCTGGGCCGCGCTGCCGCGCATCAGTGTTAACGCGAGCCCGGCGGACGCCAGCATCAGGAACAGACTGACCGCATTCAATACCGGACTCGCGCCTTCACGCATCCGGCCGTACATCATGACGGTGAGCGGCGAATCCGAGCCCACCAGCATCAGCGTGGTGTTGAAATTCTCGAACGACATGATGAACGAGATGGCGGCGGAGCCGATCAGGGCCGGGCGCAGGTAGGGCAGTGTGATGGTTCGCAGCACCGCGAATTGCGAGGCGCCCAGGTTCAGTGCCGCCTCTTCCAACGTGGTGTCGAATCGCTTCAGGCGCGCGCTGATCATCAGCGTGGCAATGGTGGCGATATAGGAAAACTGCCCGAGCACGACGAGCGGCAACCCGGGACGCAGAAAATCAAGATCCAGGCCGAACAGATCATCGGCCAGCTCGGCGACGCGACTCGAGAACGAGAGTATGGAAATACCCAGGATCACCCCCGGGATGACCAGCGGCACCAGCATCAGCACCGAGAGCGCCTGCTTGCCCGGAAATTGATGACGCTCCATCAGGAAGGAGTTGGCTGTGCCGACGGTAACGGACAGGATCGTCACCCAGAACGCAACGGTGACACTGGTCCAGATGCTGCCTAACAGATCGGGATCGTGGAACAACCCGACGCGGCCCGTGGCGGCGCTCCCGGTGAACCAATCGAGCGTAAAGCCGTGCCACGGCGGGGCCGGATAGTTCGCGTTGTTGAAAGCGAAGACCCCTACAACCACCAACGGCACGAACAGAAAGATCAGAAACGCCGCTACATACAGCACCGTAGCGGTGCGGAGCCACGCCGGACGGGGAAGGGAAGCGATCATGAGCGCCTCATGACATCTACAAACCGCTGCCCGCTCAATCGCAATCCGACCGCCACAATCGCCGTGGACAGCCCCAGCAGCAGGAAGCCGAACGCCGCGCCCTGTTCCCAATTGAATCTGACAATGAACTGGGTGTAGATGAGCTCGGTGAACCACTGGGAGTTCTTACCGCCCAGCAGGTTGGGTGTCAGGTAGTTTCCCAGGGACAGCATGAACACCACGATGCAGCCGGCCGTGATTCCCGGTGCGGCATGCGGGATCACTATTTTTCGCAGCGTGGCGAAACCGCTGGCGCCCAAGTCGTACGCGGCCTCGATCAGTGAGTTGTCCAGGCTTTCGAGGCTGCTGACGAGGGGTGTGACCATGAACAGCAGCGAGGTGTACACCAGTCCGACCAGGATCGTGGCGTCGTGATAAAGCAGCTCGGGTGGGACCGCGGCGAGTCCAAGCTTGACCAGTATGGCCGGGAGCACGCCTGATTCGCGCAGCAGAATCAACCAACCGAGGGCGCGCACGGTTTCGCTCACCCAGAACGGGATGAGGCACACCATGAACAGCATGGCGCTGGCGCGTCCTCGTGCCACCTTGGTGATGACCCAGGCGATCGGGAAAGCCACCAACAGCGTCAGCGCGGTTGCCACTATCGACATGAATGCCGTGCGGACGAAGACTTCCCAGTACAGCGGCTCCGCGAAGAACGTTTTGAACTGGGCCAGGCTCGGCTGAAATACGTGTGGGGCGACGCGCTCACGCAGGGCGAGCACAGCCAACTGCACGTGGGGCAGCAGAATTAGTGCAAACAGCCAGAGGAGCGCCGGTGCGAGCAGCAGCGCGAGAATCAGGCGGCGCTGCCACACACGCTCAGCCATGGTGTGCACCATGCGCTGAGAAGCAGATGGCGCGCTGTGGATCAAAGCTGAAGAAGATCTTCTCGCCCACTTTCAGATCAGCGAAGCGACCGGTCTGGGGCAGGGCCACCCGGAACTCGAAGCGGGTCAGGTCCTCCTGCAGCAGGACAGCTGAATTGGCGCCGTCAAACAACAGCGCCTGCACCTTGCCGACGTAGTGAGCCTGGTTCTGGGGCAGCAACGATTCGTCGCGCTCCAGGGTCGCCGCCTCCGGGCGCACGAACGCTTCCACATGCGCGCCCACGGCCATCTGGCCGCTCTTTCTCGCACGAACCTTCCAACCATCCGAGGTTTCGAGCTCGGCAATGTCGCCGTACAGGCCCTTGAGATGCCCGGAGATGCGATTGTTGGCACCCACGAAACTGGCTACAAACGCCGTCGCGGGCTCGTAGTAGAGCTGCTGAGGCGTGCCCACCTGCTCGAAGTGACCCTGGTTCATCACAGCCACGAGATCTGACAGCACCAGTGCTTCGGACTGGTCGTGCGTGATGTACACGAACGTCGTACCGAAGGACGCCTGCAATTGCTTCAGCTCGATCTTCATATGCTCGCGCAGCTTCAGATCCAGCGCGCCCAACGGTTCATCCAACAACAGCAAGGTGGGCTCGAGGACCATGCTGCGTGCGATCGCCACTCTCTGTCTCTGTCCACCGGAGAGCTGGTCGACGCGTTTGCCGTCGGCGCCTGCCAGGCCTACTCGTTCCAACATCGCGGCAGCGCGGCTCATGCGCTCGGCCTTTGCAACTCCGCGGCGCGCCAACCCGAAGGCTACGTTCTCGCCGACGGACATCATCGGGAACAGAGCGAGCTGCTGGAACACCATGTTGACCGGGCGCCGGTTGGGAGCAACTGCGCGCATGCTCCGCCCACCGATGACGATATCCCCGCTATCCGGCTCGATGAACCCCGCAATCATCCGCAACAGGGTGGTCTTGCCGCACCCGGAGGGTCCCAGGATGGAGAAGAAACTGCCGCGTTGCACCGCAAACGACAGGTCATTGACCGCGCGGTGACCCGCGAAGTCCTTGACCACGGAGTTGCACGACAGATCAGGTGTGCTTTGATTCAATTGGCAGCCTTTACACGATCGAGGATACGACCTTCCAGCGCCTCCAGCCCGGGAGGGATGGCGGGATACCAGTTGATTCCGCTGAACGCCCCGTTGGGGAAGCTCGCATTGAACTGGGCGCGCATGCGCTGATCCACCAGGTCTTCGGTGCCTCGCGCGGCCGTCCAGTTACCCACCTTGCGCGTGATGCGGGCGGCATTCTCCGGACGCATGGTGAAGTTGATCCACTTGTAGGCACCGGCATCGTTACGCCCCTTGTAAGGCAGGGCAAAGGTGTCGAGCCAGCCCAAAGCGCCGGACTTCGGGACCACGTAGCGCAGCGCGGGATTCTCCCGATTGAGCGTCCAACCGCCGGTGTCCCACATCATCGCCGCCACGACTTCACCGGAGCGCATGCCATTCAACAGCTGATCGCGGTTGTCGAAGAAGAAACGCACAATGGATTTGCACTGCGCCAGCTTTTGACCGACTTTCTCCATCAGCGCTGCATAAGCCTGTGGGTTGTCATAGAGGGCAAATGGGTCCTGACCCAAGGCGAACGCGAACGCCATCAAAGTAGGGCGTCGCAGCCGCATGGACGTTTTGCCTTTCAGGTCCTCGCGGCACAGGTCGGTGTAGTCGGAGATCGTGGCGTACTTGGTGTTGGTGACCAGGCCCTCCGAGCCCCACAGATAGGGAAGTGCGTAGAGCTTGCCGTCGAGCGTGGCCGTTTTTTGGGCGACCGCAAGGATTTCAGGCCTGAACTGCTCCAGGTTGATCTGCGTCAGATCGAGGGGCTTATACAATCCAAACTCGCGTTGTACACCGGTGATGCGGTCCACCGAGGGTTGCGCGAGGTCGAAGCCTGCACCGCCGGTGGCATGCAGCTTCGAGATGATCTCCTCGTTGTTCGACAGAGTCAGCTCGACGTGGATGCCGGTCTCTTTCTCAAAGTCCGCGGCGACATCGGCAGGCACATAGTCCGACCAGGTGATGATGCGCAGCCGCTTGGAGCTGTCGACGCGTGAGCATCCTGTCACCCACAAACACAGTAGCAGCGCCGCGACGAGACCGACTTTTCCCGCAGTCATGTTTCAGGTAACGCCGACTGCGCGTGCCTGATCGTCGATGATGGTGCGTGACGCCCAGAAGAAGTGGAACGCCGACCAGAACCCCGCCGGCGCCAGACACAGCAACGCCAGCCGCAATGAAGCCGCGTTGGCCAAGTGATTCGGCGCAAACAGATCGCTCAGAAGGCCAACCGCCTGCGGCGCAATGATCAGGTTGCCAACGTTGGCGACGAGCAGGGTGACAGCGCAGTACTGCGCGCGCATACGGCACGGCGCGAGGTTGTTCAACACGCCAAAACACGGACCGATGTAGAAGTAGATGGACGGGATGAAGATCCACAACATCGCTTTCACGAGCGACAGCGAGTCGGTCCAGATCATGATGATGGAGGGAATCGTCGCGATACCGATGACGCCTCCCATCAGATACATGATCCGACGCGGGCTGTGCATGCTCGGCAGACCTAACAGCCAGCCGGTAAACACCGTGGCCCCGATACCGGCGACGAGGTGAATGGGGCCTGTGATGTGCCCCGCCTCACCGGCGGTGATTCCGTAGTTGCGAACGAGGAAGGTCGTGATCCACCAGACGAGTCCCCAGCCCCACAGAGCCGTGACGGCACTCCCCAGCATGAGGTGAACGGCTGAACGCTGGCGCCACAGATAGCCCATCGTCTCCATCAGCGCCGGCTTCTGCGCGCTGGCACATTCATCCAACAGACCGCGTTTCGGCTCGCGGATAAAGAAGAACACAAACGCGCCGAACACCACGCCGGGAATACCGAGCGCGAGAAATACCATGCGCCAGCCATAGGCATCGGCAATGCTTCCGGCGAGGTCGGCGCCGATCCATGCGCCAATGGGAGCCCCTAGCGAAAAAATAGTTAGCGCCATCGGCCGGCGCAGGGGCGGAAAGTAATCCGCGAGTATGGACGTCGCCGACGGCGTTCCACCCGCTTCTCCGATTCCGACCCCGATCCGCGGCAGCAGCAATTGCCAGTAACTGGCCGCGCGGCCGCACAACACGGTCATTGCCGACCAGACGATCAGGGAGACCGCGATGAGGTTCTTCCTGTTGACTCGATCTGCCAGCAGTGACAGTGGAATTCCGAAGGAAACGTAGAACAACGAGAGGGATACACCGGTCAGGAACGCGATTCCCGAGTCGGTGAGTTGCAGCTCGAGGCGGATGGGCTCCAGCACTGTCGAGATCACGTACCGGTCGGCGATGCTGACCGTGTAGACGAGGCACATCACGATCAGGACATACCAGCGCATGACGATGGAAGCGCCCGCCTGGGGTGTGGACTCTAGGGTGGCCACTTCGGTATTCATCTTCCGACCATAGCAAAATAACCGTGCGGCGGGCTACGGCCGGTAAGTGCCTGATCTTCAAGGCGCTTGAATATATGCGTCATGCTATTCTGGACCCCATGAATGTATCAGTGTCGTCGCTGGAGCAGGTCAAGAGCACGGTGATTGATCTGGCGATCCGCTTCGGACCCCGGGTGCTGGTCGCGATTCTCATCCTGTTCGTGGGCGTCATGGTGGCGCGCACGGTCAGCCGCTGGTTGCTGAAGGCTTTGCACCGGATCGATCTCGAGCCGCCGGTGCGCGAACTGTTGGCCCGGGTCGGTTGGATAGTGACGTTCGCGCTGTTCTTCGTGTTGGCACTGGAGAATCTCGGCGTTGAGTTGCTGCCGTTGATCGCCGGTGTGGGGGTGGCGGGGGCAGGCATCGCACTGGCAACTCAGGGTGTGCTCAGCAACCTGGTGGCGGGACTGTCGATCATTTTTGCCAAGCCATTTCGGGTGGGGGAATACATTTCGATTGTGGGGGAGGAGGGTCTCGTGGTGACCATCACGCTCTTCACGACAACGCTGACTCACCCTGACAGGTCGCGGGTGGTGATTCCCAATCGCAAGATCGTGGGGGAGATACTCCACAACTTCGGCACGATCCGGCAGGTCGATATTGTGGTAGGTGTTGCTTACGACACTGACATGACCGCGGCCTTCGCGGCGATCGCGGAAATTCTGCAGGCCAATCCGCGGGTGCTGCGCGACCCGGGCCCTGTCGTGCAGACGCTGTTGCTGGGCGACTCGTCAGTGAATATCGGTATCCGCCCGTGGGTCAACGTGGCTGATTACCGCGCCGCGTTGGGCGAAATCAACACGGCGGTGTTGGAAACCTTCAGGGAGCGGGGCATCTCCATACCATTCCCGCAACGCGAGGTTCGCGTACTCGAGCGTTGACGCGCCCCAAGGCGAGAACTAAAGCACTTCGAAGATGTTGTAGACGGGGCCGTCGGCACGGCGATGGCCTATGCCGATCGCAACTATTCGATTGATCCAGTCGTATTTCGTCGCCGAAGTCTCAAACAAAGGCTGCGAGCGCAGGTAGTAACTGGACGCATCCACGGCTTCCCCTTTGGCCATCCGCTGCATCACATCGACGGGTCCGTGTACGAGGCCCCGGTAGGACATGGAGATCAGCGCATCATCCTCGGTCTTCAGGTTCAGTTTCACTTCCAGGGTGATTGCGCCATCGCCGCGGATCGTCTGCCAATCGCTGCCGCCTTCGAGCACCGTACCTGAAACGCGCGGCCCTTCGAACCGGCCGCCGGTGATCACAATGGTCCGGCGATATCCGCCGGGCGTCGGGCCCACGACCACGTGCGGCTGGATATCCAGCTTCATCACGAACAGCGGTTGGGTGCGAACGCTCTTGAGAGCTTCAGGCAGATTGTCGGCGAGTGGAGCGCCCATGTGCGATACCTCAACGGCCGCCGTTGATAATTTCACCGAACAGATCTTTTTGCTCACGCGGTGGTGCACGCCAGTACGGCGGCGGTGCGAACACCTGGCCACCGAGCTTGGCAGCGGCATGCCAGGCCCAGCGGGGGTCGTAAAGCATTCCGCGTGCCAGCGCGACCATGTCCGCCTCGCCGCTGGTGACGATGTCCTGCGCCTGCTGCGGCTCGGTAATCAAACCGACCGCGATCGTGGGCAAGCCGGTCGCGGCCTTGATGGCCTTGGCAAAGGGCACCTGGTAGCCGGGCGAGATTGGTATTTTCTGCAGCGGCGAGATGCCGCCGGAAGACACGTCGATCCAGTCCGCGCCCCGCTTTTTCAACTCGGTGGCATACACCAGAGACTGTTCGAGGTCCCAGCCGCCCTCGACCCAGTCGGTGGCCGACAACCGCACACCAATCGGCTTGTCCTTCGGAAAAGCCGCGCGCACCGTCTCGAATATTTCGAGTGGGTAGCGCAGGCGATTCTCCAGCGAGCCGCCGTACTCGTCCGTGCGGCGATTGCTGATGGGCGACAGGAACTGATGTAGCAGGTAGCCGTGGGCTGAGTGCACTTCCATTGCATCCAGTCCCAGCGCCCCGGCGCGTTTGGCTGCCGCGGCAAATGATTGGCGGATCCGATCGAGATCGGCGGCATCGAGCTCGCGCGGCGGCACTTCGCCTTCTTTCTGCGGGACGGCGGAGGGCGCGAATGCTTCCCATCCACCCTTGGAAACCGGGATCTGCTGGCCACCATCCCAGGGAACGTCACTCGACGCCTTGCGACCGGCGTGGGCCAATTGGATGGCCACGCGGATTTTCGAGTAGCGGCGAATCGCCGCAATTACCCGAGCAATCGCAGCCTGGCGATCATCATCCCAGATACCGAGACATCCCGGCGTAATCCGTCCAGCGGACTCAACCGCAGTCGCCTCGATGCACAACATTGCGGCGCCCGACATGGCCAGCCCGCCGAGATGGATCATGTGCCAGTCGGTCGCGAGCCCCTGCTCGGCGGAGTACTGGCACATAGGGGAGATGACGATGCGATTCGGGAGAACGAGATTGCGAAGCGTGATCGGCGAAAAGAGGGCGCTCATTACCTGTCCAATGCGTACCGGAAAGCCGGCCGCATTGTGCGCTATTGCGAGCGCCCGAGAATCTCTCGTTAGAAGGTTTTTGAGAGAGTCAGACGGACGGCCAGGGGCTCCAGCGGATGCACGTGCAGGTCGGGGACCCCATCGGCCGGCTCGCCGGGCAGACGATCGATGTACCAGAATTCCGCCGCGTTCGAGTGCCGGTTCAGAATGTTGTAGACCCCCAGGCCTGCGCTCCAGTCCGTCGCGAATGCGTACTTAACGTCGGCGTTCAGCTCGCCATAGCCACCACTTTGTATCTCGTTGTCCGCGGACAAGGGCTCGCGGCCGAGATAGCGATATTCCAGTCCGCCACTCCACGCACCGAGATTTTTTACATAGATATTGAAAGAGCCGGTAGCAAATGGTGCATTCGGGAGATACCGGCCCACGTGTCCTGTTCCGTCGTCGAAGTCTGTTGTGAAACGTGCGTGGTTCCCTGAATAGCTGGCGTAGAGCTCCAGCCACCTCAGCGCCTGATATGTCAGATTGACCTCGAAGCCGTAGCGGCGACTCGCCGGGCCCGCACCATCTTCGCCCGCGTCGGGATCGTAGGTGGTCTCTGATTCCGCATCCAGGCTGAACACCGCGAGTGTGACGGCGACCTTGCCGCCGGCGAGCTGCTGTCGCACACCGAGCTCTTCACCTTTTTGTCGCGCGATCAATGGCGCGCCGCTTTGTCCCGTGGCGGCCGCCTGAGTCACACCGCGCAGATCGTCGCTGTGAAAGCCCCGGCCCCAGCTCAGATACAGCTCCGTCGTTTCCGCAGGTGTGAGAATGAGGCTCACTTTCGGTTGCAACAATGCTTGGCCGGCGGTGCCGGAGTTGGTGCCCGAGTCGATGCCGTGGATGTAGTCCTCCCGCATTCCAACAACCGAGCGGAACCAGGGTGTCCAGTGAGTGGTTGCTTGCGTGTACGCCGAGAGGTTGATCAGATGCACGTGATCGGTTTCTGAGAAGTCCAGCGGGTTCTCATCGGCTGTGAGCACCGCCCGGCCGCGGGTGGGCACGCGCGAGAGGTCGTTGATGTCATAGCGCAGGCGGGCACCGCTGAGCCATTCTGTGGTTACGCCGGCTACCTGCACCGGCAACTGATAACTCACGCCGCCGCCGGTGATGTAGCGATTCTCGGTCTGTGCTTCCTGGTCGCCGTTCACCGGGTCTGTCAGGAAGTGAGTAAAGTTATTCCACAGCGTCAGCTGAGTGTTCACGACGTAAGCATTCGCTTCGAGCTCACCGTCACCGACAGCCGCGTGGTACTGACTCGAAAGACTCCAGCGTTGCGCACGGCCGCCATCGGTTGGATCGAGCGTCCCGAAGCGCCCGATCAGTCCTGCGGTGATCGCTCTTACGGGTTGATCGGTCGTGGCATTCCACAGGCCGTGATAGAACATTCCTGTGAGCGAGAACCCGTTGTTGCTGTAGCGCAGGACCGCGTTGACCTTACGTTGGTCATCGGCATTATCCCAGGGACCGTTGTAGTGCTGTAGCTCGAGTGCGCCCAGCACGTTGCCCACCGTGCCGGCTGCCAACACTCTCTCGAAGCCCAGGTTGCCGCCGGTCACGTTGATCTGATTCTCAATCTGGTTGAGATAGCTCAGGCGCACCGAGCCCACGGACGCGAAGTCACCCTGGTTGGCGTAATACGTACCCTTGGTGAATTTGATGTTCGTGGCCAGCTCCGGGATCATGAAGTTGAGATCCGTGTAGCCCTGACCATGCGCATGGGTGGGGTTGTTGACGGGCATGCCGTCGACGGAGACGGCCAGGTCCGTACCGTGGTCGAGGTTATAACCGCGCATCATGTACTGATTCGCTTTGCCTTCACCACTGTGTGAGGTGACTTGCAGGCCCGGGACGGTTTCGAGCAGCTGTCCGGGTCGATACGCGGGTGTCAGTGCCAGCTCGTCGTTGACGACTATGCCCTCGCTGGCGGTGCTGGTCGTGCCGATGAGCTCGCGGCGTTCGGCTGTGACGACGACGGTTGAAAGCGGATCCGTGGTTGCCGGGTCATTTTCGGCTGCGGTCGCGCTGACTGAAAGGGCGATGATGGTCAACAGAACCATCGTCAATAGGCCATAGGCCTTTGGCTTCAATATGTACACGGCGCTCCCCGGCCTGTGACAGAACGTTCGCGCGAGGCAAGTGTCCTGGCTCCCGGGTCGTCGCGTTCGTCTCCTTCCCGAAGCCTTACGGCCTCAGTGGATTCTCTGACGTTCGCTCGCCGGTTACAGTTGCGGGGGCAGCCGCGGTCTCACACCGCGTTCCAATTCAATCCCGTGGGGGAACCTTGCGCGAGGGGGGATCATACTGATTACCTGCGACAGGTCAATCAGACCCGTGGCGCGGGGGGGTGGGCACAACATGGGAGCGGTGTGTCACATGCCGGAATGAGTTCGCTCAAATCCATTTGAAGCTGTGAGCGATCAACGTGAGTAGCGCGCCGGCAAATCCGTACATCCAGAGTTTCAGGTTCGACGCCGCGAGCGTCATTGCGGCTTCCAGCTTAACGATCTCCTCATGCAAGGCGGCCGCGCCCTTGTGCATTTCGTTCCGCAAGCCAGCGATTTCTGTCTGCAGCTCGTTGCGCACTGATGCGATACCTGCCTGCAGCTCGTTCCGCAAGCCTGCGATACCTGTTTGCAGATCATTGCGCAACGCTGCGATGGCTGTTTGCGTCTCGTTCCGCAAGGTAGCGATATCTGCCTGCGTTTCGTGGCGTAAAGTAGCGACATCGCCTTTCAATCCCGCAATGTCCTTACGCATTTCCCGTACATCGGTTTTCATGTCCGAGATGTCGCCCCGCATGTGTGAGACATCCGACTCCAGTTTGGAAATCCTCGACTCATCCACAACATCATCCTCCAATAGAACGTCCACGACTCTCTCCCACAAAAGTGTATCCATTTGCCGTGGCCATTCAAACAGCTCGCGCCGGTTAAATTGAGTCTCTGTAAATACCCTTTATGCGCAATTTCTGAGAAGAGTCAGGCGACTGCATACGTCTGACTCTACGTGCACTTGCCACGTCCGTAGCGGACGTGGGGTACCAACAGGTTAAAATACGGTCGACTCTCTATCGACGCGCAGCGTTGCATCGGCGGCAAGGGGAGGTTCGCCGTGGTGGGCGAAGAGAATGACTCGGGAGGTGGACCATTCGCGTAGCCAAACGCAAAGTTGTGCGAGGCTGGCCTGGTCCAGGTGGGAGAAGGTTTCGTCCAGCAAGAGGACTTCTGGATCGCCTGCCAGGGCGCAAATGAGCTCGGCCTTTTGCCGCTGGCCGGCGCTGGCTTTTGAGAGGGGCAGGGTGGGGTCGAGATTCAAGGCATCGCAGTAGAGTCGACCATTCCAATCAGGCACTCGCCGTAGCGAGGCGACGAATTGGTACGCTTCCGTAACGGATAGAAAGTCGGGAAGCTCAGGGGTCGCTGAAGCGAAAGAGATGTGTCGGCGCGCGGGGGTGTGGCGGTGAACGTCTTTCCCCAACACCAACACGTAGCCGGTAGTGGACCGCAACGAGCTCAACAAGGGTCTGCTGCCGGGATCGTACAATCGAGCGCCAGTCGCGTCTCACGAGCACGCGAATGACGCTCGCGCTGCTCATTTCACGGTGCGCGGCATTGCTTTGAACTGTCATCGTGCTGCGGATGAATGCAGTCACGCCTCGAAACAGGAGGGGGGTTGCGAGCATCCCGAGATATGCCGCACCACCCCAGTATGAGTAAACCCATACCAGGAGCGCCAACGCGGCGACACTGATGCCAACGATACATGCTGAAGTTATCCCGCTGAAAGATGCGCCTAGAATGATAGGAAGCGCCAGCCCTACAAACCCAAAATAGTGGGCGACCGGATTGGCGCCGTAGGATGCCAGCCACCAGATCAAAGCCACCGGAATGAGAGCGACGGATAACGAAGGCAACAGCCGCGCACTCAACGCCCAAGGCCCGATCGGTTGTCGGACTAGAAACGGAATCGTCTTGTCACGCCAAACGGGCCGAAGAGCGCGCCCCGCCGCAAAGCACCAACCCGCAATCATTCCCACCAACAGCACGGTCCGCGCGGCAGCTGGCATCATTGCCACCTGCCTCCGGGCGGCCTCCCAATTCGTATTGGCATCGGCTGCCGAAAGCAAAAACAGGAACAGGAAGTAGGGTAAGAGGAGCCCGCGTAGAAACGGCTTACCGATCACCACGGTGAATACACGCTGTATCACTGAACCTTCCCAGAGCGAGCGGCGAGATCATTTTACATGAAAGCGGATCTCGTCGGTATCGTGACTGTCGGTGCCTACCCAAACTTTGGCGTGCACGCTGTGAGTGCCGTGTTGCAACGGCCAAGGGTAGCTGGCGCTAGTAGTAGTTGAGGCGAGGTCACCATCGACATACCAATCGACACGCTGCAGGCCGGAGACTGGCGCGACTCGCATCGGTAACGCTTCAAACTCCTGAGGGATATGCGGGTCGTGAGCCACCAGTAGCCCCGCGGTCGGTTGCAACAAGCGGTAGTCGACCTTTGCAACGATCGTCGTTGATTTGACGGGCACAGTGCCGGGTACAAACCACTCTGCTGTCGACTCGCACGCCCCGTCTGAAAGCTGACCATCGCGCCGGCAGATATCCGCCCGAACGAGCTCCCGGCTCAAAGTGAGCGGCCGCGTGTCCTGATTCCGGTTCAGCTCCGAGAAAATCGACCGCAACACCATCGCCGGACCGACGGCTCCGGTCACTCCATCGGTCGCGGAGCCATCCAGGTTTCCCATCCAGACCGCAACCGTGTGCCGGTAATCGAAAGCGATGGCCCAGGCGTCCCGATAGTCAGTGGACGTACCTGTTTTGATCGCCGTGTCGACAGGAAACTGCAGGCCGCGCCCAAACTCCAGCATGCGTGCATCGGGATCGGCCATGATGTTGCCAATCAACGTAGCCACCGCCGGCGTAAACACAGGGGATTCCGGACGCGGCGCGGTGTCATCGGCCAGAACAGTGAGCGCCTGAAAGCGTCCCTGTCGGGCCAAGACGGTGTAGGCCTGTGCCATTTCATACAATGAGACTTCGCCATTGCCGAGCGCAAGGCCATCGCCGTAGTAATCGGCATGTTGAGTGAGGCTCTTGACTCCCAACAGATGCAGCCGATCCATGAAGGCATCCTCGCCCACGAACTTGAGCGTCTTGACGGCCGGTATGTTCAGCGAATTGCCCAGGGCTTCTCGGAGGCGCAACAGCCCGTACTGCCGATGACTGTAGTTGTGGAAGGTATGCTGGCCACCGCCGACGGCCTCGGACAGGTCGGAGTCGTCGATCAAGGTCGCAGCGGTCCAGCCGCGTTCCAACGCGAGTGCGTACAACAGGGGCTTCATGGTCGAACCCGGCTGCCGCGGCGTAAGTACTGTGTCGTAGCCAGACTTGCCTCCACCGACCACCCACGCACGAATCTCATTGTGCTGATGATCAATGACGAGGAGGGCACCGTCGTGCACGTGTCGTTTTGTAAGGCCAGCTAGCGCGCTGTCGAGAACCTTCTGTGCGGTGAGTTGCACATTTGGATCCAGCGTCGTGCGAATTTGTGATTGAACGGGCCCGCCGCGGGACACAGTCAACACACGTCCAACAAAGTGGCTGGCTTCAACGGAAGGCGTGGGGTCGTTCAGGACCCAGGGCTCTGCGCGAATCTGCTCGCGTTGGGCCGGGCTCAAGGCGCCGCGCATACTCAGCCGATCAGCGAGCTGGTTGACCGCCCACCGGGCTCTCGGCGCGTTCCGGCGCAAGTCCATGCCCACGGGCGAGCGAACTAGGACAGCCAGTGCGAGTTGCTCGCCAGGCGACAACGTATCGAGGCCTCGGCGGAAGTAAAGGCGAGCGGCCTGAGCCACCCCACGCCGCCTCTCGGCGTAAGGCACCTGGTTGAGATAGAACTCCAGGATCTGCGCCTTCGAAACTCGCGCGTTCAACCGCGTGGCCTCGAAGCCCTCAACCCACCGCGACCACAGGTTTCGGGGGCGGGGATGTACTATGCGGACGACCTGCTCGGTGATCGAGCTGGCGCCGCGAATCGCGCTGCCAGATCGAATATCGAGCGCGACAGCCGCGAAGCGGGCGGGCCAGTCCACCCCACTGTGCTCATAGAAGTGCTGGTCCTCCGAAACGATGAGGGCGGTTTGCAGCAGAGCAGGGACCTCGTTCAGCGACACGACGTCCGTTGTGTTCCAGTTGTTCTCGAGCGTGTAACTGAGTGGGGTGCCGTCGCGAGCCAGTACTTGCGACTTCACTGTTGTGCCAGTCAGCGAGTTGAGATCCTCGGGGAAGTCGCGCATCGACGCCCAGGTGGCGATGCCGAGCACCGCCGTTACTACGGCCGGTGCCCATGCCCATCGCAGCAACCTATTCATGACCCACCGTCAAATGGGCCGGCAGTCCTTTGCCATAGACATCCGGGTCATACATCTGTTCAGCCTTGGTGGGCGAAGCGCTGAACTCACCTTCTGCCATCGCCTGAGCTCCATAACTCAGGTGATAGTTGCCGGCCGGCAGGTAGTCGGCGTAGAAGCGCGCGGCATCGTGCTGCAGCTCCCGATGATAGAAGGACCATAACTGGATGCCGTACTCGCTCCAGTCGGAGTACTTGAACCAGAAGGCCCCGCCGGCTGCCTGGAAGGCTGTAGCATCCGCATCTACGGTCGACGCCGTCGCCAGATCCCGATTGACAGGCTCCAGTCCGCCTGGCACCGGGTCATCGACAACCACGAAGTGACGGGGGGCCGGTAATGACAGATACAGATCTACCCGTACCAACTCGCCGCGCTTCACGCTCAAAGGCGAGCTCAGCAGCTGCCAGGAGCCCGCGCGCTGCACGCTGTACTCGCGGTGGACTTCCATTCCCGCGTTGGTCTCGGTGGCCGCCTGGTCAGTGAGTGAATAACTCAAGCGAGTTGAGTAATAAAGCCGGCCGGAACCCTGGCGATTGATGTGCACGGTCGCTTTGGTCCCTGCGTCCGATGCGCCGTTCGGGCGGCTAACCGAAGCGGGTGGGTCCTTCAGCGCGTTGAAGCTGGCACTGCCGAAAGCAGTGCCGTTGAGAGTCGCCGTGGCCTTCAGGGACGGAGTGTCTTTCTCGTAGAGCGAGGAATACCTCGCCAGCGCCGACGTGCAGAACACATTCTCCTGAGTGTTCTCCCAATGATCGCGGCTGCCGCGCGTCTGGGTGATCGCACGCACGAGCTTGAAGGGCACATCACCGACGAGAGCGGCGCCTTGCGGAGTTTCGCCATAGTCGAGAAACGCATTCAAGATTGCGCAGTTGCTGCGCATTGGCGTACCCAACATCTGGGAATACCCGTCATCCCAACGCTCACTGAACTGAAACTGGCCCCCGCTCTGGTTGGCATGAGACAGAATCTCGCCGGCTACTGAACGCGCCAGGGTTTCCCCACCCTTGACCTTCACTGCCGCGTCCAGATATGCGGCAAGGCCAAACAAGTCCATCTTCGGAATGTATTTCTCATAGCGCTGCAGGTCCGGCAGCGTGACCTTCTGCCGCTCGGCAAGGGCCTGGAGAGCCACGGCCCGAACGCTCGATACCATTCCTTCGCTGTAGAAGGTCGGGGCCGTGTTTGAGCGCAGCAATCCCTGGAGATAGTCGTCGAGACGCTTTTCAACATCCGGCGGCACTGTATAGCCCGCACTCCGGAGACGGTTGAAGCCGAGAGCCGTCGCCGCGGACAAATAAGGACTCACACGCATGTCATCGGACGTCCAGAAGTCCATTCCCCCGTTCGGCGCCTGGAACATGGACGCATCATTGAGGAATGTCTGAGGCAGCGTCCTGGCATCAGGCCAGGTGATGTCGCTGCCCAGATAGGCCTGCAGTTGAGTGTAGTTGACTGCCATCAGGGCCTTGGTCAGCCGCTGCTCCCAGCACAAGTATGGATAATCGCGGACGTACCGCATCGCGCCATCAATGTTGGCAATGACGCTGGGCGAGAACTTGACTGACACGTCACCGATGTTCGGCAGCATGGCGGGCGGGAATTGCAGCGGTTCGTCAACTCCAGACTCCAGGGTCGTGCCATAACTCGCCTGGACATCCAGCGACACTCGCTTGTGAACAGGCAGCGTCTGCCCGAGCGCGTCCTTGTCGAGTTTGTCGGAAGCGGTCGCCATGAGCTGAATGCTGCCATCACTGACAGTGTTCACCGGCAGCCATACGGTCTCGCGTTTGAACGGACCCAGGGTCAGAACCTGATGGGTCGTGGCCGAGCCGGAATCAATCGGCCCCCGGGCCGTAAGGTTGACATCCAGTGTCCGGGTCTTATCCGAACGGTTGAGTACGCTGAATCCGGCTGTAAAACGATCGCCCGAGGTGAGCTGATTGGGCAACACAGGGCGCAGCTCGGTCAGCTTGGAACTCTTGAACTTGTAGTCGCCGAGACCCAGGCGATCACCGGGCGTCACCGCGATCGCGAATACGCGCCAACCGGTCAGGTTGTCCGGCAACTGGAAGGACACCGCCGCACGGCCCCGTTTGTCAGCGACCACTGACGGGTTCCAGTAGGCGACGTACTTGTTGACGGTCCGCATGTCGAATCCGGCTCCGCCGTCGCCGCCGGAATTCGCGCCTTTCTTCTCGAATTTCTGCAGACCGATCAGGCGGGTCAACAGGCTGTAGTTCGACAGATCGAGGTCATCCAGGTGATACAGACCCTTGTAGGGGTCGAAGTAGGTCTTACCGTCCTTGATCAGATCAAACACGGCTTCATCGAGGACGGCCACGGCATATTCCACCGGCTCCTTGGAATCGGCGGCCAGTTGCAGCTTGACGGTGTCGCGCGGCTTGTACTCGGGGCGATCCGTTTTCACACGCACGCCCAGGGTCTTGATCGGATCGGACACGTCGACTTTGAGGTAGCCGATGCGGTAGGTCGGCCGCCCCAGATCCACACCTTCGTCGTTGAGTGCTCCC
>Ga0181534_10000616_pt1 | contig 24875 bp, 21 predicted proteins | sample PEATcosm2014_Bin_37_FD_119758 | JGI IMG/M metagenome (GOLD analysis project Ga0181534, IMG submission 119758) | Peatland microbial communities from MTU Mesocosm Facility, Houghton, MI, USA - PEATcosm2014_Bin17_10_metaG | ecosystem: Environmental > Terrestrial > Soil > Wetlands > Peat | place...
CCGCGTCGTTACCGATTACTACCAGAAGGCCGGCCTCTTGCCTTATCTTGAAAAGCTGCGCTTCAACGTCGTCGGCTACGGCTGCACCACCTGCATCGGCAACTCCGGCCCGCTGCCTACCGACGTCTCCAAGAGCATCGATGAGCATGGCCTCGTCGCCGTCAGCGTTCTCAGCGGCAATCGCAACTTCGAGGGCCGCGTCAATGTAGATGTGCGCGCCAATTACCTCATGAGCCCGCCGCTGGTCGTCGCCTACGCCCTCGCCGGCAAAATCAGCCACAACTTCGACTCCGATTCCCTCGGCACCGGCTCCGACGGCCAGCCCGTCTACCTCAAAGACATCTGGCCCACCCAGCAGGAGGTTATCGACGCCATCGAGAAAGGCGTCAGCAGCGAGGGCTTCCGCAAAGAGTACGCTACCGTCACCCTCGGCGACGCCAACTGGCAGAGCCTCAGCTTCCCCACCGGCGATGTCTACCAATGGGAGCCGGATTCCACCTACATCCGCAAGGCCCCCTACTTTGACGGCATCACCAAAACCCCCGCGCCGGTTACGGACATTCTCAACGCGCGCGTCCTCGCCGTGCTGGGCGACTCCGTCACCACCGACCACATCTCCCCCGCCGGCAACATCAAGGCCAGCGGCCCGGCAGGCAAGTATCTCGCCGATCACGGCGTCAAGCCGTCAGACTTCAACAGCTACGGCTCCCGCCGCGGCAATCACGAGGTCATGGTCCGCGGCACCTTCGCCAATGTTCGACTCCGCAATAAATTGGCGCCCGGCACCGAGGGCGGCGTCACGCGCCTGCTCCCCGAAGGCGAAGGCATGAGCATCTACGACGCCTCGGTCAAATACGCCGAGCGCGGCATCCCGCTGGTCATTCTTGCCGGCAAGGAGTACGGCTCCGGCTCCTCGCGCGACTGGGCAGCCAAAGGACCAAAGCTTCTCGGCGTCCGCGCGGTCATCGCCGAAAGCTTCGAGCGCATTCACCGCTCCAACTTAGTGGGTATGGGAATCCTCCCGCTGCAATTCCAGCCCGGCGAAACTGTCGAGTCCCTCGGCCTCACCGGCGAAGAGGTCTACGACTTTCCCGGCCTGACAAACCTGCTGACCGAAAAATTCGCCAACGGCAAAACCCTCACCGTCACAGCCACCAGCCCCAACGGCGAAAAGAAGACGCTCCACGCAGTGGTCCGCATCGACACCCCGCAAGAGATCGAGTATTTCGAACACGGCGGCATCCTGCAATATGTGCTGCGCCAGCTAGCCGCAAAATAGGCACCTGCGGTGCGGCAGACCGCGCTTGCGCGCGCCTAGACTCGTGCTTTCCCAGGTCTCAAGAATCGAGACCTGGGGTAACCTGGCGAGGAAAAGTCGATTCCAATGCTGTCACGAATGTAACAGTCACAAAGACGCCGTAGAAGAGGGAGGGAATATGTCGCAAAACCGCCCAGCACGTCTGTTTGGGATAATCATGTGCTTTTGTGTCGCCATTTTGGCTTCTGGACAGAATAGCGGCGTAAATAGCAACTCGCGCGGCAGAACTTCAGCTGAGGAGCTAACGGCTCTTGGTATTGATCTTTCGGAACCATCTCTCCTCGGCGCATTGAGTAATACTAACCCGAGAATTCGGGTCCTGGCTGCGTATCAATTGGAAAGCAGCCACTATGTCGATTCGACGGTTGCCATCGAACACGCCCTCTCTGTGGAACAGAACCCTCCGACACGAGTTGGATTGGCAACCGCACTGGCAGGCTTACACGATCCTCAAGGCATTGAGCATCTCCAGAAAATGTGCGCGGACACTACCGTGCCGATCAATGCCTTAATCGCCGCTGCACAGATGCTTGAGATTCTTAACTCTTCAGTCGCAGGCTGCACTGACACTTTTCTCAGCTCACTAACTAATGACCGCGACAAGGATTATCGCAGCGCAACGCTCACACTTCTTCCTGCTCTATATCGAGAGTCCACTCCTGAACAGACCGGCCTGATTGTGAAGGTGATCCAAAAGCTGCTACGCGACAGAACACAAGAGCCGGCGGTGCGCATGGCCGCAGGCGATGCGCTTACGGAGATAGGTGTAGCATCTTCGGCCAGCGTCATTGGAGAAGCGGTATCGGAGGAAGCCGACCCGGTAGTTCTGGCAAGTCTAAAAAGGAATCTGAATGCGCTTGCCAAGAGGCTGTAGAGGCCAATCGAATTTGGCGGGGGAGGGGGGCGCACCCCAAGTTTTTGAAATCTAAACCAGCTCACACTCTGGGTGCCCCATCCATTCCACAGTCTCACCGGGTAATGGGTGGGAAAGCACAAACCCCAACCCGCCCCGCCGCAGGCTGCTGCATGCAATGCCCGCACCGCAGGGACCGGAGGGAGCAGGGGCCTTTCAGGCCCCTGAATCGATGCATCAAATGAAAGTGGCTTTAGCCACGGGCCTTTCGCCGGCGGGTGGCTCCGGTGCCGGTGAATTTTCACAACCGAACTGAGGGGCAGCCCCACCGCAGGTGGCTGGATGCCCCATCCATTCCACAGTCTCATCGGGGAATGGGTGGGATAGCACGAACCCCAGCCCGCCCCGCCGCAGGTGGCAATGCCCAAACCGCAGGTACCCGGAGGGAGCAGGGGCCTTTCAGGCCCCTGAATCGATGCATCAAATAAAAATGGCTTTAGCCGCGGGCCTTTCGCCGGCAGTTCGCCCCCGTATCGGTGATCTTTTCAAACCTAAACTGAGGGTGCCACCGGTCCCTTGCATTTGGGGACCGGTGACGGGTGGGATGAAAACAGTGGTACGATTTCTCTATGCAGGTTACGGTCTCCATTCCCGATGAATTCGCCGCGCAGATCAAGTCGCGCGGCAGGTCCGTGGAGGCATACCTTCGCGGATTGATCGAAGCCGATCAAATCGGCGCGGGAGATGGACTGCGCCGCCTCAGACCTGGCCCCTATTCGCCCGAAGAAGCCGGACGATGGATTCGCACCACGCGCGCGGAGAACCGGTTGGGCAGCGGGACGATTCGCGAGCTGATTGACGAAGGCCGCAAATAGGGATGGCCGCGTTTGTGGCAGACGCATCCGTTTGCCTGGCTTGGTGTTTTCCCGGCGAGTCTAGACCTGCCACAGAAGCTCTGCTTCGGCGCGCCGAGGCCGGAGAAGAGATCGCGGTTCCGGCGCATTGGCCTGTCGAAGTCCTCAACGCCGTGATCCAGGGGTTGAAGCGAGGGAAAATCTCCGACGCCTTCGCCACCGGATTTTTGGCTCGGCTCTTTTCATTTGCGCTTGCCATTGACGATAGCGGCGGCCTGAGCCGGATGCGGGATATTCGCCAACTGGCCGAGCGGCATCGCCTTACCGCTTATGATGCAGCCTATCTGGAACTGGCGTAGCGTTTGCGATTCCCGCTGGCCACCCTTGATGGAGATCTTCGCGAGGGCGCTCAGGCGGAAAATGTGGCTCTGATTTGAAGCCGGGGGTCGCATCCGAAGTTTCTAAAATCTAAACCAACTCACACTCTGGGTGGGATAGCACAAACCCCAACCCGCAGCCAACAGCGCTCAAAAGCTCTCCCCAAAGCCGCGAAACATCTCCGCGCGGTTCTCATCAATCTCTTCGGCGGAGGGAGCAGGTCCGAAGGCGGCGAACATTCCCCAACCAGATTCGAAGGGCTTGCCGGAGCGAGTTTCTTCCTCGGCCCCGCGCAGGTCGCGCTCGACAACATCGCGCACATAGGCATCTACGGTAACTCCGCGCGACAAGGCCTGCTCCTTCAACCCGGCTTCAAACTCCGCTGGAAGCTCAATGACCATGATCCCCTCCCATGAACGAGATTTTACTCCAGTTGCGCGTAATACGGCGGGTTCCCGATCCCCGGTGGCCTCGGTCCCCGTTGACTTTTCCCAAACTAACTGAGGGCGCCACCGGTCGCATTTGGGGACCGGGGATAGGGCAGGCTGCTCGGGTGTCCATGCATAAAACTGGGCGCCACCGGTCCTAAATAGAGCCATTTCCAGCCAAAAAACAACCATGAAGCGATAGCAGATAGCAGCAAAAACGCCCCTCTCAACCGAGAGGAGCGTTTTCGCTGCTTCCAACTAGCGATGCGGTCTACCTTCTCTTCGCCGGAGCCTTTGCTGCCTTCGCTCTTGCAGGCTTTGCTTTTGCGGCCGGCGCAGGCGTCGGCGCGGGCGCGGCTTCTTCCAGCTCGGCAGCGGGCCACATTGCTTCGCGGTGCGTGTGGTCGCCCAGAATGTGCAGGCGGAGGAAGTTCGTCGAGCCGGATTTGGTGCGGGTTCCGGCAACAATCGCGATCACCTCGCGCGGCCGCACATGGCCGCCCTGTTCCAGCAGGTTTTCCGCCAGATCCACCATCGCTTCGGTCGAGTTGACCTTGGGACAGCGAATCGGCGTGGTGCCCCACAGCAGGTTAAGCCGGTTGATCGTCACATCGACCGGGCTAAGCGCAAAGATCGGTGCGCTGGGGTGATACTTCGAGAGCTGGCGGGCCGTGGTTCCCGACTCGGTGAAGAGGGCAATGCCGCGCAGGTCCAGGTCGTCGGCGGCGTGCGCCGTGGCCTCGCAAATAGTCTCGGCAATCGTCAGGCGAGTGACCCGCTCGCGCGCGCTGTAAGTGACCTGGTCCTTGATGTGGCGTTCAGCCTCGGAGACTATCCGCGCCATCATCGCCACCGCGCCGACTGGATACTTGCCCATTGCCGACTCGCCGGAGAGCATCACGGCATCCGTGCCGTCGTAGACAGCGTTGGCCACATCCGAAGCTTCCGCGCGCGTAGGCCGCGGGTTTTCTATCATCGACTCCAGCATCTGCGTCGCCGTGATCACCGGCTTGCGGACCTCGCCGGCACGGCGGATGATGTGCTTCTGAATCGAGGGAACCTGCTCCGGCGGCACTTCGACGCCCAGGTCGCCGCGCGCTACCATGATGCCATCCGAAACTTGCAGAATGCTGTCCAGATGCTCGATGGCCTGCGGCTTTTCCAGCTTGGCGATAATCCATGTTTCGCTGCCGTAGGCGGAGACGCGATTGCGCACCAGGCGAACATCTTCAGCGGTACGAACAAACGAAACCGCGATCGCGTCCACACCGTTCTTGAGCGCGAATTCAAGGTCAGCGTCGTCTTTTTCCGTCAGCGAAGGCACGCGCACCGGAATCCCCGGCAGGTTGATGCCTTTGTTCTCGCCCAGCATGCCGCCGTTGATGATCTCGCAGACAACGTCGTCGCCCAGCACCTCATGAACGCGCAGTTCAATCAAACCGTCCGAGAGCAGAATCCTCGATCCCTGCTCAACATTTTCCGCCAGTGTTTTAAAGGTGGTGCCCACCAGCGCGGCCGTTCCCGGCACTTCCCGTGGAGTAATCGTGATCTTCTGGCCGGTCTTCAACAGCACCGGCTGATGATCCTTCAGTTTGGAGGTGCGAATCTTAGGCCCTTGCAGATCGCCCAGGATGCACAGCGGCTTGCGCTCCTCGCGACTTACCTTGCGAATCATCTGGATCAGCGCCAGCTTCTCCTCATGCGTGCCGTGAGAAAAATTCAGGCGCACCACATCCACGCCGGCGCGCACCAAATCGCGAAAAACCGGCTCGGTATTCGAGGCCGGTCCCAGAGTGGCGACAATCTTTGCACGGCGTTGAACGGCAAAATCACTCTGGACAAAATCAGGAAACACCATCGATAACTCTCCAACAGATCGTTCAGGTTATGGTACGGAACAGTTTTGAGCGGAGCCGCTTAAATTGTACACGGACGTGTTTGCGGACAGATCCTCACTCCATTGTGCAACTCACGTTACAAATCGGATTTCAAAATCAATTAACGTACGGAAAAAGAGCGCTGCGAACCCGCTGGGCGGGAAATTGCCGCCTGCCGTTCCCTAAAGAGCACTCCGTTTAATTCTGCCCCAAACAGGGCGCTGAAGGCTGTGATGTATAACCAGACCAGCGTCGCGATGCCTGCGCCGAAGGATCCGTAAAATAGGCTGTAATCGGCGATCCGCGTCACATACCAGCCGAAGGCCAGCGTGGCAGGAAACCACAGCAGAGTGGCCGCAAGCGCTCCCGGAGCCACCCAGCCCCAGTGCTCCTTACGCCGCGTACCGAAGTGATAAATCGCGCTCAAAACCGAGACTCCCGTCACCAGCGCGATCGCCCAGCGCGCCATCCGCCAGAGAAAAATCACCAGATGCCGCAGCTCGTGATCGGCATTGGAAATCATCCACAACTCAATTTGATGGCCAAAGACAATCACCAGCGTCGCCGCGGAGAGCGGCACCAGCGCGATGGGCACCAGCAGCAAAGCGCGCAGCCGCCGCTCCCAGAAGCCCCAGTCCTCGCGCGGCAGCCGGTAAGCACGACGAAAACCCTCCATCAGCGAGAGCATCACTCCCAAAGCGGCAAAGAGGCTCAGGCTGGCCGCCGACCACAGCAACTGGTTCGAGTGAATGCGCCGCGTCACCAGGGCAGACTGCAGCAAAGACATGGAATCGGAGGGAAGAATCTGCTCGAAGACGCCGCGAATGGCTCCCACCAGCGTCGTCCCTTCCGGCACCATCGCCAGCAGAGTGGTCAGCGCCACCAACGCAGGAAAGAGCATCAACATGCCGGAATACGCAGCCGCCTTGGCCGTATTCAGCACATCATGCGCCATCGCCTGCCACAGCGCCTTGCGAAGATGGAGAAGAATTCGCTTCATGCCGTCCATGGTAAGAGTAGTTGATTGCACATATCTTGCGGGAGTTGAACTTGCGGGGAAGATGCAAACTTCGATAGCCATTCTTCCCATAAACACGGAAATCAGCCAACAAGTTGCGGTCCGATGGGATTTATATGGGCAAAGTGCGGCATCTGCTTGCAACGCTTCCAGGCACGAGCCGCGGTGCTGTGCCAGCCGCGAGCGACAGGGCCATAGTAGACAATTTATGATGGCTGCGCCATGAGATTCCTTCCTGCTTTATCTCTTCAGTTTGCAGCTATGATCATTTTTTCCGCCGCATTCTCTGCAGCAGCGCAAACCGCGCCGCCTTCCAACGCGCAACTTGCTTCGCCGAATCTGAACCAGCGCGTCGACGCTCTGCTCAAGCAGATGACTCTCGACGAAAAAGTCGGGCAACTGGCGCAGTACGCGGCTGGCTACGCAACCGGACCCAACGCCTCCAATCTCCGCTATGACGAGTTGGCGGCCAGCGGCAAGGCAGGCTCGTTCCTGAATGTCGTCGGAGCCGAGGCGACCAACCACTATCAGCACCTGGCAGTAGAAAGATCCCGCTTGCACATTCCGTTGCTCTTTGGGCAGGATGTGATTCACGGCCACCGGACAACGTTTCCTGTCCCCCTGGCTCTTGCAGCAAGCTGGGATCCTTCCGCGATCCAGGCCGTTGCCCGCACCAGCGCCATCGAAGCCCGCGCCGACGGCATTCCCTGGGTCTTTTCGCCGATGGTGGACATCGCCCGCGATCCGCGCTGGGGGCGCATCATTGAATCAGCCGGCGAAGATCCGTATCTTGGCTCTGCTCTGGCCCGCGCCTGGGTCAAAGGCTACCAGCAAGACGATCTCGGCAAGCCGGATTCGGTCGCGGTGAGCGTAAAGCACTTTGCCGCCTACGGCGCGGCCATTGCCGGCCGCGATTACAATGCCGTGGACATGAGCGAACTCACTCTGCGCCAGGTTTATCTGGAGCCGTATCATGCCGCTGTCCAGGCCGGCGCGGCCACCGTGATGAGTTCCTTTAACTCCATCAACGGTGTGCCCGCCTCCGCCAATCCCTTTACGCTTACGCAGATTCTCCGCAACGAGTGGGGCTTCAACGGCTTTGTTGTCTCTGACTGGGGCGCGGTCTCGGAGCTGTTGAATCACTCCATCGGCGCGGACGGCGCAACGGTGGCCCGCAAGGCTCTCGTGGCCGGCGTAGACATGGACATGGAGGGGAATCTCTACGGGAACGTGATTGCGGAACAGGTGCGCGCAGGCAAGATTCCCGAGTCAGTCATCGACGAAGCTGTGCGCCGCGTGCTGCGCGTCAAGTTTGCGCTGGGGCTCTTCGACCATCCCTACACCCAGCCCGGACCCGCCTATGACGCTACGCCCGACCGTCGCGCGCAGGCCCGCAAAGTGGCGGAAGAAACTTTCGTCCTGCTCAAGAACGATCCGGTCGCGGGCGTAAAGCCTCTTCTGCCGCTGAACCCCTCTAGCGGCAACATCGCATTGATTGGCCCGCTTGCCGATGACGCGCGCGAGATGCTCGGCGCCTGGGCGCCGGCCGGCGATCCTAAATATGTAACTACGCTGAAAGCCGCGCTCTCTGCAAGGCTCGGGAGCAGGCTTCTATTTGCACAGGGTTGTGGTCTGCTCAGCGGCGAAGACTCCAATCTGCTGAAGCGCGTCCGCTTCATCGGCCCAACCGCGGAGGATGCCCACCTGCCCATTCCCGACGACGCCAAAACCATCGCCGAGGCTGTAGAGACAGCGAAGAAGGCCGATGTTGTGATCCTGGCTCTCGGCGAGGACGCCAATTGGATGGAGGGTGAGGCTTCGAGCCGCGCGACGCTGGGCTTTACCGGGGCACAGGAACAGCTTCTCGAAGCTGTCGTCGCAACAGGAAAGCCAGTCGTGCTTGTAGTTCTAGCAGGCCGTCCGCTGGAGCTGAAGTGGGCCGCTGCGCACGTTCCAGCGATCATCGAAGCCTGGAGCCCTGGCATCGAAGCTGGTCCCGCGCTGGCCGATCTGCTCTTCGGCGACGTAAACCCCAGCGGCAAGCTGCCAGTGAGCCTGCCCCGCGCCGTCGGCCAGGAGCCGCTCTACTACGCGCAACTCCCCACCGGCCGTCCCGCCCACGGCGACCTCAGCCATCTGCCCCGCAACGCCGCAGAAAAATTTACCTCCCGTTACCTGGACGAGGAGAACTCCGCCCTCTTTCCCTTCGGCTGGGGTTTGAGTTATACGAGTTTCAGTTACTCGCAGCCTGTAGTTAGCCGCGCCAGTCTTTCAGTCACTGAATTGACTGCGGGGCATAACTCGGCAATTACTGTTGGAGCCGATGTAAAGAACACCGGCAACGTCGCGGGAACCGAAGTGGTCCAGCTTTATATCCGCAACACCGCCGCATCGGTTGAGCAGCCTGTCCGCGAACTCAAAGGCTTTGCCCGCGTTGCGCTCGTCCCCGGCGAGACAAAGCATGTCGAGTTCCCGCTGGGCTTTGATGAGCTTAGTTTCTATAACGTTGAGATCAAGCGAACGGTAGAACCTACGACTTACAAGATTTGGGTCGGCGGAAGCTCGCTGGCTACTGTGGAGACGAGCTTTCAAGTGATCGAGTAAGAATCTGCCCAAAGACTCGGTTTTGAATGAAGGGTACGGGCCCTACAGGCTAGGGTACGGGTTTTACAGGCTGCGGAAAACTCGATTCCCCCGCTGTTTTGTATCAGGACATGACTTCAGTCGTGCCGCAAATGCGAAAAAATAAAGGCCGGGCTTTAGCCCCTGAGGCATGTTTTATGGCAGATTGTCCTCCCTCAGCGGCTAAAGCCAAAAGCACGAATCGACTCCAGACGTATGAGCCGAAGCTCGTACCCTTCATTACATAGTTCTTTCGACAGGTTCCAAGAAGATCTCTGATCGACGGCGATCACTGCTGCTGGTTGAAATGCTTGAGCAGAGACTCAAAGCAGCCGGGAATCTGCGCATCCCACTCGCCCCAGTCGTGTCCACCGGGCCTGGTATGAAATTCGTAGGCAAAGCCGCGCTGCTTGAGCTGCGCGGCAAATCTCTTGTTAGGCGCCAGCAGCGCTTCCTCTTCCCCTGCAGTCAGATACAAATATGGCGTCGCAGCAGGAGAGGCAGATTTCGCCAGGACGAATGGGTCAGCCTTTGTGCGGGATTCGCTTCCCACCGACCCGAAGATCGTTCGCAGCCTCCACCACTCTCCTGTGCGTCTCAGATTGAATCGCCGCTCACAGACATCGATAGCAGGACTGATAGCGCCAACAAAAGAGAATAACTCCGGACGGCTCAGAGCTAGTTTTATCGCTGCAAATCCACCCATCGAAATTCCAATGATGGCGCGGTTCTCCCGGTTTCCGGCAGCCGGAAATCTCGCTTCTACGTCAGCAATCAAATCATTGGTTAGATAATCTTCGTATTTGTCCTCAGGCTTTCCGGCGGCATTCATATAATACGAAAACTCTCCCTCCGGCATGACCAGGATCAGGCCACCGCTCTTATTGACCGCAGCATATTGACCAGTGTCGGATTTATTCGACCAGTCCCGAAAGCTGCCATTTCCGCCATGCAGCAGATAGACCACCGGCAGCTTCTTTCCGGCGGCAATTTTCTCGGGCAGATAGACCCGGTAGGTCATCTCCCGATTGAGCGCGGTTGAGTGAAAGCTCACATCCTGCACAACCACTCCGGCAACAAGCCGGGGATGGTCGGGCAGCGCTTGCTGAACGGAGCGGCAACCTGCCAGCACAAACGTGAAGACTAAAAGAACGAGCAGCGCGGCGCGCGGAAATTTAAGAGGTCTCATTGGGAATTCGATTGTAATTCGACAATTATCATGCAAGCGGAACGATATCTCCGAGGGGTATCCATGTGTGCAGCGCTGCTCACCAAAGCGGCGTTGCGCACATGGATCGTCCTCTTGCTCTGCGGGCTTTAGTCCGGTAGAACCAACAGCCCGCTTTCCAGCAGCTTCTCTGTTAGCCGGTCCAGAGCCTGCGGGAATTTGTACGATATAGCTCGCACGCTCATTCCAATCAGCGTCGCCGCTTCGGCCTGGGTGTACTCCTGCAGCACGATCCGGCTCAGCAGATCCCGGTCCAGCGACCCCAGCTGGTCCAGGCATTTCTCCACGTCCAGCACAAAGATTACCGCGTCCTCAAAGGTTCGTATCGGCCGGCTAGAGGCCCATCCGCGCCCAATTGGATCGCTCAGCAGCGATGGGGAGCGTCCCACCTGCATCGACGCATACAGGTAGCGCCGCAACATGCTCTCGCTATGCTTGCGGTAAAAGCCCAGGCTGACCGCCGGACCCGTATAGGCCGGCGTCGCAACTGGTCTGCACTTTAGCCTGGGCGCTGGCTTCTGCTTCCCTCTCCTTTCCTCTTCCCGCCAGATTTGTTGACTGCTTGCTGCACACAAGATTGGGAACTGCAGCGCCGCGCTCATTGGGCGCCTCCCGCTGCTTCAGCCACGGCCCACACCCTGGCCAGCGATTTGCGCACGGGCCGGCCGCGCCGCTTGCGGCTCTCCGGCGTGGGAAAATCCTTCAGTTTCTCCTCGCATCCTTTGCAATAGACATTCCCCTGGGTTTGAGCGCGGTACCAAAGGCAGCCGCACCCTTCGCAAACTTTTAAATGCACGCGCAATTCCATGACTGATTCTCCGTATTTGTGTCTTCTCCCGCGGATTCATCGTGGTGAACTTTCGTCCGCGGGGTGACGAGAACCGTGCACGGCTATTCGGGATTCTTTTGCCCCGATGAGGGATTGCCGGCCGTCTTCTCTCGTTTTTTGTCATGCTCGTAGCGCGCAGATTCTGGAATTATCTCGACAGCTTGCCCCAGAGCCGCTCATCGCTGAACGGTTCGAGTTGGGACGGGAGGACCGGACGGTCAGGTCAATGCAAACAGTTCATTAACCGCTAAAGAGACGGCAATGCCGCCCATTCAGCTAAATGCCGACGAGTTGTCTCTCATAAATTTCCCACAAGCCAATACGAGATTAAGTAAAGCAAATCTAGGGATTCTGTTCCCCTGCGTCAATCTACCCTTGAACTTTTCCTGCTTAGCCCTTTCCAATCTTTATTGCAACCCTGAAAATGAAGGCCAATCTCCCCTGATTGCTTTGCTTTAAGAAAATGGGGAACTCTCGACCCCATTGCTGGTGGAGAATTTTCCACAGATGAATTTTACGCAGATGCACGAGCGTCTCCGCCTGGAATTGCTCCGCAGAATTCAGCGGGGCACGCTCAGTGTCTCCTTATTGGCGCGCCAGACCGGTTTTGGGCAGGCGCATCTCTCCAACTTCCTGCATAGCCGGCGTCAGCTTTCACTGGAGGCAATGGACCGGATTCTTGCCGCGCAGCACATGACAGCCGGCGATCTGGTGGCCTTTGGCCGCATGCCTGCGGAGGCGCCAGCGGGAGAAAAAGCCGCATCGGTGCCGATTGTTTCGCACGCTGTTGCTCTGTTTGAGCCGTTTGTTCGCCCCTCCGCGATGCATTCCACGCTGCAGTTGCCGGAGGGGCTTCTGGGGTCGCTCCGCGCCCGCTCCTCCAATGCCCGCAAGCCCTGGGAGCGGTTTGTCGCCGTCCGCATTCCCGCTGCCGATGCGCTGCCCATGGAGCCGCTGGTGCTGCCCGAGGCCATTGCGCTGATTGACCGGCATTACAACTCGCTGGCCCCTTACCGGCCCAACCGGGCCAATCTCTATGCCGTGCGCAACGGGGCGCACCTCACGCTGCGCTACGTGAACTTTCTCTCCAGCCGCCTGATCCTGCGTCCGCACAACATTGTTTTTCCCGTGGAACTGATTGAGGTCGATCCAGAAGGCTCCCCCGGCGACCTGCTGGCAGGCCGCGTGGCGCTGATCATCAATGAGCCGTGAAGCGGGCGACCGGCGGACCTCACATCTCATGTCCCGAATCCGGATTATCGAAGCGCGTGTATTTCGAAATAAAGTTCAAATAGACCGTATCTGTAGGTCCGTTGCGCTGCTTGGCGATGATAATCTCGGACTTCGCCCGGTCAGCCTCGCTCATCTCCTCGTTGCGGTTGTAGTAGGCCTCGCGATGGATGAAGGCCACCACGTCGGCGTCCTGCTCAATCGAGCCGGACTCGCGCAGATCGCTCAACATCGGCCGCTTGTCGTCGCCGCGGCGTTCGCTCAAACGGGAGAGCTGGGCGGCAGCAAGCACCGGCACGTCCAGTTCCTTGGCCAGCGCCTTCAAACCGCGGGAGATGGCAGAAACCTCCTGCTGGCGATTTTCGTAGCGCTTGCCGCCCGCCGAGGCAGGTGTGGCCGACATCAGGGTCAGGTAATCCACCACAATCAGGTCCAGCGCCCCCGCGTTCTGCTTCAACCGGCGGGCCTTGGCGCGCATCTCGGCCAGGGAAATCCCCGCCGTGTCATCGATGTACATCCGCGCCTCGATCAGTTGCTCCAGCGCCCGCTGCAGCTTGTCGTGGTCTTCGCGGCCCAGAAAGCCGGTCTGCAGCTTGCGCTGGTCTACCCAGGCCTGCGAGGCCAACATGCGGCGCAGCAGCGACTCCTTGCTCATTTCCAGGCTGAAGACGGCGACGATGGCGTTGTGGTTCACCGCCGCGTTCTGCGCGATATTCATCGCCAGTGCCGTCTTGCCCATCGAGGGGCGCGCTCCCACAATGATCAGCTCGCCCCGCTGCAAGCCACTGGTCATGCGGTCAAACTCGATGAAGTCCGTCGCCAGGCCGGTAACCTCGCGGCTCTGCTTGTAGAGGTTGTCGATGGTACCGAAGGAGTTTTCGACAATCTGGTGCAGGCTTTGGAAGCCGCTCGATAGCCCTTTCCCGCTGACCTCAAGCAACTGCGACTCGGCCGAGCCGAGGACTTCAAGAGCCGTCTCGCCCTGGTCGGCGGCGCGCGCAATCGCCGAGGAGCAGATCATCATCAACTTGCGCAGCAGGCTCTTGTCCTTGACGATGCGAATGTATTCCTCGATCACCGGACGGCGGGGCAATCCCTCGGTGAGCGACGCCAGGTAAGCCACGCCGCCCACGGCCTCGCGCTCCTTGAAGCGATCCAGCTCGGCGGCCAGAGTGACAATGTCCACGGCCCGCTGCGTGTCCATCAACTCGCTCATTCGATGAAAGATGCGGCGGTGCGAGTCGAGCGAGAAATCGTCCGCTTCGAGCTTCTCGGCAGCTTCGGAGTGAGCCGCGTTATCCAGCAGGATCGCGCCCAGAATCGTCTTTTCAGCGTCCACGTTGGACGGCAAACCGGTGTCAAATGCCGGATTAGGAATGGTAGCCATGTTGTGCAGAGTTCCGTCGTGTGGATTTATATGTTCTCGACAAACTACGTGAATTCGAGTTTAGGCCGAGGACTGACTGTGCAGAAGAGGTACACATCTGGAAACTGCGGAAAATGCGCCAAGATAGATAAGGTGGTCGGACCTTACCAGGGTAGGAATTTCCCGTTCTGGCTATGACATCTGGCTATTATTTTGGTGTGGATGTGAGCACTGCGAGACTGTAGCGCCGGTCTCCAGACCGGCTGTCGCGTGGACCTCCAGGTCCACGCCTATTTCTTATCTGGCCGCGGAAAAACTCGCACTCGCGACAGCCTTGTGTCAGGGCATGACTGGTAGGTCAGGGCTTTAGCCCTGACATCCGAAAACGCCACCATTCCGTGAAGGGTACGGGCTTCAGCCCGTACATAAATGCAGCAAACAAGCCGGACTTTAGCCCCTGAGGGAATATACCGTTAAACTGAAACACCATCGCGAAAGAAGTGGTGATGCAGTTTGTATTTTGCGTGACATTCCATCGCTTCCGAGAAGTCGACTCACAGGGAGGAATCGAAGTCAATGAGCGAATTGGCGATCGTGCACTCATCGATCACTGTCTATTTGTGCGACCTTTCGCAACCCCGTCTATTTGCAACAGTGGCAGCAGATCGCCGCAGGAGACGCTTCGCACACGCTATTTTTCTGCAGGCGGGTCTTGGTCAGGCGACAGGCACCATTCTGTCAGTGTTCCGACAAATATCTCCCGCGCTTGGTTGTAGCGGAGATCGTAGGAGTCATCGCAGCCACCCCTGCCACTGTAGTCGATCCTGTATTTCCAGTGGCCCGGTTGAACCGCTTTCTCCGAAAAGAGGTAGTCAATCCAGACTTGGGTCTCCACCGTGGGCTTGCCACTCCTCCGCCTTTGGCCAAGTCTGTCACCATGAATCTTCTGTTCGAACTCTGTTACTTCGATTTCGGCTTGATACTGTATGACTCTATCTTGTGCCACACTATAGCCGATCAGGGTGGTTGGCAGACCCATGCAAGCTTCCGCCTCAAAGAAAGCTGTCTCTGCCGCGATTCCGTCGCCATTCAAATCTCGCAATTTGAGGAGGGCTGGCTTCCCCTCGCTTCCTTTTGGAACACCTGGAACGAGATAATACAGGCCGCTGAGAATTCGATAGGGAATGCTAAACTCATCAACATCGTCCGAAATAGAGCTCATCAATTTGATCGTGTTGATCACCCGTCCCGTCCGCGTATCCAATAGCGACAGTCTTGTTGGACCGGAGTAATAGCTTCCCAGTGTGACTTCCGGGCATGTATACGAATTATCCGCTGACAGTTCCCCGCGATCATGCCTTACCGGAGAGATCATCCAGAGCAGCAACTCGCGATTCGCGTGGGCCGTGGCCGGAACGGGGGTCCGTTCAATTATCACAGCGTTATCGGGAATTGAGCTTGACGGGCCGGACTGCGCAAAACCAGGGAACGCTATAGTGACGGCGGCTGACAGAATGGCCAGAACCAAGGATGTATGTATAGAACGACATTTTGTAGTCGCCTGCATGTTGAACCCTCGTGCGGTATACCTGGATTCTAGCCCGCTTTTGCGCCTCGAAAGCCAATATTTTCGGCATCTAAAATCCTCAGACGCTAACAGCAGGGCAACTCACTCGCCGACCACGAGTTAGGCTGCGCTTCAAGGACAAATCCTGGGAAGCGCTGTTCTAGCTCCCTACATCCGCGAGTTCGTCGTCCAGAAGCTACACCGACTCCTCCCAAGAAAATAGCCTCACCCATGTCATAAAATGAACTCGTCCGCCCTGGAGAGCCATTCCATGCACTCAATTCCCCGCGCCACCTTCCTGCTACTACTTTCAGCCGCCCTCACCGCAACCGCGCAACAGCCCGCCTCACCAGCCCCAACCACCGCCGCCGAAGCCCCCACCCGCGACACCAGCTTCATCGACGCGCAAGGCACCGCGCACATCACCCGCATCGTTCCCGTCCCCCAGGCCCTGAGCGTTCCCTCTCGCTGGTGGCTCAGCCAGCCCGCGCCAGACCAAGGCCCGCCCGAACCCCTCGCCGAACGCCGCAAGCGCACCGATGAATGGGCCGCCGGAGCAGCCAAGCAGTGGTCTGCCCTCCTCCCCAATCAGCTTGTCGAAGACAAAATCGCCGGCGTCCCCGTCCGCATCGTCACTCCCGATGGAATGCCCGAGGCCAATAAAGACAAGGTGCTGCTCAACCTGCACGGCGGCGGCTTCAACTCCGACTCCGGCTCTTACACCGAGTCGATCCCCATCGCCGGCTACACCAAAATCAAGGTCGTCGCCGTCCTCTACCGCCTCGCCCCCGAGCATCCCTTCCCCGCAGCCGTAGACGACTCCGTCGCGGTCTACAAGGAGCTGCTCAAAACCTACAAGCCTCAGCACATCATCATTTACGGCACCTCGGCCGGAGCCATCCTCACTGGCGAGGTCGCCGTCAAGCTCAAGCAGCTTGGCCTGCCTCTGCCCGCGGCCCTCGGCATCTTCAGCGGCATGGGCGACTTTGCCCGCGACGGCGACTCGGCCGCTCTCTACTCGCTGCGCGGATTCGCAGGCCATCTCGACCCGCCCGGTCCCGGTCCGCACGATCCCGATTACGCCGCCTCCACCGATCCCCGCGACCCTGTCCTCTCGCCCATCTACGCCGACCTGCACGGGCTGCCGCCCACGCTCTTCATCACCAGCGAACGCGACCTGCTGTTGAGCGGCACGGTGAATCTGCACCGCGCCTTTCTCAATGCCGGGGTAGACGCGCGCCTCGAAGTCTTCGACGCCCTGCCACACGCCTTCTGGTACAGCTCTCGCCTGCCCGAGGCTATCGAAGCCAACCACGCCATGGCCGATTTTTTCGTGAAGCAGTTAGGTAAGTGAGTTAGCGATTTATCTTATAGGTTCAACACTACTCTGGGTGCCCTATGTCCCTCGCATTTGGGGACATGGGAAACCACAGAACTCAACTACAAAAAGGGCTGTCCCACCCTCGCGACGTTCTTGTTTTTGTCGCTGCGGTGATCGAGGGTCGGATAGCGGGATGCCATATTAACGGGACACCAGGGAACTGCGCCGATGCTCCGGTCATTGCCGCGCGCTTGCGCGATACAGATACTTTCTGTTGGCCTCAAGAACCGGCTCCAGCAGGTCTTCGATATCGGTGTAGCGATTGCGATAGCACCATGCGCACTCCTCAAAGAATGGCATATCGGCGCGGCGCTCCCCGAGGTGCTCGCGGCGAAGCTCTTGCCACTCGGAGCTGTTCCAAATGGAGCGGAACGGTGCGCTGTCGAGATGGCCAATGAGAAATGGGTCGCCGTGGGTCCCAATCAAGTGGTCGCAGAAACCGACGCCGCCGTTGTACGTAAGATAGCAATGTGTCCATGGATGGCAGCATGGCCCGTCCGTATCCTTGACGGATTGCCCTTCCCAAAGATTGGCGGTCTGTACGAGAGTCACCTGCTTCTCCGCGGCTCTTCGCGAAGCGCGGTTAAGAGCATCGTTTAATTGGCTGCTCATGCCGTTGATGTTCACCAGGTTGGTGTCTACAGCGAAGACCGGCCCTAGCGACACCAGCGGTAAGCCGCACCGGGCGGCGATGTCGATCATATCTTCGAGCGTGCTGAGATTTGGCCGCTGGCAGGTCACGTAGAGCCGCAGCCGGTTCGCGATGCCCGCGCTGCGATAAGCGGCTCCAAGGTATTGCAAATTTTCCTGAATCAAGGCGAGATCCGCGCCTCGCCGCGTGGCGTTCAATACTTCCTGAGTCGCTCCATCCAGGGAGACACCAACCCACGCCTTGGCCTTCACCAGGCTTTCCAGAACGACGGGCTTCGAATACGAGAGATTGGTGACGATACGCACCTCGCAGCCATGGGAGATCGCAGCCGCGAGACGCTCAGGCCATTCGGGAAGGATCAGGCTCTCGCCCCATCCGCGCAGGTCAACAATCTCGGCAGCAGGAAATAACTCGGCCGCGATCCGGTCAAATAGAGCCTCGGACATGCGCATCTCCTTGCCAATCTGGCCGGGTTCACGGCACATCTGGCAGGCAAGATTGCAGTGACGCGCCAACTCGACGAAAAGGATGCGCGGAGAAGCCTCGAGTTCCACACGCCCAGACGCGAATTCAAACCGCATCTGTTCTCGGTTGGCGGCCTTGAGGGCAGCCAGGTGATTCATGCGCATTGAATTTACCCCTTTCTCCAACTCGAAGGCTCGGTTGAAAACCTCATCCAGGGTCTAGCGAAGAGTAGCGCGCCGTGTGCATGCAATGGGGAAGCCGTGCTCTAGCAGGCCGGCGAGCAGGTTGTCATTTTCGCAGCGAGCCAGGGGAGAGGCCCAAAATTCTGACCATCCTAGATACCACGTCGCAATGAACAATTGCAAATTCAATGTGCCAGGCGCCCCACACTCGCGACGTTCTTGTCCGTGCTGCTAGTGCCATGACCGCATGAGCTGGGAATCACAGGATTGTAGCGCCGGTCTCCAGACCGGCTGTCGTGTGGGCGTCCGCGCCCGCACTTCTCCAAGAATTATCGGTCTGAATACTTGGGCGAGGGAGCCTCAATGCCCTCCCTTTCTCCACAGCAAATACCGGAAGAACGAAAGCAGGCCAGAGAATCGATAATCTGAATCAACGTACTTTTCAATGACATAGAAAGCAAAATAATAAAACCGGCAGAATGACCAAATCGCTACGATGAGAAGGAAAGCAACCTTGAGCGTTGGCTGCTCCATCAACAAGAGCACCGAAGCCAGAAGTCCCAAAAATAGAAATAGTATCCCCTTCCCCTTGATCAACACAGGATTGGTTAAGATCGGATTTTTCATCGAATATTAACTCGGCGTGCTATTTCGACAACCTCAAGCTCACCCTTGAAGACGCCGTACGCCGCCGCCGCGCTCAACAACGTCTGCCGTCGATGACAACTGAATGGGCAAAAGTGAAAACGGCCGCACGGCTGGTATCGGACAAGCTTCGCCAGAAAGGAAGAGTTCTTTACCTGTTAATGAGCAAAGTTCATGGTAAGAATATATTTGGCTAACCACTTACGCTAGTTGATTTTAAAGAGATCAACCTTCTCTGAGAGGTAAAAGTCCGGAAGCAGTTTTGTGTCGCGCGGCGGGATTATGCGAATTCCAAGTTTGGCAAGTGCAGCAGCTTTTGCCGCAAATTTATCTCTCCCCAGATCGTGATCCCAAGTGAAGAATTCCGTACACTTTGCGTCTAGTGCAGAGGCAACATGAATCGCGTCCATGCCGTGTAAACGGATATTGTCACCCCATCGAAGGTTGCGAGCGCGCTCGGCTACAAAGATGGAATCCTGAACCAACTTGAACATTCTGCCCGAGCTGAGTACGCCAACAAAGAACTCCTGCACATCTTTGCCCCAATCATCACCGGCAGCTACGCATTCCGCTACACTAATCGAAGATGTAAAGAGCGCGATCTCATCATTTTGAGCAGCTTTCAGAGTCTGCCTCATTATCCACAAATCGCGTTCACGGCTATGATCATGGGTGCCTTTGGCGTATTTCGCTAGTTCGATGATCGGATTCGCGTCGCAGTATATTCGAGGAACACTCATTGCGTCTTCCCCGTTCGCAGGAATTTGTCCACATCGTCAATGCTGTAAGGGTCAGCAAGGAGAATATGATCCACATTCAAATGGTGAATGCTCCGCCCTCTGGTGTCGGTTCTGATGCGACCATGAATATGTAACACCTGCTCCTTTACTTCGAGCGCTTTAACTATCGCAGGGTACTCGCTGTCTGGATATAGGCATTTGATAAGGTTGTCCGTCGATAGTTCGCGCAGCATGAAGTGCGGAGGTTTGGATTCCTTGTACAAGGAATGAATTTTCCCTTGAACTGATCCGACCGCTTCCCGGTATGGCAAGACGTCTATAAATCGAGCTAAGGTTGCAGTTCGGCGGCTGATCTCAAGAGGGACAGTGCTATCGTCCTGACCAAATACCGCAACATCCGCAGTCTCTCCCTCATCAAGGAAGTTGGCTACCTCAAAGAAGTGTTCCGACGTGGACGGGCTTAGAAATTGAGGAAACTCACTCCTGGCCAGCATCACGATAGCGTCGTTAAAAACCGTGAGTCTCTCGGATCCCACGTCATACGGGTATTCCGAAGTGAACTCCAAGGAACTGTTTTTGAAGTCAACTCCAACCCAAGAAGCGGGTTCGGTCAGTTCCATGTCGTCTCCCATCGAAGCGAGAAACTTTCGCAATTCCTCTATTATCTTCTCCAATTTGTCCAGAGAGATTCCGCGCTTGCCCTTATTGAGCGTGATCCGTAGGCGTAGTTGGCTCATGTTTCCACTCCTGATACACTGAGAGTGGCACGTAAGGTTATGGCGTTCGCAGCGCCAAATCTATACGATGAAGAAGTCACGATAAGCTCCGCCAGAGCAAGCGGTTTAATCAAGGTCACACCCGTGAGCGCGGGTTGACGCACCGCATGTTGGATTGTAGAGGCAAGGAGCGCGCCCACGCAATGAAGATTTGTCCTTCATCATCAGATTATGAAAATAAAGTGTTTACGGTGGCACCCTCTTAGGTTCTTTCTGTGTCCCGCTCCGAGGTTCTCGCAGGATGCTCCACTTTTGAGCCGTACTTGTTTTTGCCGCTAGGGTGGGATACCAGCGCTTTATCTATTGCGATAGAAAAATAATTACCGGATCGGCTCCGCGTACATCAGCCCACCCCGCGTCCACAGATTGTTCGGTCCCCTCGCCAGCTTCAGCGGTGAACCCGAGCCGAGATCGCGCTCAAAGATTTCGCCATAGTTGCCTACCGCCTCCACCACATCGGCAACCCATCCGTCGCGCAGACCAATATATTGCGCATACCCGCGCCACGCGCCCAGCAGCCGTTGCGTCACCGGATCGTCGCTCTTCTTCATCTGGGCTATATTCGCCTGCGTAACGCCGCTCTCCTCGGCCTGAATCAGCGCCTCCGCGGTCCAGTCCACAATCTGCGCCCATTGCGGATCGTCCATGCGATAGGTCAGCGCCAGCGGGTCCTTGGCGATCACATCGGTGAGAATCTCGAAGTTCTTCGCCATGCCTTTGAAGGCAATCTGCTCGTAAGCCAACTGCGTTACATCCGCGCTGATCGCCGTGCAGTTGCCGGTGATGAAGGCCGCCTCCATCTCGCCCTCTTCCTGGAACGAAAACGGCAGCCAGTCGACCTTTTCGCGCTTGCCGTATCCCTGAAGCTCGATCTCGATCTCCGTCCCGCCCAGAAAGCAGACCTTCTTGCCTGCAAGGTCTTTCGGTGAATGGATGCCCATCGTCTTGCTCACCAGAAAGCCCTGAAAATCGTAGAGAATCGGCCGCGAGAAGCCGAAGCCATCCTTCGCCGCATTCATATAATTCGCCGAGCCTGTCGCCAGCAGCGCAATCTCGCCCGCCTTCAGAGCCTTCAGGGCATCCTGCTCGTCGCGGTACGGCTTTACGGTAAATTTGGCGTTCGGCCCCAACGCCGCAATGGCCGCGGCCTTGCACAGGTCCAGATCGAATGCGCCGTGGTTGCCATGCGCGTCCTGCGTGGAGTACTCGGGTTCTTCGGTATCGATGCCGCAAGCCAACGACCCAGCGGTTTTGATTTTATCCAGTGTTATTCCCGCTTTTGCCGCAGCGGAGTTACCAATCATCAAAACAAAAATCGCACTAAGTAAGAATGCTGAAAACCTGCCCATCCGGGATCTATTCCTTCCGACAATCATATTGTGAGTTGTTGACCACAAATCTGGGTGCCCCATGTCCCTCGCATTCGGGGACATGGGATACCTCAGAACGAAACAAGAAGCAGCGTTACTGCCAGCTTCCCGAAGTTGGAATCCCCGGCTCGGAGCTAGGCCGCGGATTGAAGTCCGCCGGAGCCGGATCGATTACTCCGCTGCCTGTCATATCCGTCGGAACGATGCCCAGAATGCGGCAGCCTTCGGCGTTGAAGTGGGGCAGCGTGGTCACCTGTGCCGTCGGAATCTCGGCATAAGAAGCGGGCAGTTTGGCTACCTTGCCCATCAACCGGGCGTTGTCAAAGGCCGTGAAGAGATCGCCAACATCCGGTGTCTGGTCATCCGACGGTCCAAGGTACCGCTGCGGCGTTCCCTGCGGGGTCTTGTAGGTTGCCGCGCCCAGTTCGCGCGCCGCTGCTTCGTCCGGCAGATCTGCCAGCGGAGTCAGCTTGAAGAGCATATCGATGAACTTAATGATTGAGCCATGCTCGGTGGCTTCGTGCGAGATGCCGTGAACCACGCTGAAGGGCGAAATCACAATCGCCGGGATGCGCGGACCCTGGTCAAGAGCCGTGTTGCTCGGGTCCCAGGAGCGAATTGCCGGCTGGGTGTGGTCAAACAGGCCATCGGTCTCGTCATAGGTGATGATGATCGCGCTCTCCGGCCAGTACTTGCTCGCCGCGATTGCATTCACCTCATCGGCCAGCAGCGCTTCGCTGATCTGCGCATCCGAGTAGCCCGGATGGTCGTCGTTGCCGGCAAAATCCGCCTCGACCGTCTTGTTCGGCGAGCGCGGAGTCAGCCCGTCCAGGTTGCCATAACCGCCGCGAACATAAAACACACCAGAGGTTGGCAGCGCGTTGTTCGAGATCGCGGTGAAGAAGTCGCCCAGGCCTTTCATGTGCGCCGCGGTCTCATTCGGATTGTTAGCCTCGTAGCCGAAGTACTGCGGCGCGTCGTGGTGGGCAATGTACGTGATATGCGTGGCCGTCGCAGACGGGTCGGTCGATTCGTGATCGTATCCTTCCTGGTACCAGGCCCAGTTCACCGGCAGATTCTTGCTTCCGGCAATCTTCTGGATATCGCCCTGCACATCCACCAGGTCAAACGCCGGATTCAAGTCGTTGGCCGTGATGTTTTGAATCTCGTTGCCCATGAACGAAAGCGGCAGGCTGGCGAAGGTCAGGTTCGAGGCAGGGTTCGTCACTGTCGAAGAAGGAACGCCGCTTTCCGTCGGCTGCTTGCTCGCCGCCGGTGTAAAGATGTCCAGCGCCGATCCCCAGAAGGGCTGCGGATCGCCGGTCACCGGCAGCGCCGCGTTGGTGCTATTGATGTTGTTGCCCAGCGCAGGATACTTGACCCACTGTGTCTCGCCCGACTGCCCTGCAATCATTGCAATCGCGTTCGGCGTCGAAGGCCCAATCACCGTATCGAAGAAGTTATCAAACAGCGTGAACCGGTCGGCATAATTCCACAGGAACGGCGCAGTATCGCAATCTACATGGCTCACCACCAGTTCGCCCTTCTGCTTCTGCGCCTCGCTCGGCAGCGGTCCGGTGTAGGTGTAGGTCGAGGTGGACGAGTTGAAGCTCAGCGTTCCGCTCAGGCCCTCTTCGACAAAGGCATAGCGGTCATTCTGCGCTACATTCTCCGCATTCAGGTCCAGTTTCTCGTCAATCGCGGCATGGCCGTGGTTCACCGAGTCCGTGTCTTCGGGATAAAGCAGCACTGTCGCTCCGCCCGTCGCCGTCACCGACTGCGGAATCTTGAAAGGCGAGATCAGGCTCACCGAGCCGTCGGTGTTCACAATCGGCTGGTTGAAGCCGGGCGTCTCGGCTGCCGGCTTCGTGAACAGCCCATTCGCTCCCGGATAGGTGCCAAAGTAAAAATCAAAGGAGCGGTTCTCCTGGAAGAGCACAAACACGTACTTGATGTTCTTTTGCAGCAGCGTCAGCTTCTGTGCTTGGGTCAGCGCGGGTTCCAGTTCTACGCGGACAATGTGGCGGGCAACTTCTTCGCTCGATTTCGGTCCAATTTCAACGACTTTCGCCGGTACCGGAGTAGCAACGCCTTTCGCCTCTTCGGCTGTCGCGGCAAGCGGTTGCAGCAGCAGGGCCGCGGTCATCACAGACGCGCAGCCGGTCTTCAATAATTCCTTGGGTCGCATATTCATTCCTCTCGCGGATCGTTGGTTGTTCATGTATAGCTTGCATAGTGTTGACGGGGCGGGGTGTGCTGGAAACGCGATCCTCCAGCAGCGAGGTACAACCTCCAATGACTACCAAATACTTGTGAATTGAAGATGGCAGTACTGTTAAAAACAGTAATTAGAAGAATCTCAGACCCATGGTCGCGAGATCAAAAGCGCGGAAGCACTTCCACGCTGAAGTCCTTCGCGATCCGGCGATTGCTTCGAATCTCTGTAGTTGGCTGCATAAAGACGTTTTGAAAGAGCACGGCTTCAGCTGTGCCGCAAAAGACGGAATAGAATTGCGAGCTTCAACCCCTGAGGGATCTCCTTCCTCTCCCTTGACGGAATTTATGCAACCTGTTCTAGTGCTGTGTCCCCCGAACTAATTCGCATAAATAATGGAGATGCGGCATCGGATAGAGTGGGAGGAAGCCCGATGCGAAAAGGTCGTCCACTCACTCCGTTGTCGGTCACTGTCGAGGATCGCGCTCAGCTTGTTGCCTGGACGAAGCGGCCCAAGACGGCTCAGGCGTTGGCCATGCGAGCACGTATCGTTTTGTTGGCCGCCGATGGACTTTGCAACACAACCATCGCCGGTCAACTGCACACCATGCAGCACACTGTGGGCAAATGGCGGCGGCGCTATCTGGAGTCCGGTCTGGATGGACTTTTGGACGAGCCGCGCCCAGGCGCCTCGCACAAGCTCAGCGACCGTGACGTGGAGAGTGTTCTGGCGCTCACCCTGGAGTCAACCCCGGCTGATGCTACCCATTGGTCGGCACGCTCGATGGCCAAGCGCGTTGGTCTGAGCCGCAACTCCATTCATCGCATCTGGCAAGCTTTTTCCCTGGCGCCGCATCGCTCTGAGACGTTCAAGTTATCCG
>Ga0181534_10000617_pt1 | contig 24830 bp, 24 predicted proteins | sample PEATcosm2014_Bin_37_FD_119758 | JGI IMG/M metagenome (GOLD analysis project Ga0181534, IMG submission 119758) | Peatland microbial communities from MTU Mesocosm Facility, Houghton, MI, USA - PEATcosm2014_Bin17_10_metaG | ecosystem: Environmental > Terrestrial > Soil > Wetlands > Peat | place...
AACCAGAGCGATCCCGATGGCGGGCGGAAACGAGCACGCGGCGACCAGGGCGGCGGCGAACAGCGGCATCAGCAGGTTCATCGCGAGAATTGAGCGCCCGAGCAATGCGGGATTGCGAATCAGGAAAGTTGCATCGCTGGGTGTGGCGCGCAGCGCAAAGCCGAACACGATCAGCATCATGCCGACCAGCACGGCGAACCGAATCAGCTCGAAGGCGCTCATGCGTCCGCGGGCTCGGCTTTCTCGGCGGTCAACGCCGAACTCAGGGCATTGAAAAGAATCCGTTCATCGACCGGTTTGCACAGGTACGCGGCGGCCCCCTCGCGCAGGCATTCCTCGCGCGCGCCGGATGATTCGCCCGCACTCAGCATCAGCACCGGGATCCGGGCGCCGCACCGATTGAGCGCCCGCTGCACCTCGACGCCCGACAGTCCCGGCATCTGCAGGTCGAGTATCAGGCATTCGGGCGGCTCGCTCATGCCCTGATCGAGAAATTCGGTGCCGGAGGCAAAGCTGCGGGCGGCGTATCCGGCCGCGGTCAGCAGGCGCGCGATGGCCTTGCGCACGGATTCCTCATCGTCGACGACTGCGATCATGGCTTCTCTACACAGGAGTATCAGTGAACTCCTGTATAGCGGATGCCCGGCCGCGGCGGTATTGGACGTTAGGCGCTCTTGAGAAGGGCCATATCCCCGCCGGGGTGCGCCAGGGACTCCATGGCGATGCCGGCCCGGGCGGCGAGCTGCACCAGTTCGGCCACCGAGCGCACGTCCATTTTGGCCATGACCCGGGCGCGGTGCACCTTGACGGTCTTCTCACCGATGCCGAGATCCGCCGCGATCTGCTTGTTCAGCCGGCCGCGAATCACGTACTCCATCACCTGACGTTCGCGCGGCGTGAGGGTCTCGAGCCGCTGGTCGATGATCCGGCGAAACGTGCGATCGGCGCGCGCGGCCAGATCGAGCTCGAGCGCGCGATCGACCGCGGCGAACAGGCGTTTGTGATCGACCGGCTTGGTCAGGAAATCCACGGCACCCACTTTCATCGCATCGACGCTCGATTCGATATCGCCCTGGCCGGTGAGAAAGACGATCGGACGGGAGCGCGACGAGCCGACGAGCGAACGTTGCACGTCGAGACCGCTCATGCCGGGCATGCACAGGTCGAGCAGCAGACATCCCGGGGCCTCGCTGTTTTGTTCCTCGAGAAAACTTTCCGCCGATTCGAATGCGCGCACCTGGTAGCCGGCCGCGCCCAACACGCGCGATAGCGCGGTGCGAACTTCCCGTACATCATCGACGACGAAAACCGTTTGTGATCTCTCGTTCATGCGCTGCTCCCCTGCACAAAAACCGGTAACGTGAAATGAAACGCCGCACCGCGGTCGGCTCGGTTCACGGCCCACAAGCGGCCCTTGTGAGCCGTGATAATGGAATGACACACGGCGAGCCCGAGTCCCATGCCGCCTTCCTTCGTCGTGAAGAACGGCGTGAACACCCGTTCGAGCTGGGCGGGATCGATTCCCGTGCCGCAATCGAGCACCGAGGCCCGCACCCGTCCCGGCGCCTCGTCGGTGGCGAGGTGAATCTCGATGCGCCGGTCCCCCGGGGCATTCCCGCTCATCGATTCGCAGGCATTCAGCACCAGATTGAGGAGCACCTGCTGCAACTCGACCCGGTCGCCCAGCAACCCGGGCAGATTCGGTTCGATGCGGGTTTCGACCTTCACACCGCGATCCTTGAGCGTGCTGCGTGCCAGCACCAGCACGTCGCGCAGCAACTCTTCGGGGACCAGGCGCTGCGCTTTGGTTTCGCCGCGGATGAGCAGCGAGCGCAGGTGTTGGATGATCTCGCCGGCATGCTTGTCGTCGCTGACGATGTCCTTGAGGATCTCGCGCAGCTCCTCCACGTTGAAGCGCTCCTTGGCGGCGAGCAATTGGGCCGCCTGGGCGTTGCAGAGAATCGCGGTGAGCGGCTGCTGCAGTTCGTGCGCGAGCGCGCCGGACAGTTCTCCCAACATGGCCACGCGCGTCAGGTGGGTGATCTGCTGTTGCTGCCTCAAGGACTCGGCCTCGACCCGCTTGCGCTCCCGGTCATCGATGACGTAACCGGCGATGCGCTTGAGTTTGCCGTTCGCGTCGCGATAGAAGGTCGCCTTGGCCGTGATCCAGTCGATCCGGCCATCCTCATGGCCCACGACGCGCAATTCCATCTCGACCGTATCGGTGACGGGCGGCGTCGCATTGGCCGCCTCCCACACGAGCCCGCGGTCCGCGGGATGAATTGCGCCGAGCAGCGTGTCGCGCGAGAGCGAGACTTCGGGATCCAAGCCGAGAATTTTGCGTGTGTAGGTGCTGGCCCACACCTTGTCGGTGTCCACCTCCCAACTCCACAGCCCGATGGTGCTGAGCGAGGAGACGATGGCGAGGCGCTCTTCGGTTTCGGCGAGCAGATTCACGATGTCGCACTGCGGACAATCCTGCGCACGCGAATAGGCAAGCCGTGCGGCCCGATGAACCGCACCGAAGCCGGGGACGCCCATCCCCGTGGCCGGATGAATCTCCGTCTCCATCACATCCATCGGCTACCCTCATCCCAACTACAACGCCTCACGGTGAATTCGCGGTCTGGGCGAAAGCATCGGGCGATTTTGCGCGCGCACTCGTGCTCGAATTCATGCAAGCAGAATGCTTTTTTGGGCATTTGACATTGCGGCATTAGCGGCCGCTCATCTGTGCGCCATCGAACATAGCATGAAGAGGTCATTTATACCATGCGATCTACTCGAACGGCGGCGCGCAATGGCTCGGGGATTGTCGTAGCGCACCGCATTTTGGGTGTGGTTCGTTATTCGACCGCCGCCGTCACATATTTGAAATATCACGCGCCACCCCAATGCGGAAAAACACGCAGGGCATCGACATAGTTGTGAATGACGTCGGTATGCGCGTCCTCCTGCCAGCCGCCGGGTGCGGCACTTTGATTGAGGTCGCGGGGACGCCCGTGTTCGTCGATGGAGTAGAGCGTGAAGTTGAGCGCCCGGCGTGCTTCATCCGCGAGATCGGGCAGGCCGAGTGCCTGGGCGTACATCGCGAGCACGGCGCCATAGGTCGCGTTTGCCCCGCCCCACGCCTGGCGGTCCTCATCCTGCTCGTGGCAGACCCGGACCCCGAACTCGACGTGCGTGAAATTGCGGCGCACGAAATCGATCAGCAGCGCGCACGCCGCGCGCCAGTCCGGATCGAGGGCCGTGCGCTGCTCGAGCAGGTAGCGCGCCAGATTCAACGGCGCCCAGGCGGTGCGGTTGGTGGGTGTGTCGTGATCCTCGAAAAACTGCGCAAACAGCGCACCGTCCCCGGCGGCACTCGGAATCTGAAAGTGCTTGATCCAATTCCACAAGGCCGCACGCGATGCGCTGAACTCGCCGTAGCCGCGGCTGAGCAGCACGTCGTAAAGCCGTAAAATATAGGTCATATTGCCCGACACCGGGCCGCGGCCGGCGCCGCTGCGAAAGTCGGCACGAAACGGCCACGGCGAGCACAATGCATCCCCCGGCCCCTGAGTGGCGGCGAGGACCCGGGCATTTTGCAGCGCCTGATTGAGATACCGCGGGTCGCCGCAGACCCCGTGCAGGCAGGCGAGCGCAAAGCCCGCGATACCGCCCTTGTCGGGTTCGATTTCGTGCGGTCGATCGGCCTGCCGCCCGCAGTCCGCCGGCAGCGGAAATCGATCGCGCACTCCGGTCGAGCGCGTGAAAGCCGGGTAAGCACCGGCGTCTGGCGTGAGTGCTTCTTGGACGAGGTAGTCGCCGAGTGCGCGCGCGGTCGCCAGCCACGGACTCGGCTCGAGACCGCCACACAGCTCGGCGTACTTGAGGTACGACAGGATACCCATGCCACACTGCGTCGAGGGAATGGTGTCGGTGCGGTCGGCAAGCGGCTCCCACTGAGCATCGAGGAAGGTCACATAGCCGAACCGTGGGTAACCCCGATCGGTGGGGCACCGCCGGTAGAACTGCATTTCGAGGTCGAGCGCCACCCGCCAAGCGCACCACGGCGCGAGCAGCCCGGCGGCGTCGAAGCGCGCCGCATGCCCGGCAATCACCAATTGTTCATCGGGACCGAACGACACCGTGTTTCACGTCACTCATGGATGCGAAGGCGCGCACCTTACCCGATCCCAGGCACGGTCGAACGGCAGTTAAGGTGAAACCTTATTAATCTGAGCGGTGATTAGGGGAATTGCCTAAGCCGCCCGCTCCCGGGTGGAGGCGATGTCCTCCGCCCACGTCGCCTTGAGCACATGGCGTGCCTGCTTGGCCTCCCAGGGGGTGTCGCAATGCACCGATATCAGGGTGGCGCCGTTGCGCACGCGGCCTTCGAAGCGCCGGGCCTCCGGTTCCGGCACCCCCCTACCGATCAGCGCGCCGACCAACCCGCCGACGGCGCTGCCGAATCCGAGTCCGGCGAGGCCGGCCATGATCGGATCGGCACCGACCAGGGGACCGACGCCCGGAATGGCGAGCGCGCCCACTCCCGCGAGAATGCCGATGGTGCCGCAAATCACGCCGCCCGCCGTGGCGCCGGCCGCGGCGCCCTCCGGAGCCTGGGTCCCGTGCGCCTCGCTGTCCTTGCGGTGCGCATAGGCACGGCTCGCGTCATTTTCGGGCAGCAGCAACGCCACCTGGGTGCGCTCGAACCCCGCGTCGATCAGCGCGGCCACCGCCCGTTCGGCCGCCTCCGGCGACGTGTAGATGCCAAAAACCGCGCGACTCTTGCCTGGCATGGGCGCCCTCGCTCATCGGTCTTCAAGAGGGCGAAGCTTAACGCCGAATTCGGGCTTTTTGCTGTAGGAAACCCCGCCGACACGAGCGCGGCGCGACCCGACGCGCCGGTCAGCTATGCGGGGACGGCGGCATTGCGCGGCCGGCGACGATGTCGACGCTCGAAGTCTCTGGATCGAAGACAATTTGCGCCTCGCCGCGTTCGAGCTGGCGCAGCACCCCGGCCACCTTGGCGTCGAGCGACACCTCGCGTTCGCCGTAATCCGTGCCTTCGCGCAGCACGAACGACTCGATGACCGCACGCAGCACATCGGCCGCGAGCGCGGTGTGCGGGACGGGCACCGGCGCCTTCGGTTCGCTGATTTCCGGTTCGCTAATTGCCGCCCTCGCGATTCATGCTTTGTGCGATGCGCTGCGCCGCTTCGTCGCCCTCGCGCTGCTCGCGCCGGTCGGCGGCGTGGCGCTCCTCCAGGCGAAAGCGATCCACCACCCGCCCGAGCGACTCGGCCTCGACGCGCTTTTCGCTCCACTTCATGCGCCGCTTCTCGTACTCGGCGCGCGCCTGGCTGAGATTGACCGCATGCAGGCGCAGCGCCTCGCCCAGTCGGCCGAGAAACGAACGGTAATTCTGCAGCTTGACGGCATCCATCGTACCCTGGTCCGCGGTCGAATTGCGTACGTACTCGTCGCGATAGTTCGTCAGCTGTTCGGATTGCCGTTCGAGATCCGCCACCCGGCGCGCGGCCTCCGCCATGGCGCGGCTGAGTTCGTCGGCCGAACTCGAGGCGATCTCCTGGATCGGTTCGAAACGTTTGGATTTCATCATTTAGGTCACCACTATCGGGCCGTTGTTGCCTGGGGTGCCGAGAACTGCGTCACGAGTTGCTTCAAGTCCGCGTAACTGCGTTCGGTTCCCACCGGTTCGTACATGTCCTGACGCAGGAACTCCATGATTCTCGGCCACTGCTCGACCGCGAGGTCCACGCGCGGATCGGCACCGCGCCGGTAGGCCCCGACGGTGATCAAGTCGCGGTTTTGCTGATACGTCGAGTACACCTGTTTGAAGCGCGTGGCCAGGTCGAGCTGCTCGCGGGTGGAGATCTGATGCATGGCGCGGCTGATCGACGCCTCGATGTCGATGGCCGGGTACAGGCCGCTTTCGGCCAGCCGCCGCGAGAGCACGATGTGGCCGTCGAGGATGGCGCGCGCCGCATCGGCGATCGGGTCGTTCTGATCATCACCCTCGACCAGCACGGTGTAGAAGGCGGTGATCGAGCCGACGCCGCGGTCGCTGTTGCCGGCGCGCTCGACCAGCTGCGGCAGGCGCGCGAACACCGAGGGCGGATAGCCCTTGGTGGCGGGTGGCTCCCCGATGGCGAGCGCGATCTCGCGCTGCGCCTGGGCGAAACGCGTCAGCGAATCGAGCAGCAGCAGCACCTTGAGGCCCCGGTCGCGGAAGTACTCGGCGATGGCGGTGGCGAGCCAGGCGCCGTGCAGCCGCATCAGCGGCGGATTGTCCGCGGGCGTCGCCACCACGACGGCGCGCCGCATCCCGTCGGGCCCCAACGTGTTGCTGACGAAATCCTGCACCTCGCGCCCGCGCTCGCCGATCAGGCCGACCACGGTGACGTCGGCCTTGGTGTAGCGGGTCATCATGCCGAGCAGCACCGACTTGCCGACGCCGGAACCGGCGAACAGGCCGATGCGCTGGCCGCCGCCGACGGTGAGCAGCGAATTGATCGAGCGCACGCCGACATCGAGCGGATCGCGGATCGCGCGGCGCATCAGGGGGTTGAGCGGCTCGCCGGTGAGCGACACCCGGTCGGCGCAGCGCAATTCGCCGAGGCCGTCGAGCGGGCGACCCGCGCCGTCGAGGACGCGCCCGAGCAGCTCGTCGCCGACGGCCACCTCGGTCACGCTGCGCGTCGGGATGACGCGCGCACCGGGCTTGATGCCGCGGATGTCGCCGGTGGGCATGAGAAACAGTTTGTCGCCGGAAAAGCCCACCACCTCGGCCTCGATCTGCTTGCCTTCCGCGGTATCGACCAGACAACGGCCGCCCACGGCCGCTTCGCAGCCGACCGCCTCGAGCGTCATGCCGACCATGCGGTTCAAGGTGCCTTCGACGACGATTTCGCCGGCGTTGGCCGTGCGTTCACGCGCGCGCACCAGCGAGGCCACCCAATTATTCGGGCGCGGGCGCGGGCGCACCGCGGCGCCGCTCATGGAGTGCCGCCGCGCGCGCCCGTGCCTTGCCGCTCCGTGCCCAACAATTCGCTCAAGATCGACCCCAATCGCGTCTCGAGGCGCGCATCGATGCGCGAGGTGGCGGTCGTGATCTGGCAGCCGCCCCGCGCCATGACCGGGTCCTCGACGATGGCCCAGGCACGCTCGCTTTCGGTCGGCGCGAGATTCTGGCGCACCACGGCGGCATCTTCCGGATGCAGGTGCACCCGCACCTCGCGGGCCGCGACCGGCAGGGTCGAGATCGCTTCGCGGATGATGCCGATGATCTGCGTCGGATCGGTTTTGAGTTCGCGGCGCACGATTTGCCGGGCGAGCGCCATGGCGAGGGTCAGCAGTTCGCGCTCGACCTGCGCGTCGAGCTCCTCGAAGGGTTTCGCGAGATCGTAGAACATGCCGGCGAGCTGCTCGACCTGGGCCTGAACCTGCCCGCGCCCCGCCTCGCGCCCTTCGGCGAGGCCCTGCTCGAACGCCTCCTTGTAGGCCTCCGCCTGCAGGTCGGCAAGTCCGCTCACGGTGGGGAGTCTTGGGCTGGCGCTCGCGCTGCCCACGTCGGGCGCCGCCCACACCGCGGCATCGGCCGCGGCCGCTTTGGTGAATGCGTTAGACAAAGTCGCCGCCCGCCTTGCCGCCCAGCGCGATGGTGCCTTCCTCGGCGAGCCGCTGTGCGATCACGACGATCTCCTTTTGCGCCGCTTCGACGTCGGTGAGCTTCACCGGTCCCCGCGCCTCCATGTCATCTTTGAGAATTTCGGCGGCGCGCTTCGACATGTTCCGAAGCAGCTTCTCCTGCACCTCGGGCTCCGCGCCGCGCAGCGCGACCGCGAGCGTGTCGGAGCCCACCTCGCGCAGCAGCGCCTGGATGCCGCGATCGTCCAGGTCAAGCAGGTTGTCGAAGATGAACAAGAGGTCCTTGATCTGCCCGTGCATCGCACTGTCGGCCTTCTCGATCTTGCCGAGTTCGCTGCCGCTCTGGTCGCGCTCCATGGCGTTCAAGATGTTCGCGACCGTGCGTGCACCGCCGATGCGGCGCAGCGCCGCCGGCGGGGCGACGTTTGCCTGCTTTTCGACCAGCTGATCGAGTTCGGTCAGCGCCGATTGCGGCACTTCGTTCAGGGTGGCGATGCGCATCAGCACCTCGGTGCGCATCTCGTCCGAGAGCAGCGGCAGGATGCTCGCCGCCTGCTCCGGCTCGAGATGCGAGAGCACGATGGCGGCGATCTGCGGATGCTCGCCTCCTATGATCTGCGCGACCGCCTTGGCATCCATCCACTTGAGCGCCTCGATGCCCTGTCCGGTCTGGCCGGTGGAGACGCGGTCGAGCAGCAGATCGGTTTTCTGCTTGCCGACGGCCTGGGTGAGCACGCGGCGCACGTAGTCCTGCGATCCGGACGCGATGTTCGCCTTGCCGTCGACCACCCCGATGAAGTTGTCGAGCACGCTGGTCATCTGCTCGCGCGAGACCTCCTTGAGTTCAGCCATCGCGATGCCGAGGCGCTGCACGTCGCGGGCGTCGAGCTGCTTGAGCACGTTGGCCGCATCCTGCTCGCCCAGGCTCATGAGCAGGATCGCGGCGCGCTGCGTCCCGGCGAGTTCATCGGGCTTGTTAGCCATCGGCGGCGACCCAATCCTTTACGACCTGCGCGGCGCGCTTCGGATCCTGCCCGACCAGCGTTCGCGCCGCCGCGATCTGCTGCTCAAAGCTCGGCGACAGCTTGATGGCCTTCGGGTTCTGGGCCGAGATGTTTACCCGATCGCCGGCGAGGTCCGCGCTCTCGCCGCCCGCGGTCAGCCGCGCGGGCGGTTTGGTGAGCGATTTCATCAGCGGCCGCAGCACCAGGAAGGCCACCAGCAGCACCAATCCGGCGCCGACGATCTGCTTGGCGAGCTGCGTGATCCACGGGGTCTCCCACAACGGCGGCCCGTCGAGCGGCCCGAGCGGTGCGTTGCTCTTGAACGCTTGATTGAGCACGTTCAGCTGATCGCCGCGGTCCTCCTTGAGTCCGATCGATTCGCGCACCAGCTGCGTGAAGCGTTTGACGTCGCTGTCGCTCATCGGCGCGGTGGTGACCTTGCCGTCCGCGTCCACCTTCTGCCAGTTGTCGAGCACCACCCCCACCGACAGACGCTTCAAGTTGCCGATCGGCTGCTTGACGTACGACAAGGTGCGATCGAGCTCGAAATTGCGCGTGCTGTGCTGGGCGCTCGAGGAGGGCCCGGAGGCGGCCGCGGTGCCCTGCGCGGTCTGCGCGCCGGGCGTTCCCGGCGTGGGCGTGGCGCCGGCAACGATCGGCGCGCCGGAGGTTCCGGGCGGCTGGTTGCTGAGCGCCCCCGGGATGCCCTCGACGCCGTCGCCCCCCTTGTGCGTCTCCTGGCTGGTCTGCTCGCTGCGCACCGAGTTCTTTTGCGGATCGAAGTTCTCGTGCGTCTCCTCGGTCACCGTGAAGTCGAGATCGGCCGTGACGGTGGCACGCACCCGCCCGGCGCCGACCAGCGGCTCGAGCAGTTCGATGATCCGCCGCTGATAGCCCTCTTCCAGCTTGCGGGTGTATTCGAGCTGCCGGGTGCTCGCGGCCGCCTCCGCACTTTCATCCGGTGCATTGAGCAGCGAGCCCGCCTGGTCGACCAGCGTCACATCGCTCGGGCCCAGCTCGGGCACGCTCGAGGCGACCAGGTGCACGATCGCGGCGACCTGGCCGGGTTCGAGACGGCGGCCGGGATACAGCTGCAGCATGACCGAGGCGGTCGCCTTGTGGGCGTCGCGCAGGAACACCGAGGGCTTGGGCATGGCGAGATGCACCCGCGCGCTCTGCACGCCCTGCACCTTGACGATGGTGCGCGCGAGTTCGGTCTCGAGCACGGATTGGTAGCGCGCGACCTCCATGAGCGAACTCGTGCCGAGTGCGGAGTCCTTCTGGATCATCTCGATGCCCATCGAGTCGCTCTGCGGCAGCCCTTGTCCTGCGAGCCGGATGCGCGCCTCCTGCACCTTGGCTTCCGGGACCGAGACGGCGCCCGATGGACTCAGTTTGTATTCGATGCCGGCGGCGGTCAGTGCATCCATTACCTGGCCGCTCTCGCGCTCGGACAACTGGCCATAGAGCACGCTGTAATTCTGGCCCTGCGACCACAGCACCAGCCAGATGGCGGCCGCCACCGCGGCGGCGACACCGACCAACAAGCCCACTTGCTTCAGTGCCGGGACGGCCTCGAGCAGACCGCGGGGAGGAGCAGGGATGATTTCAGCCATGGTTTTTCAAGCCTCGGAAATTCATTACACCGACATGTTCATTACTTGCGTATAGGCATCGACCAGCTTGTTTCGCACCTCGGTCATGGCATGAAACGCGAGTCCCGCCTTCTGCACCTCGAGCATCACCCGGGTCAGATCGACGCTCTTGTCGCCGCTTTCGTAAGCGCCGGCGAGCGCACTCGCCTGGTTCTGCATGGACGCGATGTGATCGATCGACGATTTCATCAGGCCCGCAAAATCCTGCACCGGGGCGCCCGCCGATGCGCCCGCCGATGCGCCCGCCGGGGCGATTTCGGGCGAGTTGTTCGCGGCGCGTGCCTGCAGGGCGCGCATTTCCGCGAGCACTTGTTGAATTTGCATGCTGCTCATGGCGTTAGCCCACCGCCAATTGCTGGCCGTGCAGCTGCGGCACGGGGATGCCCGCGGCCTTGAGCTGCTGCAGCTTGTGGCGCAGGGTGCGTGGACTGATGCCGAGCCGCTCGGCCGCCAGTTTCCGGCTGCCGCCGGTGACGGCGAGGGTCGCGAGAATCAGTTCGCGTTCGCGCTCCTTCAGGTCGTGATCTAGCCCGATGTCCTGCACCGTGGACGTCTCGACGGGCGCGTTGTCGGCGCGGCGGACCGCATCGAGCGGCGCCCCGAGGTCCAGATCCGCGGCATCGATGCGTCCGCCGGAGGCGAGCCACGCGGCGCGCTGCACGATGTTGGTCAGTTCGCGGGCATTGCCGGGCCAGTCGTACTGCATCAGCCGACGCTCCGCGGCCGCCGACAGGCTGAGCGAGAGCTGGCTGCCGCGGGCACATGCCTGGATTGCACGCCGCGCGAGCGGCAGGATGTCGCCGCGCCGCTCGCGCAGCGGCAGCAGTCGCAGCGACATGACGTTCAGCCGGTAGAAAAGATCGGCGCGAAAGCGTCCGGCGCGCACCTCCTCCGGCAGATCGCGATTGGAGGTGGCGATGAGCCGCACGTCCAGATTGATGGTGCGGGTGCTGCCGAGCCGCTCGACCTCGCGCTCCTGCAGCACGCGCAGGATCTTGGCCTGCAACCCCAGGTCCATTTCGGAAATCTCATCGAGCAGCAGTGTGCCGCCCTGCGCCTGTTCGAATTTGCCGGCGTGCGCCGCGAGCGCGCCGGTGAAGGCGCCCTTCTCGTAGCCGAACAACGTTGCTTCGAGCATGTTCTCCGGGATGGCCGCGCAATTGATGGCGATGTAGGGCCGGTTCGAGCGGCTCGAATGGTCACGGATGAAGCGCGCGTAGACCTCCTTGCCGGTGCCGCTTTCGCCGGTGATCAGCACGGTCGCGTCGTTTTCCGCGATCTTGCGCGCCATGGACACGGCGCGTTTGGACTCGTGGTCGGTGGCGATCAGATCGTTCGGCATGACCCGATTGGCGAGCAGGCGGCGGGCCATGTCGATGAGCGCCTGCGCATCGAAGGGTTTGACGATGTAGTCGGTGGCTCCCTCGCGCATGGCGGCAACCGCCTGGGCCACGGTGCCGAAGGCGGTCATCAGCACGACCGACAGATCCGGGCGCAGGCGTCGGAGCGAGGCGAGCAGCTCATAGCCGTTCGGGCCGGGCATTTGCACGTCGGAAATCACCAGGGCGATTTGCCGGGACTCGACCAGCACCAGCGCCTCGTTGGCGTCCGCCGCGGCTTGGGTCTCGATGCCGGCGGCCCGCAGGGTGTCGGTGAGCGCCTCGCGCAAAGCCGCATCGTCCTCGACGATCAGAACCGATTCATTGGACGTGTTCATGCAATTTCCTCTGCCGGTAATTCGATGACAAAAGTGGCGCCCGGGCCGGCATCGGCCAGTCGGACGCTGCCTTGATGGGCCTCGACGACGGATTTGACGATGGCGAGCCCGATGCCGTTGCCGCGGCTGCGGGTGGTGAAGAACGGTTCGAAGATGCGCGCGCGAATGCCGTCCGGCACGCCCGGACCGTCATCGCTCACGAGAATTTCGGCACGCCCCGTCGCGGAGCGGCGCGCCAGCAATTCGAGCGACAGATCGCCGGTGGCGGCCTGCAGTGCGTTGGTGGCGAGATTCAAGACCGCGGAGACCAGCGAGGGCGCGTTGGCCCGCACCTTGAGGTCCGGCGCCTGCGTGCGGATGGTCAGGCGAATGCCCCTGCGCAGCGCCGGCCGCAGCCACTGGGCGACCTGTTCGAGCAGTGCGCTCACGCTCACCACCTCGCGCGCCGCGCCGCCGCGCGCGAAGGCAAGCATGTCGGTGACCAGTCGGTCGAGTTGCTTCAAGCTGCCCACGGTCTTGTCGGCGCAGCGGGCGAGTTCCGGCAGGTCGCGCCCGGGCAGCGCCATCTGCGAGGCATAGAGCAATGCGGTGGCGAGCGGTGTGCGGATCTGATGCGCGAGGCCGGCGGCCAGTTCACCCATGGTCAGCAGCCGTTGCTGGCGGCTGAGCAGCACCTGCATCAGGTGCGCCTCGGTGACGTCCGCCAGCAGCACCACCTCGCCGCCGAGGCTGGTGTCGCGGCGCGAGACGTTGACGAAGCGGCCGCAGCGCAGCTCCGTGTGTTCGCCGATGGCGCCGCCGTTCACGGCCGCGCGCCCGAGCACCGTGGCGAACGCCTGACCACGCAGGGGTTCACCGAGCAGCGCCACGGCGGCGGGATTGCATTCTTGAATTTCACCCTGCGCGTCGAGCACCAGGACGCCGCCCGGCAGACCTTCCACGAGAGCGGACAGGCGCGCCGCGAGCTGCTCCTTGCCCGCATGCGCCGCGCTGAGCTCGAGGCGCAGACCGGCGACCTGCTGACGCAACGCATCGAAGGCGCCCGAGAGTTGATCGGACATCGAACCGAAGGCGCGAAACGCGGCCGTCAGTTCGTTGCGTTTGTCGTCGGTGAATTCGCGGTTGGTGGCTGCCATACGGCAAGAGAAAGCAACTTCTGTGCCCTCGCGCTCTTTTGCCAGCCGATCAATCGGTTACGGCGGATCGAGGCGCGGCGCCCGGGGGCGGCGTCAATAAACTGTCAGGCGCTCAGACGGTATTTGCGCAGCTTCTCGACCAAGGTCGTGCGGCGGATCTTCAAAAGACGCGCCGCGCCCGCGACCGTGCCGTCGGCCTCGGCGAGCGCTTTTCGAATCAGTCCGATCTCGATCGCCGACATGTGATCCTTCAAATCGAAGCCCGCGCTCTTGAAATCGCCGGCACCGAAGTCGATGGGTGTCCCGGCGCGGGGCGCCGCGGGAATCAACGGCACTGCGGGAATCAACGGCGCCGCATCGCGCGGGACGCCTTCGAGAATTTCCGTCACCTGCAGGCTGTCGCGCAACTCGGTCACCTGCGCCACCGGCGCCACGCATGCGGCCGGTTCGGACTCGAGGCGCGGCGGCGTGATGCGCACGCCGCTGCCGAACCAGCTGTCCGCGCCGGTGATGCGATAGCGCTCGGGCAGATCGTCGGCGCCGATGGTTTGTTCCGGGAACAGGATGGCGAGACGCTCGAGCAGATTCGCGAGCTCGCGCACGTTGCCGGGCCAGCGGTTGCGCGCCAGGCAGTTCATGGCGTCCTTGTCGAGACGGATGTGCCGGCCGGCGGCGGGTCCCTGGCGCTGCACCAGGTGCTCGATCAGCACCGGCAGGTCCTCGAGCCGATCGCGCAGCGGCGGCATCTGCACCGGGAACACGTTCAAGCGGTAGAACAGATCCTCGCGAAAGCGCCCCGCGCTGATCGCGACGTCGAGGTCGCGGTGCGTGGCGGCGATGATGCGCACGTTGCAGCGGATGGTGCGGTTGCTGCCGACGCGTTCGAAGCTGCGCTCCTGCAGCACGCGCAACAGCTTGACCTGCATCTGCAGCGACATGTCGCCGATCTCATCGAGGAACAGCGTGCCGCCCTCGGCGAATTCGAAGCGCCCCACCCGGGTGGTCAGCGCGCCCGTGAACGCGCCCTTTTCATGTCCGAACAATTCGCTTTCCAACAAGTCGGCGGGAATCGCGCCGCAATTCACCGGCACGAACGGGTGGGCCGTGCGATGCGACAGCTCGTGAATGTGGCGCGCGACCATTTCCTTGCCGGTGCCCGACTCGCCGAGAATGAGCACGTTGCTGTCGAACGGCGCGACCTGTTCGATCAATCGATGCACCGCGCGCATGGCGCGCGACTGGCCGCTCGGGCGGAAGCGATGCGTGCCCGGCTGGGTCGGATGGCCGTTGCGCACGTTCTGCGCCTGGTTCAGCACCGCGGACAAGCGGCGCTGCTTGACCGGCAGATCGAGGTGAAACCAAACCAGATCGCCGCTGGTCTCCGCGATTTTCGGCAGTCCATCGCCGCTCAGGTAGATCACCGGCAGCGGCTGCGGCAGCGCACGCAACTCGGTGATCAGGGCTTCGCCGTGCCGGGCCGCGGCTCCGCTGCCGACGATGACGGCCAGGTAGTCGTGCGTGTCGCTTTGCGGGAGGCTGCCAAGTTCGGCCAAATCGTGGACGAGCACCGGCTCGAGGTCGAGGAAGCGCAGCAGGTCCTCGAGAGTTCGCGCATGCGAATCCGAGGGTTCGATCACAATTACTTTGGCATCAACCACTATTTGGGGCTCCTTCCCGTTAAAAAGTGTGACGGAATCGACATATCTACCGTTCCGTCTTAAGCATTGCCGCTAACTTGTTGACATTGTTCAATCAATGCCCCGACGCGGAACATACTAACCGAGGAACTTGAGACACAAGCAGTTGGCAAACACCCGTAATACCTATAGGGCGATCCCGCAAACACCCCTGCGTGTTTTGCTATTTGGAGGGGAACCCTTAAGGGCTGGGGGTGGAGCGCGCGCCCGCGATGAGGCGCCGATGGCGCCTAAAAATGAGTTTCTCGATGAACTCCACAACCGGCTCGCTCAACCCCGAGAACTGGATCTCAGCCGCCCGCAAATCCTTGTGAAAGTGCTCCCCTATCACGCGCCCGGGGAGCCGCAGCGGTTGCGGCAGTGCGGAGTTGATGTACAGATCGATCAGGCCGGTGGCGGCCACCGCCGGAGCGTCCGCGCCGATCCATTCGAGGCCGCGTGCCGAAAAGCGCACGAGGCGCGCGGGCGGCAGCGCGTTCTGCTGGCGCGCGATCTCGGCGGTCAGCCGCAGCAGCACGTTCAGCTTGAACTCGAGTCGCTGCATTTCGTGCAGCAGCGCCGTCGACTCGTCCTTGAGCGCCTCGGGGACGCGTACTTCTTCGAGGGAGGATTCGGCGCCGAGCAGTTGATGGTTGTCCGCGTTCAGGCGGGCAAGGTCCATATCCTTCACGAGCGGTCCCGCCGTCCAGGCGACCGGCAGCGACTCTTCGAATATCAGACCATCGCCGAGAAATGAGGGCATTGACTCGCCTATGCGGCGGTGGGCACCGCCGCTTCAAGCGCCAGTATAAGCCCGCAGCGCGCGCCGCCCCACCGCGAGCATGTCCATGTCGCGGCATTTGGCCCGGAACCGGTGCTCCATGCTGCCGATCGAGCGATAGTTCAGCGCCGAGATTTCACGCAGCACCGCCCGGTGATGTTCTTCCATGGGCCGCAGCGCGTGACGCACGAACTTCAGCAGTTCGAGCCGCTCGGCGTCGAGGCTGACCGCAAGGTCCGCATCGCCGTCCTCGGCAATGCGCACCAATTGATGCGACAGGTCGAGCGCGCGCTGCAAGGCCGCCGCCGGGTCGCGGCCGCTCATCGGGCATCCGGTACGATTTTGTCCCATCCGAGCTTCACGGTACGCACCAGCGAAATCACCTCGGCGACGATGGCCGGATCGTTGGTGACGTTGGCGGCCGTCAAGCGGTTCAAGATATACGCATACAGGTTGCGCAGATTTTGCGCGATCTCGCCGCCCCGCTCCATGTCCAGGCTGGCGTCGAGCTGGTTGATCAGCCGGACCGCCTTGCCGACGGCTGCCCCCTTCGTCTTCACCTCGTGCAGCGGCAGGTTGCCTTGGATGCGCTCCATGCACCCTTGTGCGGTGGCGAGCAGCGAGACCACGTGCTCGAACATGATCTGCACCAGGCGGGCGGGGCTCGCGTCCATCACCAACCCCTGGCCGCTGACCGCACGATATTGGGCGGCCTTGTTCTGCGCGTACATCATGGCCGGCGCGCCTTACCCACTGGTGGTGCCGCTGCTCAGGCTGCTGGTCGAACTCGAGCTGCTGCTCGAGCCGGGATTGAATTCCGCGGTGATGTAGGTCTGCGTCTCCTTCAAGGAAGCCACCGCGGCATCCATGGCGTTGTACTGCGTCGTCAGGGTCGCCGAATAGGTCGCGAGTTCGGCCGTCAATTCCGCCTGCTGGGTCGAGACGCTCTTCAAGCCGGTCTGCAGCCCCTGATTGATCGAGGCGAGTACGCCGCCGGGCTGCGTGTATTCGGTCACCAGATTGTCGATTTGCGAGGCGATGCCCTGCGAGCCGCCAAGCAGCTGGCCCACCGCCGTCAGATTCGACCCGAGGACGTTGCTCAACGTCGACGAGTTGGTATCGAAGGTCCCCTGGGTGTTCGCGGTGATCCCGAGATCGGTGAGCGAGGCGATCCCGCCGGTCGCGCCGGTCTTGGTCTGCTGGAGCACGTTTTCCAGCTGATTTTGAAAGGACTCGAGCGTCGCATTGCCCTGCAGGACCCCGGATGTCTGGGTCGAGGGATCGTAGCCGGTCAGGCTCTGGATGGCGCTCAACACGCCGTTGACCGCGGTGACGAAGGTGCCGATCGAGGTCTGCGCCGCCGTGGTGTCGGGATTGATGCTGAGCGTGGTCGACACGTAGGTGGGCGGCGTGCCGGGATTCGTGGCGGAGGGCTTGAGCAGGTCGAAAGTCACGCCGGTGAGGGCGCCGCTCACGAAATTGCTCGGGCTGGTGGCCGCGAAACCGTTGAGCGTGAAGTTCGCGCTCGCCGCCGCCTGGGTCTGGGTCAGGTTGGTGATGCTGTTGGCCGGATCATAGACGAGGGCGGACAGCCCGCCGTCGCCCCCCGACTGGGTGACCGTGATGCCGTTGCCGGTGCCGGTTGCCGTGCCGGACAGCACCAGCCGGGCGCCGTCCGAGGCCGTGATGATGCTGGCGCTCACGCCGGGATTGTTGGGCGCCGCGTTGATCGCCGCGGCGATGCCGGCGAGCGTGTTGTTGGTCGAATCGATGCTGATCGAGGCCGATGCATCGCCGACGGCGATCTGCAGCGTGCCCGTGCCGACGGCCGCGCTCGAACTCGCGAAGGGGTTCGACGTCAGGGTGGCCGAGGTGGCGAGGTTTTGCACCGCCAACGTGTATTGACCCGCGACCGCGTCGGAACTTGCCGATGCCGTGGCGATGGTGTTGTCGGCGACGCTGGCGCTGAACCCGGCGAGCTTGCTCGGCGTCTCCAGGGTGCCGAGGGTGGCCTGCAGGGTGCTCAACGCGCTGCTGAACGTGCCGAACGCCGACACCTGGGCATTGAGCGTGGTTTGCTGGCCGTTGAGCTGGTTCGTTTCCGCCGCACCGTAGGCGGTGGTCAGCGATGAGACGATGGCGCCGATGTTCAGTCCCGAGCCGATGCCCGTGGAGGTGATGGCGGTTGAGGCTGTGGGCGTGGAAACGGATGAACTCATAAGATCCTACGATCCTGTTGGCATTCTGATTACGTTAACGGCATGACCGATCAGGACTGAAGCAAGCGGCGTACCAAACGCGCTTACGCGCGGCTGTCGATGAGCAGCCCGGTGGCGCCGAGACCGCGCGCCAGGGCGGGAAACTCATCGATGGGAAATTCGCCGGTGACCTCGCCGGTCGCCGGATTGATCTCCTGGATCAGCTTGCCCGAGTTCGGATCGACTCGAAATTGGCTCGCACGACCGCTGTCGTTCAGATGCTTGTTCAGCAGTGCGACCAGTGCTTGTGGATCGGTGGTGCGGGGCGCAGGCTCCTGCGCCGCCGGGGCGGCGGCGGTCCGCGCGGGCACCACTGGGCCCGCTGCCGGTATGCGGACTGGCACCGCGGGTGCCACATTTTTGCCGCTCGGCGGCAAAGACTTGCCGCCGGCCGATGGAATAACCGTTGAAGCTCGACTTCCGTGCACGAGGCTCGCTACCGGGATCTTTCCCGGAGTGCCGTCGCTTGCCATGTTGATACCTACCGTGGGCTTGAGGGCCCGTGACTCCTGTCGAACTACCGCTGCGAATCGACTCGTCTGATGCGACTCCGGGTCCGGGCGCCTGCGCGCCCGGACCCTCGGTCTTCTACATTGCTACTCGAGCTATCGGCACTTATTGCAGGAGCTTGAGGATCAGCTGCGGCTGCTGGTTGGCCTGTGCCAACACCGAGATGCCCGCCTGTTCCAACACCTGAGCCTGGGTCAAATTCGCCGTTTCCTGCGCGAAGTTCGCATCCTGAATGGTGCTGCGCGACTGGGTCAGGTTCTGACTGGTCGAAGTCAGGTTGCTGACCGCCGCCGTGAAGCGGTTCTGGATGGCGCCCAACTGACTTTGGAAGGCAGAGACCGTGGCCAGAGCCGAGTCAACCGAGGCGATCGTGTTGTTGGCACCCGCGACCGTCAGCACGTTCTGGTTGGCGAGCGTGGCACCGCCCAACGAGATGGTCTGACCACCGGCCGTGAAGCCTGCGTCGGCCGAACCGGCACCGCCCACGACGATGTTGTTCGCCGCCGACAGTGTGATGGTTCCCTTCGATGTGGTCGCCGTACCCGACGCCGCCAAAGCCGCACCGGTGCCGCTGGCGGCGCCCGTGATGGTTTCCGTGGAGGTGATGTCGCGTCCGTCGGCCGCAGTCAGCTGCAGCGCGCCGGTCCCTGACAGCGTGGCCGATACGCCAGTCTGCGAGGAGTACAGGTTGATCTGCGTGGCGACATCGGTGCCGGTCAAGGTGGCGCCGCTCGCGAGGGACGTGCCCGCCGCGTAAATCGCCGTGCCGTTGATGGTGAGTGCGTAGGTGGTGCCACCGCCGCTGCTGCCCGTGATGGTCGAGAACGCCGCGCTGCCGGTGACCTGGGTCGAGGCACTGGCGGTCAAACCGGCCACGCCGGCCGCATTGATCGCCGCCGCCTTGGCGTACGCGGAACTTGCGCTCTGCCCCTGCGCGGTGCCGGCCGAGGAAGCGCCGATGGCGACCGCACTGCCCGTGCCCACCTGAATGGTCAGGTTGCTGCCGGTGAATGCCGTGGTCGAAACCGCTCCGCCGCTCGCACTGGCGACCTGGCCGATCTGGTTGGCGCCGACGCCCTGCGCCAGGTTCACGGAAATCGTGTCGCCCACATTGGCGCCGACCTGATACACCGTGGTGCCGCTGGTGCCGTTGAGCACGCTGGCGCCGTTGAACGTGGTTTGCGAGGCAATCTGCGTGATTTCAGCGATCTGCTGCTGCACCTGGGCGTCGAGAGCGGCGCGATCCGATGCGCTGTTCGAACCGTTGGCCGATTCGACCGCGAGGGTGCGGATGCTCTGCAGGTTGTTGACCACCGTGGTCAGCGCCCCGCCGGCGGTCTGGGCCTCGGAGACTGCATCGTTCGCGTTGTTGACGGCCTGGTTCGTGCCGTTGATCTGCGTGGTGAACTGCTGGCTGATCGCGAGGCCGGCGGCATCGTCCGCGGCGCTGTTGATGCGCAAGCCGGACGAGAGCCGCTGCAGGGACGTAGCCAACAAGCCCTGCGAGCTGGACAAGTTGTTCTGTGCCGTTAAAGACAGAATGTTTGTATTGAGTGTTAATGCCATGTTTGAAAACTCCTGAAAGTTAATCCACCGGCCCTTAGGCCCTATTCGGTAGTGTTCACTTCACCCGCCTAGCGGGCGGACCGGTGACCACATGCAGAAGGTTTATCGGGAGGCCGGCCGGGATCTTTAGGGGAAAATGCCAAACGGGGTCGGACCGCACCACGATTCGCTCACAATTCCGCCGGTTGACGTTTGACAAGATCCGGCTCCGTCCCCTAGCGCGGTCACTTATCGGCCGGAAAGCGGCACGCTAGTTGCATCCTTCGGTGCAAAGCCCGTCGGGCGATCATTTTTTGACGGTTCACATGGCCAACCAGCATCCATGAGCAGCGCTCCCCAGCGCGTGAGCGAGGCCGCAGCGCCCCCGGCCACGGCAGCGGACGCGGCATCGGCCGCGACCGCGACCGCGACCACGACCGCGACGGCGCGGCTCGACACCGCCTGCCGTGGCGCTATGGACCTGCAAATGGCCGGCAGGCTGGAACCGGCCGAGCAGATGTATCGCGCCATCCTGCACGAGCAGCCCGCGCACGCCGCCGCCCATTACGGGCTCGGCATGCTGGAGGTGCAGCGGAACCGGGCCGCCGACGCGCTGCCCCACCTGCTCGCCGCACTCGAGGCGCAACCGCAGCTGGCGGACTATTGGCTCGGATATCTCGAAGCGCTGCTGCTGACCGGCCAGTCCGAGGCGGCGCGGGCGGCACTGGCGCTCGCCCGGCGGCACGGTCTTGCCGGCCCCGCGACCGAGGAGTTCGCCGCGCGGCTCGCGCACAGCAGTTCCGATGCTCCATCGCCACCCTCGCCACCGGCGCCGCCGGCGCGCACCGATCGGCGCCGCGCGCAGCGCACGGCCCGGCAACAGGAGGCCGCGATGCTCACGAGCTTGAAGCAGGGCCGCCTGGCGCAGGCGCAAGCCGCCGCCCGCGCACTCACCGAACGCCATCCGGAGCGTGGCCTCGCCTTCAAAACGCTGGGCGCCTTGCTGTGGGCGGACGGGCACACGCAGGAGGCGCTCAGCGCCATGCAGACCTCCGCCGCCTTGCTGCCGCAGGACGCCGAGGCGCACAGCAATCTCGGCAGCACGTTGAACAAGCTCGAGCGTCATGAGGAAGCGGAAATGAGCCTGCGCCGCGCGCTGCAGATCGATCCCGGCTTCGGCGCCGCCCACGCCCACCTAGCCGATACGCTGCAATTGCAGGGCCGCTACCAGGAGGCCGAGTCGAGCCTGCGCCGGGCCATTGCCCTCGCTCCCGAAGACCTCAAGGCGCATGAGAACATCCGCCATACCAGCCTGCTGTTTCTGCTGAGCCACGATCCGGATCTCGAGGCCGATGCGCTGTTCGCCGAGCACTGCCGGATCGGCGCCGGGCTCGAGTCGCGGCTGCGCAGCGCCGGACCGGCGCTTGCCTGGCCGCGCCACGCCAATCCGCCCGATCCGGAGCGGCGCCTGCGCATCGGCTGGGTGTCGGGCGACTTTTGCAATCATGCGGTGACCAGCTTCATCGAGCCCATCCTCGCGCAGCTCAAGGATCGTCCGGGGCTCGAGCTGTACGCCTACTACAACAATCCGAACGAGGATGCCGTCACCTCGCGCCTGCGCGGCTACATGCAGCACTGGCGCGCGGTATCGGCGTTGCCGGATCGCGCGCTCACCGAGACCATCATGCGCGACGGCATCGATGTGCTGATCGACCTCTCGGGTCATACCTCCCTCAACCGGCTGCGTGCCTTCGCGCGCAAGCCCGCTCCGATCCAGGTGAGCTGGATCGGCTATCCCGGCACCACGGGTCTGCGGGCGATGGATTACTACCTGGTTGACCGGCATTTCCTGCCGCCCGGACAGTTCGACCGGCAGTTCACCGAAAAGCTGGTGTACCTGCCCACCGGCGCGCCGTTTCAACCGGATCCGTGCTCGCCGCCGATCGGCGTGCTGCCGGCGCTGGCGCGCGGCCGCGTCAATTTCGGCAGCTTCAACCGGGTCGGCAAGATCAATCGCGCGACGGTCGCGTTGTGGTCGCAGCTGCTGCACGCGCTGCCCGATGCGACCATGCTGATCGCCGGCATTCCGGCCCACAGCCATCCGAGCGAGCGGCTGATCGAATGGTTCGCGGCGCAGGGCATCCATGCGGCGCGCCTGCAATTTCACGCACGCTGCAACATGGATGCCTATCTCGCGCTGCATCACCAAGTGGATATCTGTCTCGACACGATTCCCTACTCCGGGGGAACCACCTCGTACCACGCGTATTGGATGGGCGTTCCCACCCTCACGGTGGCCGGCAGCACCCCGGCCTCGCGCCAGGGAGCGGCCATCATGAATCAGGTCGGCTTGGAGGACTTCGTGGCCGCAAACGCGGCGCAGTTCGTGCGTCAGGGAGTGCACTGGGCCGGGCGGCTCGGGGAACTCGACGCCGTGCGTCAGAGCCTGCGGGCACGCTGGCAGAACTCACCCATGCGCGGACCCGGGCCGATCAGTGACGCGCTCGAGCAGACGCTGCGGCACATGTGGCGCCGCTGGTGCGGCGGTCTGCCGCCCGAATCCTTCGAAGTCCCCTCCTTGAACGCGGTCCACTGAGGAATCTCTCATCAACACCCTGCATCCCGACTCGATCTACGTCACGCGGCCCGATCTGCCCGACCTCGAGGAATTCATCCCGTACCTGCGCCAGATCTGGGACAGCAAGATCCTCACCAATGGCGGCCCGTTTCACCAGCAGTTCGAGGAGCGCCTCTGCGAGCATCTGGGCGTGAAGCACATCGCCCTGTTCGCCAATGCCACCATCGGCCTGGTGACGGCCTTGCAGGCGCTGCGCATCACCGGCGAGGTGATCACCACGCCCTACTCGTTCGTCGCCACGGCGCATTCGCTGTTGTGGAACGGCATCAAACCGGTGTTCGTCGACATCGATCCCGCCACCTACAACATGGATCCGGCCAAGATCGAAGCCGCGATCACGCCGCAGACGACCGCCATCATGCCGGTGCACTGCTACGGCCATCCCTGCGACGTCGACGCCATCCGCGCGATCGCCGACACCTACGGCCTCAAGGTCATCTACGACGCCGCGCACGCCTTTGGAGTGCAGTGCCACTGCGGCAGCGTGCTCACCCACGGGGATCTGTCGGTCTTGAGCTTTCATGCGACCAAGGTGTTCACCACTTTCGAGGGCGGCGCCATCGTGTGCCCCGACGAGAAGACCCGCCAGCGCATCAACTACCTCAAGAATTTCGGCTTCGCCGACGAGGTGACGGTCGTGGCGCCCGGCATCAACGGCAAGATGAGCGAATTCAACGCGGCGCTCGGACTGTTGCAGCTCAAGGGCATCGGACAGGCGCTCGCCAGGCGCAAGGCCATCGACCAGCGCTACCGGGCGGGTTTCAAGGACATGCCGGGCATCCGCTGCCTCAAATTGCCGGCCGAAACGGTCTCGAACTACGCCTATTTTCCGATTCGCGTGCAATCGGACTACCCGCTGAGCCGCGACGCGCTGTATCAAAAATTCCGCGAGAAAAACATCTTCGTGCGCCGCTATTTCTATCCGTTGATCAGCGATTTTCCGATGTACCGCGGCCTGCCGTCGGCGGCGCCCGGCAACCTGCCGGTGGCCCGCAAGCTCGCGCAGCAGGTGCTGTGCCTGCCGATCCACCCCGAATTGCACCACGAGCAGGTCGACATGATCCTCGATTTGATCGAGCGGCCCGGTCTGTGAACCGCCGCGCCACCCGTTGGACGCCCCCGTGTATTTTCTAGGCTCCGGTGCCCTGCTGTCGCGTGCCGTCGATTACGCGCTCGGCGCGGGCCTTGCAGTGCACGGCGTATGCTGCCCGCCCGCCGACGTGGCGATCGGGCGGCTGCGGCGGCACGCGCTCGCCGTGCTCGAATCCGCCGACCCGAACCGCGATGCCGCGGCCGCGATCCGCGCCTGCCCCGATGGCGTGGTCTTCTCCATCAACAATGCGCACATCATCGCGGACGATGCGCTGCGCGGCGGCGCCCGGTTCTTCAACGTGCACGCCGGCCTGATCCAGCAATACCGCGGCATCGCCGAGGTGTGCATCTTCGCCGCGCTCTGCCGCGGCGAACGGCGCTACGGGGTCACCCTGCATCAGATACTGCCCGGTCAGAAGGTTGACTGCGGGCCGGTCGTCGCGCAGATCGAATTCGAGATCGCGCCGCTCGATGCCTTCGCCGACGTGCTGCGCCGCGCGCTCGATGCCTGTTTCGAGATCTTCCGCGCGCACGTGCGCGCCATCGCCGCGAACTCCCAATCAACGCTGCCGGTCGCGCCCGCCGAACAGGCCTACGGCTACCGGGACGTGGGGCGGCTCGCTGCGGCCGCCGACCGCGCGTGCCTCGGACGCGCCGCGCGACTCGGTCCCTACGCCGGATTTTTTCCGCGGCTCAAATCCCTCATCGACACGGTGCCCGCATGATTCGAATGCAATTTCTCGGCCACGCCTGCCTGCGCTTCGCGGGTGCGCGCGGCGCGCTCGTCTGCGATCCGTGGATCTCGACCGTGCCGATCTACGGCAATACCGCGGTCAAGTATCCGTTCGTGCCGCAGGAGCTGGAGGCCGCAGCCCTCGACGTCACCCACGTCTACATCAGCCATCATCATGAGGACCACTTTCACATCCCGAGTCTCGATCTGTTTCCGCGCGATACCACCATGCTGATCCCGGCCTTCGAGTACGTGGATCACCCGCGCGCGAAAAGCATGCGCCGCACACTCGAACGGCTGGGCTTTCACAACGTGATCGCGCTCGAGTCCTGGGAGACGATCGACATCGATCTCGGGGAGCCGCTGCGCCTCACGCTGATCCCAAGCGCGCAGAGCCGCTGGCATGATTGGGAAAACAGCGGATTGATC
>Ga0181534_10000618_pt1 | contig 24762 bp, 28 predicted proteins | sample PEATcosm2014_Bin_37_FD_119758 | JGI IMG/M metagenome (GOLD analysis project Ga0181534, IMG submission 119758) | Peatland microbial communities from MTU Mesocosm Facility, Houghton, MI, USA - PEATcosm2014_Bin17_10_metaG | ecosystem: Environmental > Terrestrial > Soil > Wetlands > Peat | place...
GCGGATAAAAGAAAAGGAAGTCAAACGCGGCATGTTTGCTCTTCGGGCAATCCTTCTCGACAAGGACAAACTCGGCCTGTCGCCTGAGCGGGATGCGCAAATTGAATCCCTCACGCAGCCGCATCGGCTGCTTTTGATCTGGCAGGATACTTGCCACGAGAGCTTCCTGTTACGGCATCTGGAAGGGCAGGATAATGCGCGGCCCCAAACCACCGGCTTGGCATTTCAGGCACTGAAGCGCGCTTGGCCCGAATATCATAAGCCGATGTCGGCAATGCAACTCGCTGTGAAAATTGATCTCTGTACGATTCTTCGCGCTCGTTCGGTGGAGTCCGCTTTTGCGGAATTTCTTGATCTGATCGGACTGACACAAGGACGAACATTCTCCGCGTGAAAATTCCGCCGGTCGGGTGGTCCATCCTTGATTGCCCAACCATCTGTGTGCCCCATCCTTGCGATTTTTTCTATCGCAAGGATGGGCCGCAACGCCGCTCGTTTTCCGGTTCCGCACTGAATCACTTGCCCTTAGTTGCGTCCTTTCTTGAAAACCGTCTCGCAAAACCGCTACGCCGGCGATAGGCGTCAGAAGGAAGCAACCCGATGGGAGAACTGAATCGCATAACGCGGAATCCCGCTGTGATGGGCGGCAAGGCATGCATTCGAGGAATGCGCGTGACCGTCTCCATGATCGTCGGGCAGATCGGCGCAGGGCGCAGCGTCGATGAACTCCTCGCCAGCTACCCCTACCTGGAACGGGAAGACATCTTACAGGCTCTGCGTTACGCTGCCTGGCTGGCCGAGGAGCGCGAAATCGTACTGGCCACGGCATGAAGCTGCTGGTAGATATGAACTTGTCTCCAAGCTGGGCCGTTCTGCTTCTTGAAAATCTTGCTGCCAGCCTCTGATCGGAGCATAATCACAACATGCTGGCTACAACCACCATCGAGCTTCCCGAACCCCTCCACGAACGCCTCAAACAGCGCTCCGAGGGGTCCGGTTCGCCCATCGGTTCCCTGATCGTGCGCGCCGTCGAGCAGGTCTACGCGGAACCCGAACCCCGCAAAGGCAGACCCGTCACCGGGCCTCTGATTTGCGGCACAGGGAAGCTCGGGCCTCGCTTCCCTGCGGACGAGAACCCCCATGACCTTGTTCTTTCCTGACCTGAACATCTGGCTTGCGCTTTCCGTCTCCAAACATCCGCATAATTCGGAGGCATGGGCTTGGCTGAATCCCCTGGCCCGGATTCAAGGTTGATCTTTTCCCGCTTTACCCAACTTGGCCTCCTTCGCCTCATGACCAATAACTCCGTCATGGGCGAACAAACGCTCACCTTGCGGGATGCTTGGGCTGTCTATGATCGCTGGCTTGAAGATGAGCGGATAGAGTTTTGTTCTGACCCCGAGCAAACGGAAGCCGCCTTCCGACAGGCCACTGAACCATTCGCCGACAGAACCGCCTCCAAGTGGGTTGGCGATTGCTGGCTCCTGGCCTTCGCCCAGGCCACCCACTCCCAACTCGTCACCTTCGACCAGGCTCTCTGCGATTTCGCCCACAACCAAGGCCATGCCGCAGTCCGGCCAGAGTGAGACCTGGGATCGTGCCAAAGCCGGATTCCTTGCGCCGAGCACACATTGCATCCAACACCAAAACGCCGCATACTGTACTTCATGGCGACCCAGGCGATCAGCGGCCGGTTGATCCCGGTGGAGGAGTATCTCCGCACCGGCTACGATCCTGACTGCGAGTACGACGATGGCGTGGTGGTGGAGCGCTACTTGGGAGAATTCGAGCATTCCTTCCTGCAAGCTATTCTGGCTACGCTGTTTACTAACAACATGGACACATGGGGCGTCTTCGGCCTCACCGAGCAGCGCATACAGATCAAGCCACGCAGGTTTTTGATTCCCGATGTCAGCGTGCTGCGGCTGGGCACGCCGCGGGAAAAAATTCTCACTCGCCCGCCGCTCATCGCCATCGAGATTCTATCGCCGGAAGATACGCACCGCAAAGCAGCGTCGAAGGCAATAGAATACCTGGATTTCGGCATTGAGCATGTCTGGGTCATCGATCCGGCGGCGCGCGCGGGCTTCCTCGGAACACGCAACGGTCTTGAGCCTGTCGCATTGGGCGAATTGACGGTTCCCGGTACGCCGATTCTTGTCAATGTTGCAAAATTATTTGCCCAGTTGGACCGGATGTAATCGCTCTCAACGCTTGGTGGGTGGCTCATCCTTGATTTCCCAATCATGGGTTCCATCCTTGCGGTTTTCTTAGCGCAAGGCGGGCAGCAACGCCGTTCGCTCCCCACGCCGAAGGCAGTTGGCCCTTACCGCAGATGCTGCGGAAAATTACCCGCTCCGGGCGCAAACTGGCAAATAGAGCATCCCTATTCACTGCTCACTCTCCACTGCTCACCGTTCGCTAACTGCTGAAAGCACCCCGAAATCGGCGTTTTCGGAGTCATTTTGAGCCTCAAAGCGACTTATTTTGACGAAAAAACAGGCTGTTTTCATCAAAAAACTCTGCATATATACCTACCTTTAGAGAGGAGAAGATTCACGCAAACGCTTCAAATACAAATACCTGCCAGGAAATACAGCGGCCAAAATCGTGAGAGGAAATTAAATCCCCGGCTGTGAAACTGTGGAGATCTATAACTAGCCTGGATTCAACTGTTTAATCATGGAAAATCGCACAGAAACACAGGAATTGTGTTTCTGTGAAGTGCCGAGCCTCCTCATAACACGCACAAATTCAATCAGTTACAGCAACACCCAAAACAGCGCACAGTTTTTGTGAAACTGTGACCGGCTGCCTCAGCCCCCTTGTCTTTCGGCGCCCGGAAAACGATGCCTGACTTCCTATAGTGCTATCCTCCAAGGGAAGAAGATGAGCAGTTTTTTCACCCTCGGCCACTCCAACCACGAGATCGAAACCTGGCTCTCGCTCGTCCGCCAGCACGGGATAGAAGTGGTTGTGGATACCCGCAGCTCTCCCTACTCAAAGTACGTTCCGCAGTTCGACAGGGAACTGATGCAGCGCTCACTGGAAGCAGCCGGGGTTCGTTATCTTTTTCTCGGCGCTGAGCTGGGCGGCCGTCCCGCCAACCCCGAGTATTACGATGCGACAGGCCGTGTGCTCTATAGCCGCCTTTGCGGCGACGCCCGTTTCCAGGCAGCCATTGCGCGGCTTGAAACCGGCATGGAGAAATTTCGTATTGCGCTGGTTTGCGGCGAAGAAGACCCCGCGCACTGCCATCGCCGCCTGCTCATTGGCCGCGTCCTCGCCGAGCGAGGCCACACTATGCAGCACATTCGCGGCGATGGCCGCCTGGAGACGGATGACGCAGTCGCCAACGAGGCAGGAAAGCCGCTGGTCGAGTCTCAGCCGGCGCTTTTTGCGGAACTCGACGAGGACCAATGGAGATCTACAGCATCGGTTTTACCCAAAAAAACGCCAGCCAGTTCTTCGGCACATTGAAGGCGAACGGCATTGAGCGCCTGCTCGATGTGCGGCTCAATAACACTTCTCAGCTTGCCGGGTTCGCCAAGCGGGCGGATCTTGCTTACTTTCTCCGCGAAATATGCAACGCCGTTTATGAACACGAACCGCTGCTGGCTCCTACACAGGAGATGCTCGATACCTATAAAAAGAAAAAGGGGGATTGGGATGTTTATACCAAGGCCTATCTCGATCTTATCCGCTTTAGAAAAGTAGAATCGGTAATCTCCAAAGATAGCTTCCTGAAGAAGACAGTTTTATTGTGCAGTGAAGCTACCGCCGAGCATTGCCACCGCAGGCTGGCGTTGGAATATTTACAGCAATACTGGGAAGGTGTAACAATCCGTCATCTTTAATTCCATTGCTGGAGGCAACTCAAACTCCATGACCCTCGACCGGATTGTCTGCCTCGCTAACTCCTACAAGCATGACCATCGCTGCGTCGCCGGAATAAGTCTTATCACCAAGAAGTGGGTGCGCCTGGTCGGCAGAAAGGTTCCCGGTTGCCTCACCGTGCAGGAGACATGTTACCCAGATGGTAAGCAGGCGGCGCTTCTCGATCTCTTTGAGGTGGAGCTCGGCGAACCGTGCGGCTCAAACTGCCACCCGGAAGATGTTTTTGTGACGGGCAAGACCTGGCGGCCGCTGCGCCGCTTCGACGAGCCTTTGGATGCAAAATTTCTTGGCGAGTTTATTGAGAAGCAGCCGGTTGTTCTGGGCGGATACAGCGACAGAGTTGCTGCGCAGCGACTTGAGCAAAAGCCAATCAACAACTCACTCGGGCTCATAGACCCGGAAGACCTGTGGTGGTGGGTCCGCGAAGGAGGCGGTAAACGACGGAACCGTGCCGTCTTCCGTCTCGGTCATGTGAGCCGCATTCGGTATGACTTAGCCGTAACTGATCCAAAATGGCTTGAACAGCTCAACCTGTTGCCCGCAGGGATCTATCCGCACGCACTTATCATGGGCGGCAAGCCCGCCAGGACCGTCCTCACCGCAAGTCTGAGCGAACCGTTCGAAGGCTTTCATTACAAGCTTGTGGCTGCGGTTGTGTGTTTACCCTTGAAACAGTAACGGCTGGCCGCCCAACCGTAAACTGCGAAAACGGATCTTCTACAATCAATACAACAGCGATGAAAACCGCAATCAGCATCGTGCAGGGAGACATCACCGAGCGGATCGTCGACGTAATCGTCAACGCCGCGAACTCGACGCTGCTCGGCGGAGGCGGCGTGGATGGAGCCATCCATCGCGCTGCCGGTCCGGAGCTGTTGGCGGAATGCAGAACCCTGCACGGCTGCGAGACCGGCCAAGCCAAAATCACCAAAGCCTACGGTATCAAGCAAGCAGAATACATTGTCCATACCGTCGGCCCGATCTACGGGCGGGAGAACGGCCGCGAACCCGATTTGCTGGCAAGCTGTTACACGCGAAGCCTGCAACTCGCCGCCGATCATCAGAGCAAATCCATTGCCTTTCCGTCGATTTCAACCGGCGCTTACGGTTATCCGATCCTCGACGCCAGCCGCATTGCGCTCACGGCGATCCGCGATTACATAGCTGCGAATCCCGGCAGCTTTGAGTTCATCGAAATCGCGACCTTCTCTCAGGGAGACTATCGGATCTACCAGCGCGCCTACAGTGAGATCTTTGCTGCTTCCGAAGGCTTCATCGGTTAGAGCCTTCTCATTCTCATCGCGTAGGTTGAGGCCAACGCCTTTGGCCCGTATGATTGAAAGAGACCTCGAACCCAGCCTCGAATCAGGTCCATTGGAGCACGAAAGTTGAAGATGCGCGTATTGGTTACCGGCGCTGCCGGATTCCTTGGTTCCCATCTGACGGACCGGCTGCTGGGCGAGGGGCACACCGTCGTGGGCGTCGATAACCTCTCGACCGGCGACGCGGAAAACCTCGACCATCTGGCTCACCAGCCCCGCTTTACCTTTGAGTTGCTCGATATCTGCAAGCCATTCGATCCGGGGCGAGTGGATTACGTTTTCAATATGGCCTCGCCGGCCAGCCCGCCCGAGTATCTGCGCCTGGCCATTGAAACCCTGCGCGTCGGCTCGGTGGGCACCGAAAACACTCTTGAAATTGCATACAAATACAATGCCGGTTTCCTTCACGCCTCTACTTCGGAGTGCTACGGCGATCCGTTAGAGCATCCGCAGACGGAAGCCTACTGGGGCCATGTGAACCCGGTCGGCCCACGCTCGGTGTATGACGAAGCCAAACGCTATGCCGAGGCGTTGGTAATGGCTTATCATCGCTCGCGCGGTGTCAACACCCACCTGGTGCGGATCTTCAACACCTACGGCCCCCGGCTGCATCCTAGCGACGGCCGCGTGATTTCAAATTTTCTGATGCAGGCTCTGCGCTGCGAGCCGTTGACCATCTACGGCAGTGGCAACCAGACCAGGAGTTTTTGTTATGTTGACGATCTGATCGAGGGGATTCTCCGTCTCTCACGCAGCGAAGAGCACATGCCGGTCAACATCGGCAACCCAGGCGAGTTCACGATTCTGGAGTGCGCGCAGGCTGTGCTGGCGGCTACCGGATCGAAGAGTGAATTGCGCTTTGAACCGCTGCCGCAAGACGACCCCACGCGCCGCTGCCCGGATATTACCAAGGCGCGCGAAGTACTGGGCTGGGAGCCGAAGATCAGCCTTGCCGAGGGCCTGCAGAAATCCCTCGAATTCTTCCGCGCCAAAGCGACTGTCGGGGCGTAGAAGCCCGCCTATTATTCATCTCTTCGTTTGCCCACCGCGCCTTGAACTGTGTAGAGTTCAAGGCGCGAGTGTTTGCGCGTCCTCGCGCGTCCTGAAAACTGGCACTGCTATTTTCGCTATGGCTTGCAGCGGCCAGCGAGCAGCCTCAGGCGTCCACAGGTAGGGTGCATCGCGCAGATGAGCAGGGGGGCGAGCAGGGGATGATGAAAAAACTGGCGGTATTGGCGATAGCTTCTGTGTTTACCCTGCCCGCACTGGCGGTGAAGCGTGTAACGGTTGCGCAGGTTGAGCAATCTTTAGCCGCCGCCAACTCCACGCACCGCGCCGATGTAGAGGTAGCCCGCCAGCTGGGCGAGATAGAGTTGACCGAGCGGCTTACCGACGCGACGCTAAACAAATTTGCGGCTCATCTGACTCTTGGTCCGCGCACGGCGCTGGCTCTTCAGCTTCTCGCCGACCAATCGGCCTTTCTTGACCCTCCGCCGAACGAGTTGCCCGCGACGGCCCCGCCCGATGCCGCCGCTCAAGAGCGCATGATGGACGAGGCGCGCGGCTATGTGGTGAGTTCCTGGCCGCATTTGCCGGATTTTTTTGTGACCCGCACTACCAACCGCTTTGACGATGGCCCGCAGGTTTTGGAGACAGGCGGCTGGCCGGTGCGCGCTGGACTACATGTGGTGGGAACCGCAAGCCGCCAGGTGACTTATCGCGATGGCCAGGAGGTGCAGGACGAAAAGCCGCAAAGTGCAGCCGCTCCTGCGTCCCAGCAAGAGCTGGGCATGAGAAGCTGGGGCGAGTTTGGCCCGGCGCTGACCATCATTCTCGCGGACGCGGCCAAAGGGCAGGTCACGTGGAGCCACTGGGAAGAGACCCCGGCAGGACTGGCCGCGGTCTTCCATTATTCAGTGCCGCGCGCGGCCTCGCATTATGGCGTGACCTATTGCTGTGTTACCGATCCAAGTACCGCTCCGCGCCAGCCGGTGGGTTACGGCAACCGCAGCCGCAGCCAGCCAACGCCGCTGGTGCAGGGAGACGATGCAGGTCACCGTACCTTTAGCGAGACGCCGGGCTATCACGGTTCGTTGGCGATTGATCCGGCGACCGGAGCCGTTTTGCGCGTAACCCTGGATGCCGAGCTGAAGGCCGGCGACCCGTTGCTGCGCGCCGCTACGGTGATCGAGTATGGAGCGGTGACGGTTGGCGACCGCCGGTTCTATTTCCCGGCTCGCAGCCTGGCTTTTTCAATGGAAGAGCGCCGGGGAGGGAGCGGCGGCGGCGCAAGCGTGATCGGTTCTGCTGAGGCGACGGACAAAGCCTGGGGCAATGCAACCAGCCATGCAGATACAGCGCCGGTGTTGTTGCTGAATGAGACCAGCTTTACCCACTATCACCGCCTTGGCACCACTACGCGCATTCTGGCGGCTGGAGCCGGGCCGGGAGCGGTGAATCCGGTCCCAGCTGCGGCGAACGCGGCGGCTGCTTCATCCGGCATCGCATCAGCAAGTGCGAATTCCGCCGCAAGCGCAGCCCCTTCGGCAACTGCTCTGCCCGTTGCGCCCAATCCGGCTGCCACTGCTCCGGCATCGACCACAGAGCCAGCCAATGCGGTTGGAGATGCCGCAACTCCCGCTCCGGTCGAGCCGGCAATTCCAGAGATCACCAGGAACGACGCCGCTAGCTTGCCCGATCAGCCAGCCGTGAGCCTTCCTGAGCGGCCGGGATTCAGCCTCAAAGTCACTTCGCGGCTGGTGGACATAGGCTTGGTCGCGGTTGACAAGAAAGGCCACCCGAACAACGACCTCAAGCAGGAAGAGATCGAGGTTTATGACAATGGACGCAAGCAGGAAGTGCGCTTCTTCAGCCAGAGTGCGCTGCCGGTTGCGAATGCAGCGATCCCCGCGCCCACCGCTGGACCCTCTTCGGAACAGAGCTTCTCGAACCGTGCTTCAGATACTGCCGCACCTGCCGCTGAAACCGGTGCAACGATCCTGCTGCTCGATGAGAGCCACATTGCCTGGGGTGATATGAACAACGCCCGCCAGCAGTTGATCAAATTTCTCAGCTCTGTCGCGCCCGGCGAGCGCGTGGGACTCTACTCGATGAACGGCCTCGGCTTTCATGTGCTGATGGAAGCCACGACCGACCATGCGGCTCTGCTTGCAAAGGTGCAAACCTGGATGCCGACTGCGCAATCTGTTTCTCAGGCGCAGGACGAGGAGATGCGCAATCGCCAGCAGTTCAACGAGGTCCATAATGTCGCCGACCTGAACTCGGTGAACGGCAACCGCATCGATGTGCCGGACTCGAGCACGCCGGTTGATCCTCAACTGCTTACACTGGGCAGCAATCCGGCCCGCGCTTCGCTGATTATTCTTGGTGCCGTGGCCCGGCATCTTGCGGCTCTTGCGGGCCATAAGAATCTGGTCTGGGTTTCGAGCGACAACGTCCTGGCTGACTGGCAGGATCAGACCGTGGGCATCGATAAGAGTCCGCGCTCCATCGATAATTTCGCGTTGCGTGCGCAGGAAGCGATGAATGAAGCCCACGCCGCCGTTTATCCCTTCGATGTTGCACAGTTGGAAACCGCAGCCATCAGCGCCGATATCCAGCACCGCAATGTGGAGCTGACTCCAGCCGCGGCAGATATTGCCGGCATGGGCGGCGGCAGCGCGCCGAAGGACAATACCCCCGGCCGCATCTCCGCCGAGATGAGCCAGGATCTCCATCCGATTCAGGGACCGATTCGCCAGGTCGCCGTGGCGACGGGAGGCCGCGCCATACGCCGCGCCGGAGATCTGGCCGCGGAACTGAACTCGATTGTTGAAGACGGCCACGCAACCTATCTGATCGGCTTTCATCCCGACCAGCCCGCCGACGGCCAGTATCACAATATCACTGTCAAACTCAGCGGTCATCGTGGCGTCGTGCTGCGCTATCGCACCGGCTACTTCTATGCCAAGGAGCCGGAGACGCTGAAGGCGCGCTTTCAGCAGGCAATCTGGCAGCCCGTCGACGTGAACGAGATCGCAGTGACCGCAAAGGCGCTCCCACTCAATCCCGGCGCAACGGTGCAACTGGAGATTGCCGCCAATGACCTGAGCCTGGAGCAGCAGGGCGGGCGTTGGATGGACAGGCTCGATATCTTCTTTCTGCAGCGGGACGATGCCGGTCTCCACACGCAACTGGAAGGGCAGACGCTCGGGCTGCGGCTCAAACCAGCGACCTACCAGAACCTGCTTCAGTCTGGCGTTCCATTTGAGCAGGCTGTGCAACTCAAGCCAGGCACGGCCTCGCTGCGCGTGGTGGTTGTTGATGAGAATTCAGGGCGCATGGGTTCGGTCACGCTGCCGGCAACGGCGCTAGGCGCGGGCCAATGAGGGGAAATCCCTTAAACTAAGTTGAATGAAGAAAGGTCGCGCCAGCAAGACTGCTCTTCGCGTCGCCATCCGCCGCGCCGCGCATCAATTGAAAGATCATCCCCCGGTTCTGAATGACCCCATCGCCGTCCGGCTGATCGGCCCGGAGTACGCCAATGACATGCAGCGGGCGATGCACAAGGTGGGGCGGGATTTCCGTGCCTTTATGGCCGCGCGCAGCCGCTATACCGAAGACCACTTGGCAGAGGCGGTCGCCAACGGCGTTGCGCAGTATGTGGTGCTGGGCGCGGGGTTGGACACCTTTGCCTGGCGCAACCCCTTCCCCGCGCTCCATGTTTTCGAGGTGGATTTTCCGGCCACGCAGGAGTGGAAGCGGGCGCTGCTGGACGAAGCCGGAATTCTCGGAGCGGACGAGCCGCCTCCCGCCCGGCTGACCTTCGTGCCATTGGACTTCGAGCACAAGGTGCTAGCTGCTGGTCTCACTGATGCCGGATTCAACGCACAGAAGACCGCATTTTTCGGCTGGCTGGGGGTGGTTCCGTATCTCACGCTGGAGGCTTTTCGAGCGACTTTGAGCACAATCGCCCAGTTGCCATCTGGTTCAGGCGTCTGCTTTGATTACGCCTTGCCTGCGGAGTCGCTGAGTCCGCTTGGGAAAAAGGCCCTCGAAGGCCTGTCGCGAAGGGTTGCCTCGATTGGTGAGCCGTTCCGGCTGTTTTTCTCTCCCGAGGAGATGGAGAAAGAACTATGCGGCGCAGGCTTCAAGCGCGTGGAGCAGGTGGATTACCGGCGGCTGAACGAACTTTATTTCGCGGGCCGCGCGGATGGGTTGAAGCTCTCTCCGTTAGGGCTGGGAAAGCTGGTGACGGCTTGGGTTTGAGTGAGTCAAGCAGGTCAAAAGCTCAGGCTGGATCGCCAAAGACCCGCACGCCCGCTGCCCGGGCTGCTTCGGCCAGTTTGCGGTCGAAGGTTGCCAGAGCAGCAGTGCGGCGCATCGCCAATTCCAGGTAAGTGGCATCGTAGGCGGTGAGTTTGTGGACGCGGCCGAGATGAATAATTCGCGGCTGAAACAGAGCCGGTTCAGCCGGATCCTGCGCAATCTTCCAATAGGCGAGTCCGGATAAGTATCCGGAAATTTCGACGGCATTGATGACCTTCTGGCGCTCCGCCAAGAGAAGCGCATTGGCAACCTCGGGATACCACAGAGCCGGAACCGTCGCACCGGATTGGCGGACACAGTCGAGGGCCTGACGTGAAAGCGTCAATTCCACCGCATCCTTCCGCTTCAAAAGCCAAGAGACCGCCATCGATGCATCCAGAACCAGTATCACTCGCGGCCTTCCTCAATCCACGAGCGAATTGTTTCGTGGGAGATCCCCTCTATCAGAGGATTCCTGAACCGCTGATATGCCGCCTCAATTTCCTCTGGAGTCGGCGGCGGGGCAGTCTGTTGAACTGGCACAATCTCGGCAACAGCCCGCCCGCGCACGGTGATTGTGAACTTCTCGCCCTGATCGACCTTGCGCAGAATCTCAGAGAGCTTGGTCTTGGCCTCAAAGAGCCCGATAGTCGTCATTTTGATCTCCAGATCGCCACCAATCAACTAGTTGATAAACTAGTTTATTCTAATTCCTGATACTCCTCCCAAATGAAACCGTGAATTTGCCGAAAACTATCCCAGAAGCGGCAGAAACCGCTTCTGCTCCTCGTCGTAGCGCTCGATTCTGCCGCTGAGGATGTCGTAGTACCACCCGTGGACCGCGAGCCGGCCCTCGGACACAGCACGAGCTACCGAGGGCTGTGCCTTCAGGTTGTGCAACTGGGCCACCACGTTGCCACGGATCAGCGAGGCCAGCTCGGCATGTTCGCCGTCGGCGGGGTTGAGAGGCTGGCGATGGATAAACGCGCCTTCCACATGGCTGAGCCAGCGGCGGGCCTTGGGCAACTTCTCCAATCCCTTCCGGTCAAGCGCGGCCTTCAGCGCTCCGCAATCGGAGTGGCCGCAGAGGATGGCTTCTTTCACCTTGAGCACCTCGACGGCATACTCAATGGTGGCCGTCACGCCGTCCACATCGCCGCTAGTGACGGGAACCACGTTGCCGGCGTTGCGGGTGATGAACAGATCGCCGGGACCGGTTTGCAGAATCAGATCCGGCACAATGCGCGAGTCCGAACAGGTAATTACCAGCCACTCCGGCGCCTGCATCTCTGCCAGCAGGTGAAACTGGTCCTTGCGTCCTGGGAAAACATTGGCCAAAAAGTGCTTGTGCCCTTGAATCAACCGTTCCATGTTTGTCTCCGGCGGGCAGCCTCAACAGCGGCCTTCCCCAGTGCCAGCCTACCCTACCGGGGCATAAGCTGATATTTTGATGCGAGACGGTGAATCGGGAACAAATGCTGTGTGTGGAGGATTCATGCAGAAGAGAAAAATAATTCTTGTAGGCGGGCTGGTATTTCTGGCGGCCTTGAGCTTACAGGCGCAGACGGTGGACAACCTGGACCCGGCGATCAAAGCCAAGATAGACCGCATTGCAGCGCAGGTGCTGGAGCAGACCGGCGTCCCCTCGGCTTCCGTAGTTGTGGTTCAGGGCGGCAAGCTGGTTTATACCCATGCTTACGGAAGCGCCCGGCTGGCCACCGATTCCGCTCCTGCCATCCCCGCCACGCCGGATATGCGCTACTCCATCGGCTCCATCTCCAAGCAATTTACCGCTGCCGCGATTCTGATGCTGGCCGAAGACGGCAAGCTCTCGCTCGATGATGCGGTGGGCAAGTACGTTCCCGGCCTGACCCGCGGCAATGAAGTCACCATCCGGCAGATTCTGAGCCATACCTCTGGCTATCAGGATTACTGGCCCGAGGATTACGTGATGACTCCGATGCTGCGGCCGGAGAGCGCGCAGGCGATTATCGATACCTGGGGCAAGAAGCCACTGGACTTTGAGCCGGGCACACAGTGGCAGTACTCCAACACCAACTTTGTTATCGCCGGCCGCATTGTTGAGGTTGTCGCCGGCGAACCGCTGATGGATTTCATCACCCAAAAAATCTTCCGTCCACTCGGAATGAAATCCGTCTGGAACTCCGACGAGATGAAACTTACTTCCGTCGATGCAACAGCCTACTATCGCCACGCGCTTGGTCCGTTGCGCGTCGCACCCAAGGAGGGCCGCGGATGGATGTTTGCCGCCGGCGAACTGGCGATGACGGCGCACGATCTGGCGCTCTGGGATGAGAGCCTCATCGCGCAGAAACTGCTCAAGCCGGAGAGCTACAAGCAGATGTTTACCGAGGTCAAGCTGAAAGACGGCAAGGGAACCCACTACGGCCTCGGTGTCGAGGTGATTGATCGCAACGGGCACCGGTCGATTGAACACTCGGGCGAGGTCTCCGGCTTTGTCTCCGATAATCAGGTGCTGGTGGACGACGGCGTAGCCGTAGCTGTGCTGACCAATCAGGACGCCGTCGGCGCGGCCTCGACGATTGTCCGTCTCGCTGCCCCGGCTGTGCTGGGCGCATCCGCTGCAAAGCCCGAGGAGAAGCAGGCGCTGGCTATCTTTCACGATCTGCAGCAGGGACGCATTGACCGCTCTCTGCTTGCGCCGAATCTGAACGACTACTTTACTGCCGAGGCGCTGGAGGACTTCAAAGCCAGCCTTGCTCCACTGGGTGAGCCGATGAGCTTTCACGAGGTAAACAGCGGGCTGCGCGGCGGCATGACCTTCGGCGCTTTTCAGATCGCTTATCCCGGCAAGAAGCTCGAGCTTACGACCTACACGTATCCCGACGGTAAGCTGGAGCAGTATCTCATCGCGCCGATGGAGTAGTAGGCAGACCGGACGGACACTTTCGAGGAATGCAAGCAGCGCTAGGATTCCCTGCGCTCCGGCTCCCATGGATCGGTGCGACTTCGGTCGAGCCGGTCTTCGCGTTCTTTTTGCTCTTCCCACTCGCGGCGCTTCTCTTGCTCTTCGCGCTCCTCGCGTCCGTCGCTCATCGCATGCTCCTCATTCAAGTGTAAATCGAGGAACGGAAGGCGGAGAATCGCTAGACGGGAAGCGGCTTTCGCCGCGTCGCTGCCGCAACTTTGGCGACCGCTATAATAGGAGTTGACCTATGTTTGAAAACCTCACAGACAAACTTCAGCGTGCCTTCAAAACCCTCCGCGGCCAGGGCACGCTCACTGAAGAGAACATTGCCGAAGCCCTGCGCGAAATCCGCGTGGCGCTGCTTGAGGCTGACGTCAACCTCAACGTGGTCCGCGACCTGATCGAGCAGATTCGCTCGAAGGCCGTCGGAACCGAGGTGCTGACCGCGCTGTCGCCTTCCGAGCAGGTGATCAAGATCGTCCGCGACGAGCTGATCACAATGCTCGGCAAAGACACGGCGCGCTTCAAATTCGCTTCGCAGCCGCCCACGGTGATTTTGATGGCTGGACTGCAAGGCTCCGGCAAAACCACGACCTCGGGCAAACTGGCTGCCTGGCTCAAAAAAGGTGGGCACCGTCCGATGCTGGTTTCGGTGGACGTCTATCGCCCCGCCGCCCGCGAGCAACTCAAGGTCGTTGCCAAATCCATTGAGGCGCGCATCTACGAAGGCGATCAGAAGGGCGAAGCAGCCGGTTCGGCGCTCGTCGAGCGGCTCGCAAAGGAAGCCCGCCGCGAGGCGGTCATCATGGGCTGCGATACGCTGATTGTCGATACCGCCGGCCGCCTGCACATCGACGAAGAGTTGATGGGCGAGATGGAACGGCTGAAGAAGCTGCTCAATCCGAGCGAGATTCTTTTTGTTGCCGACGCGATGACCGGCCAGGATGCCGTGAACTCCGCACAGGATTTTCATAAGCGGCTAGGACTAACGGGCGTGATTCTGACGAAGATGGACGGCGATGCACGCGGCGGCGCGGCGCTCTCGATTCGCCACGTCACTGGCCAGCCGATCAAGTTCATCGGCGTGGGCGAAAAGCCCGATGCCTTCGAGCCGTTTCATCCTGATCGCATCGTGGGCCGCATTCTGGGCATGGGCGATATGCTCTCGCTCATCGAGAAGGCCGAGTCGACGCTCGACCGCAAGAAGTCCGAGGAGTTTGCTAAGAAGGCGCTGCTCGGCGACGGCTTTACGCTCGAAGATTTCCGCGACCAGTTGCGCCAGATCAAGAAGCTCGGCTCGATGGAGTCGATTCTAAAAATGATGCCTTCGGTCGGCCCGTTTGCAGGGTTGCAGCAGGCCGCCGGCAGCGTGGATGAAAAGCAGTTCGTGCGCCTCGAAGCGATCATCAACTCGATGACTCCCAAGGAACGCCGCAACCACGAGATCATCAGCGGCACACGCCGCAAGCGCATCGCCAACGGATCGGGGACAACGGTGCAGGATGTGAACCAGCTTCTCCGCCAGTACGCGCAGATGAGCAAGATGTTCAAGCAGATGGGCAAAGGCGGCGGCATGGCCAAGGCCATGATGCGCGGCGGCATGGGGGCAATGGGCCTGGGCGGCAAGCAACGGTTTGGGCGGTAAGAGTATGTACTGCGTATCATTGGTAAGATAAAACAGGATTGTACTATCTCAGAAAATTGCAGAAGGAGCCGTCGTTATGAATCGAATTGCAATATTTGTGTTCTTCGCTTCGCTTTTGCTGTCAACTCGTGCGGCTTATTCTCAGGCTGCTGAGCGCACAGGAGAGCTACTGCTCAAGGAATGCCAGGTTGTCACAACGCATACAGATGTAACCACGAAGTCTGCGTTAGAGTTTGGATACGAAGGTCACTGCTTGGGATATTTAAGTGGTGCGATGGATGTCTTTGAAGAATGGGACGAATCCAACACCAGGCTTCATGGGAACAATCCTTCGCCGGTATGTCTGCCCAGCAACGTTACTATGCACGAAATAGCGTTGGTTGTCGTGAAGTATCTAAATGACCATCCAAATAAGTTGCACAATGACATTTCGTCGTTGCTTATGTTAGCCCTTTCCGACGCATATCCATGCAAGAAATAAGGGAATGCAGTATGTCTTGGGACAGTGGAGGACGGGATGCGAAAACTGACAGTCAAAAACTTTTCGGTTATCAAAGACGCCGAGCTAGAGTTTGGCAAAATCACCGTCCTCACCGGCCCTCAAGCTAGTGGTAAGAGCCTGCTCTGCAAGCTGGCTTTCTTCTTTGCCCAGGTTGTGCCAGAGATCGAGAATGACATGCTCACGCGCAGGAATTCTTTCGATGCTTTTCGGGAAAGGATACTCCAGGAATTCTTTGAGAGGTTTCCGCGCGATGCTTGGACCGGACAAGAATTTCGCATAACATACGAATCCGTTCAATTCGACATCAAAGTCGAGGTGAGAGAAACAAACATGCCTCCTAGTGTTGAATTAAACAGCGATTTCGCCGAGAGATATAATCAGTTCATTGGGCCTGCCCCGGAAGAATACAGAACATTTAATGCAATTGATCCGAGTTGGATCGATGAACGGGTAGTCTATGGCCCGCTTCGGCTGGAACATTCGATTTACATCCCGACGGGGAGAGCCTTTTTCTCGACGCCAAACAAGGGATTTGCCTCCTTTTCCGGCAAAAACCTGGATTGGATCACTCAGCGATTCCCGACTGAAATGGATTTTGATTACCGGGCACTGATCGAGTCCTCCGGTTCTGATCAGTATCTTCCCTATGCCTTTGACAAGGAAGCGGCAAGCATTCTTGGAGGAAGAGTGCGACTGTCGAATGGCACCCCGCATTTTCAGCTTATTTCAAGCGACCGGGTTCTACCCTTTGATTTGCTTTCTTCTGGAACCATGGAGCTATTGCCGCTGCTCAATCCGTTGAGCAAGAGAGTTTGGCGAGCCAGGCACCCTGCCGTCCCTATAAACGACATACATGGATTTGGAACGATTTATATAGAGGAGCCAGAATCCAGCGTATTTCCAAAGACTCAATATCAGTTGGTGCGTCTCTTCGCATGGCTTGCTAGCGAGCCAGCACTCAATATCTCGCTTGCCATCACCACCCACAGCCCCTACATCCTCACTGCCTTCAATGATCTGATCAAAGCCGGACAAACCGCAAAAGCGCGTCCCGAAAAGACTGCTGAAATCGAGAAGATCATTCCTAAGCAATACTGGATCAACGAAGGAGATTTCGCCGCATACGCTTTCGACGGCAAGGACGGCATTCTTCACCCCATCATGGACAAAGAAACGGGCATGATCAACGGCGATGTTCTCGACGACGTCTCCGAAACAATCAGTGACGAGTTCGGCCAGTTGCTGGAGATTCAATATGGGGACTAGCGCCGGACAGTGCTTTGAGTGGAAGTCAGGCTCAAAAATTACAACCCCAACCGAGAGCGGAAAGACAGCGGCTTTTAACAATCCCGATGGCAGTAGGGTTCTGCTGGTTCATGCGGACAAAAGCTGCCGCAAGGGGCGCGCGGGTTGCGACGATTGCTTTTTTGAGCCAGATCAGAAGGTTGCCGACTTCATTGTATGTAAACCGGGATTGGTTGACGTGGTCGTCGAGCTGAAGGGTGGCAAGGTCATCGTCGCTGTCGAGCAGATTGAGCAGACGATTCCGGTGTGGCGTTCGCATGAGCGCTGCTCAGGAAAGATAGGCGCACTTATCGTCAGCAGCCAGGGAACGTCTCACCCGAAGATGCTGACGAAACTTCAAAAACGGCGGGACCAATTGGAGAAGCGAGGCATCCGGCTCATTCATGTAGCTGCCAGAACTTGTACCGTAGAATTCACCTCATTTGTTTAGGACGCAACGGTGACTAGCCTCCAGGACCAACTCGACGAGATCACCGCCAACACCCGGCAACTGGTGCAGGCGGAGCGGCTGGCTGTGGGGGAGCGGGCGGTTGCCGAATTATTTGCCTCTGAGATCGAAGAAAAAATTCTTCCCGTAGGCTATCGAGCACCGGAGTTTACGTTGAAAGATGCTGCCGGGCGGATGGTGAAGAGCGCGGACCTGCTGGCTCTCGGTCCCTTAGTTATAAAATTCTTTCGCGGGCGGTGGTGCTCTTATTGCGTCACTGAGTTAGAGGCGTGGCGCGACTTATACGGGCAGATCCGCGAGCATGAGGCGCTGCTGGTGGCGATTGGGCCGCAGACGGCGCGGCAGAGCGACTTTATGGCAGGGCAGCATGGGCTGCCGTTCCCGGTGCTCACCGATCCCGGATGCGTTGTCGCGGAGAAGTTCGGCCTGGTTTACACCGTTCCGGAGTATCACCGCGAGTATCTGCTATCGATTCTGGTCAATCTTCCCTTTATCAACGGCGAAAAGAGCTGGCGGCTTCCCATCCCTGCAACCTACGTAGTCGCTAAAGATCGTAAGATCCTTTTTGCCGAGGCTCATGCGGATTTTCGCGTACGGCCAGAGCCGCAGGAGGCGTTGGCCGCGGCGCTTGCGGCGCAGCGCAAATAATCATAATCAGACCAAAAATCCTTCAGTCCTCATCGAAACGGGCCTAGCGGAAGCGCTTGGATGGTTCGTCGCTGGCGATCTGGCCGTCGCGGATGTGGACGACGCGGTGGGCGTACTCGGCGATGTCCGGTTCGTGAGTAACAAGGACGATGGTATTGCCTTTGGAGTGGAGGGTGTCGAAGAGGGCCATGATCTCGACGCCGGTTTTGGAGTCGAGGTTGCCGGTTGGCTCGTCGGCGAGGATAATGGAGGGTTTGTTGACCAAGGCCCTAGCGATAGCCACGCGCTGACGCTGGCCACCACTTAATTCATTGGGCTTGTGGTTCATGCGCGCTTCCAGGCCGACGCTGGCCAGAGTCTCTTTGGCGCGAATAAGGCGCTCGGCGGTCGGAGTGCCGTTGTAGATGAGCGGCAGCTCGACATTGTGCAGCGACGTGGCGCGGGCCAGCAGGTTGAAGGTCTGGAAGACGAAGCCGATCTCCTTGTTACGGATGCGGGCGAGCTGGTCGTCGTCGAGTTCGCTGACCAGCTGGTTATTGAGCCAGTACTTGCCCTGCGAGGGGGTGTCAAGGCAGCCGATCAGGTTCATCAGCGTAGACTTTCCCGAACCAGACGGTCCCATGATGGCGACGTACTCGTTGTGCCGGATGCGCAGGTTGACGCCGCGCAGCGCATGTACCTGCTGCTCGGAACCCATGTCGTAGGTGCGCCAGAGGTTCTCAACGACGATGACGTCGCCAGTGGGCCGGGTTGCCTGTTGCGCAAGGTCTTCAGTGCTGGTGGTGATGGTGGCCATTCGAATCCTTTTTCTTCCGGGGCTAAAGCCCCGGAAATCCGATTTCGTTCTATGTGCCAGGGTTAAAACCCCGGCCTGCCGTATTGAGCTGCTGTTGCGGCTGGACTGAAGTCCAGCCCTGATACAAAGCCAAGTTCGGCTTTGGTTTGGGTTTCCCAGGTTCCCACTAGCAAGGGATCTCCGGAAAACCAGTGTTCTTTCCTCAATGCTATGAGCCGCTGGCCGCCGGTGTTACCGGTGCGGTATCGCGTTTGACCAGCGCATTGTCTTTCAATCCGCGCAGGGTTTTGAAGGGGCCCATGACAATCTCATCGCCAGCCTTGAGGCCGGAGAGGACCTCGATCTCGGTTGAACCGGTGATGCCAGTGGTGACGGGGACAAATTTAGCGCGAAGCTTGCCGTGGTCGTCCGTGGTTATGACATAGACGCCCTGATCGGGAGTTTTGTTAGCGGAGGGCGCGGGGGTTGTGGCCGCCTGTACACTGCCTTTGCCGGCTGTTTCCGTTGGCCGGATGGTGAGCGCCTGAATGGGCAGCGAAACCACATTCGGCTTGTGCGCGGTGGTGATCTTGGCGGTGGTCGATAGTCCGGGGCGCAGATCGTTCAGGTTATTGGAGGGGTCATCGAGAGTGATGACCACCTTGAAGTCTTTGGCCTCTTCGGTGCCGGAGGTCTGCGTGGAGGTGGCCAGACCGGAGGAGCGGAGCAGAGCCTGATCGCCGGCCAGCGTGACGTGGCCCTTGAAGACCTTGCCGGGGATGGCGTCAACGCTGACGTCGGCGGTCTGTCCGAGGGCGATGTTGACGATGTCGGTTTCGTCCACTTTGACCTCGGCGGTGATGATGCTCATATCGGCCAGGGTCATCAGCGTGGAGCCTTCGGCGTTCTGAATTCCAACGACGACGGTTTCGCCTTCGCGCACGGGAAGGTTGGTGACGATGCCGTCAAAGGGCGCGGTGGAGACGGTCTTGCTGAGCGCGTCCTGGTTGGCGCGGAGCATGGCGATGGCATTGGTGATCTTGGCGCGCGCTGACTCGGTCTGCGCCTTGGCTTGCACGAGGCCGGCGTCGGCCTGGGCCAGAGAGGCGACGTCGGTGTCGTAGGCGGCCTTCTTGGCGTCATAGTCCTGCTTGGCGAGGATGCCTTCCTTGTACAGCTCCTGCGCGCGCTGCCAGTCGAGGCGCTTCTGCTCGAGATCGGCTTTGGCGTGTTCCACGTTGGCCTTGCCGGTGTTCTCAGCGGCGACAAACGACGCGACATCGGTCTTGGCCGAGGCAATCGCCGCCTCCTGGGCATCGACGTTGGCCTGGGGCTGTACGTTTTCCACCGTCGCCAGAATCTGGCCCTTGGTCACATGATCGCCCTCTTTGACATAAAGATGGGTGATGCGGCCAAAAGAGGTGGCGCCAACATTGACGTAGGTCTTGGGCTTGATCTGCCCGGTGCCGCTGACGATGGTGGAAAGATCCTGGCGCACGATTTTAGCGGTCAGCACCTTGGTGTAACCGGACTGCTGATGATGGACAAACCAGAAGACAAGCCCACCGGTCACTAAGACTGCGAGAGAGATCAAAAGAATTTTCTTCATTTGCAGTAGGACTCCGTACGTTTCAATTTCAGTGTACGCAATTGCAGCCGGAATGGTTCCCGCAGCTTACGCCGCGGCTGGAGAATAGAAAGAAACCTGGGAGAATTACAAAAGAGCAGGATGAAAGATTGCGTCATTTTACGCTGAGGGCTTTTGTGGCCGTGAGGACGCGACTCTGGCTGAATGCTATTGCGGCTGAGAACCCGAATTCGGGATTCTTCTCAGCCGGTTACAGGTTCCCGGAATGGGCGGTTCCAGAGGGAATTCGCACAAAATTCCGAACTTCGTATCCATCCTGGTGGTCCGCCGCCGGCATTTTCCCCTGCGTCTCAGTTTACAGCCAAAAGGTCCAATTTCGATCTGGAAATAAGGCTGGTTCTGGCGCATTTCGGTCTTTGCCCGGCCTCTGCAAGAGCGAAATTCCTGTCTTTTCGCCGCTGGGAACCTTGACACAATCGGGCTGGCCATAGATTCTTAACAGTTCCGGCTCTTGATTTTTTGCCCACAGGGGGACTTTCACTCTTGCGCATTCGCGTCTTCTATCACGACAAATGCTTCGACGGAGCTTGCTCTGCCTCACTGTTCACGCGCTTTCACCGGGAGTGCATCGCGGCTGGGGCCGATTACCAGTATCAGGGACTGGTGCATCGCGCCGGAGCGCTCTTTAACGAGAAGGAATTTGACGGGGATCAGAATGCGATTGTCGATTTCAAATACTCGACTTCGCCCAAGGTGACCTGGTGGTTTGATCATCATCAATCGGCATTTCTGACTCCGCAGGATTACCAGCACTACCTGGACTGCAAGAAGGATAGCGATTGCTGCAAGCGCAAGTTTCTGGATGCCAATTACACCTCGTGCACGAGTTATCTTGCGGATATTGTCAAGGCGGAATATGGCTTTGATGCGGCTCCGGTGGCAGAGCTGATTCACTGGGCGAATATCGTGGACGGAGCGCAGTACGAGAGCGCGGCGTCTGCCGTTGAGATGGCCGCACCGGCAATGAAGCTGACGCTGGTGATTGAATCCACACAGGACCCGGCATTCATTCCGCGGTTGATTCCGCTGCTGACCGAGATGCCGCTGGCTGAAGTGCTGAGCCAGCCATTTGTGGCGGAACTGCTGCCGCCGCTGCTGGACCGCCACCACAAATCCGTGGAGTTGATCCGGAGCCGTTGCGAGGAGAAAAACGGGACGATTTTCTTTGACGTTACCGACCAGCCGTTGGAAGGCTATAACAAGTTCATCCCGTACTATCTTTTTCCGCAAGCGACATACTCAATCGGTTTATCGAAGTCGAGCTTCCGGACCAAGGTTTCTGTGGGATCGAATCCCTGGACCAAGGCAGACCCGAGTGAGATGGTGAATCTGGCGCAGATATGCGAACGCTATGGCGGCGGGGGCCATGCTCGGGTGGGAGCCATCAGCTTTGAACCCGACCAGGCAGAGCGCGCCCGCGAGGCTGCGGCAGAGATTGTAGCCGAACTTCGGTTGAAGAATCCGATGGGGTGAAGGGAGCAACTGCCGGTAGGTGGAGGTCTAGCGGATCATTTGCCCCGTATAGCTCATCAGCCACAAAGCAGATATACCGGCGAGGTGAATTAGGAAGAGCAGAATGGATGCCCCCAGAACCCCAACCCCACGCCGCATCGCGTACCATGCGATTATCCCTTCGATGGGAAACTGGGCGTAGATCATCGTTTGCGGAATATCAAGGGTGCTCAAGTGGCTCAAACCGAGCTGCGGGATATTGCTGAGTACGACGTAGGGGTAGACCGCCCAGACCGCCATCTCTCCATTCTCTTCCAGGAATTTATAAATCAGCGGTGAAAGGCCGCCGAGCGCAAGTCCCAGAGCGATTGGCCACCAATCCGCAAGACCGAGAGGCAGCAGACCGCGCCGCTTTGCCAGCTTTAATTCCTCGGGTGTCGTTTCATCAAGATAAGTCATATGTTATCCGATCCCAGATTTTTCCGCATAAAATCTGCTCCGTGGACAAGATCGTATCACCATCGGAGACCTACTACAACAGGATTTGATGCGCGCGCCAGTAGCCAGGTTTCTCAGATATGGAGCTATGCTCCGCATTGAAAATAAAACAGCTCGCCTGGCCCAACCCGTAAAATTGCAACAGGCGTCAGGTTCCGGTTTCGTGGGAACGCCGCTTGCCGCTATTCTCGGCTCTTTTCCCTGCAACGGAGGCTTTGTGTTGATTGATTCCCACGCCCACCTGGACAGTGAGCGGTACTCCGAAGACCGCGAAGCCATGCTGCACCGCGCCTGGGAGGCGGGCGTGGGCACGATTCTCTCGATTGGCATAGGGGAGCGCGCCGCAGATATGCACCGGGCCTTCGAGCTGTGCCGCGAGTTCAACAGGCTGCCGGAGAGCGGAGCGGGCCTGCCCAGGCTCTACGCCAGCGCCGGGGTTTATCCGCATACGACGCCGGAGATTGACGATGCTGTTCTGGCGCAACTGGACGGCTTGCTGGCCGAGCCGGAGGTGATTGCCTGCGGCGAGATTGGCCTGGATTACTACCATGAAGGTGCGGCGAAAGAGACGCAGCATGGGGGGCTGATTCAGCAGTTGGAGATCGCCGCCCGCCGCAAACGACCGATCCTGATCCACTGCAGGCCAAAAGACGACTCGGTCGCGGAGCAGCCGGGAGCCTGGGGCGATCTGTTTGAGATTCTCGATTCGCGCTGGCGTAGCACCGGGCTGGGCGGCGTGATGCACTGCTTTGGCGGCGAGTGGGAGCAGGCGCGGCGGTCACTGGACCTTGGATTTCTGATCTCTTTCGCTGGAAATCTGACCTATCCCAAGGCGCAGCCTCTGCGCGACGTTGCCGCCAGGCTGCCGCTGGAGAGCCTGCTGGTTGAGACCGACGCTCCCTGGCTGGCCCCTGCGCCCGAGCGCGGCAAGCGCAACGAACCGGCCTGGGTGCGACGCACGGCGCAGACTCTGGCGGGACTGAAAGGCGTATCCGTGGAGGAAATCGAGGTCGCCACCACGAAAAACTTCTATCGGCTGTTTGGCTTGGGGCCGGACGTGGGAAACTAATACTGCGTACGGCGTTCTTTTTTAGCGCTGAGGACGGGGAAGACATGGCACAGGAAAATTCATTCGATATTGTCAGCAAGGTAGAGATTCAGGAAGTCCGCAACGCGATTGATCAGGCGTTGAAGGAGATTCACCAGCGCTTTGACCTGAAGGACTCGCATTCGGAGATTTCGCTGGTCGAGGGCGACAAGGAGATTCAGCTGGCCTCGGCGGGTGAGTACAAACTGGAGGCGGTCAAGGAGATTCTTGGCCAGAAACTTGTGAAACGCGGCGTCTCGCTGAAGAATCTGACTTACGAGAAGGTGGAGCAGGCATCGGGGCAGAGCGTGCGCCAAAAGATCAAATTGCAGCAGGGGATTCCGTCGGACAAGGCGAAGGAAATTGTGAAGCTGGTCAAAGACTCGAAGAAAAAGGCGCAGGCCAGCATCCAGGGGGATACGGTGCGCATATCGAGCAAGGATCGCGACGAGTTGCAATCGATCATTGCGCTCTTGCGCGGCAAAGACCTCGGCGTGGAGTTGCAGTTCACCAACTACCGCACGAATTGAGCGGGGAGCGATAGATGGGTTATCAGGACATAATGCGCGAGTACGCCAAAAAGCTTGAAAGCTACTCGGGCAAATCTGTCGATGAATTGCTTGCCATTACGAATGGTAATGAAATCGACTTTATTCAAGCAATTGAGATGGCGATCCAACAGAAATTGGAACGTCTCGGTGAAGATAATCTGTCAGAAGAAGAAGTCATAGTACTAGCCGTTGAAGCCCTCGAACGCGAGGTGAACAACGGCGGTTATAGTCAGTTTTTTGTCAACTCATCGCGCGAGTATACTCCGATCATCGTACATGCACTGGGCCGTATTGGTTGTACAGAAACAGCCAAGATTACAGAGCGGGCAGTAAAGGCCGCAGGTTTTTCTGGGTTGGCTCCATTGACGCTTAAAGACGCATTGGATGCTTTTAGCAAGGAATATGAGCGCCAAAACGAATACAGGCTTGTAACTCCTGCGCAGGCTTCAGAAATTGTTAAGACGATCACTTCAAACGCTTCCCTCACTGAACCCTTTGCTGTGCGACCCAATTCTTTAAGCACTCCGGAATGGGATGTACTTGAAGAGGAGCTTAATGAATGCGATCAGTTGTATTACGCCGCCGGAGTGGAAAATATCGGGGGCAAGCTGATTGATTTTGTGAAGGCCAACAAAGACGCAATTCAACCCTGAATGATTTAGTTCGGAGAGCTTTGAGCACACTAGCGATAGCGACGGCACGAGAGGTCTTCGATCTGCTGCGGGAC
>Ga0181534_10000619_pt1 | contig 24757 bp, 27 predicted proteins | sample PEATcosm2014_Bin_37_FD_119758 | JGI IMG/M metagenome (GOLD analysis project Ga0181534, IMG submission 119758) | Peatland microbial communities from MTU Mesocosm Facility, Houghton, MI, USA - PEATcosm2014_Bin17_10_metaG | ecosystem: Environmental > Terrestrial > Soil > Wetlands > Peat | place...
CTCCCGACGACCCGAACCGAGTCGTCGTGGTCTGTACTTTTGACACCGTCGAGGACGCCAAGGCTTTCGCCGCCCTTCCCGATCTCGGCTCGGCAATGCAGGAGAGCGGCGTCGTTAGCGTCCCAGAGATCACCTTCGCCGAGACGGACTAGGGTCCAGCGGCCCGCTCGCTCGCTCGCTCAGGTCGTTGTCGCCTCGACGAGCGAGTAGGTTGCACAGTGAGGGAAAGATCCCCGAGGAGAGTCATGCGCAGCCTGGAGTCGACGAGCAATTCGGCCTTTAGTGACGACGAGTTGACGGAGTTGGCACTCGCTGCCGATCCCGATGCACCGATTAACCTTGACGCGCAGCCGTGGCACTTTTCACAGGGCTTCACCCGCAACCTTCTGCCCGAGTGGTACATGCCCATACCGATGGCGCGGGGCCGAGGTCGAGGCGCCCAGATCGCCGCCGTCTCGGTCGTCGTCGGCATGATCGTCGTCTGCGCGTTCGGCCTGTGCATTACCTCAGGGTTCTTGCAACTGGCCTAGCTAGGGGTGCGTCATCTCCTCGGGGATGACGGCCGCGTCAAACTCTTCGCCCGTCAAGAATCCCAGCGCCAACGCGGCCTCGCGCAGGGTCATGCGCTCCTTGTGCGCCTTCTTCGCCACCAGCGCCGCCTTGTCGTAGCCGATAATCGGGTTGAGCGCGGTGACGAGCATCAAAGAGTTGTTGAGGTGGTTCTGTATCTGTTCAAAGTTGGGCTCTAAACCCTCTACGCAGAACTCTCGAAACCGGTCACACGCGTCGGTGAGAAGATCGATTGAGTTGCAGACGTTGTAAATGATGACGGGTTTGCAAACGTTGAGCTCGAAGTTGCCTCTCGAGCCGCCAATGGCGACGGCCGTGTCGTTGCCGAAGACTTGCACGCACACCATGATCATGGCTTCGCTCTGAGTCGGATTTACTTTGCCCGGCATAATGGAACTACCCGGTTCATTTTCGGGTAGCTGGAGTTCGCCGAGTCCCGAACGAGGTCCCGAACCGAGCCAGCGGAGGTCTTCGGCGATCTTCGTCAGGCTCGTCGCGAGCGTCTTGATCGCGCCGTGGGCAAAGACGAGGGCGTCGTGGGCGGCCAACGCCGCAAACTTATTGGGCGCCGTCACGAAGGGCTCGTGAGTCAGAGAGGCAATCTCGGCCGCCACCCTTTCACCGAACTCAGGATGGGTGTTGAGTCCAGTGCCCACGGCCGTTCCGCCCGCCGCCAGTTCGTACAGGCCGGGAAGAACCTGGTGAAGTCGGGTGAGATCGGCGTCGAGCTGAGCGACGTAACCGGAGAACTCTTGACCCAGCGTCAGGGGGACAGCATCCATCAGGTGTGTTCGCCCAATTTTGGTGACGTCGGCGAAGGCCGTGGCCTTGACGTCGAGTTCGTCGCGAAGTCGGGTCACCGCCGGAATCAGTCGGCCGGTGATTTCCATCACCGCGGCGATGTGCATGGCGGTGGGGAAGGTGTCGTTGGACGACTGCGACATGTTCACGTCATCGTTGGGGTGAATGGGAACTTTCGACCCCATGACCCCGCCCGCCAGTTCGATGGCCCGATTGGAGATCACTTCGTTGACGTTCATGTTCGTCTGGGTACCCGAGCCGGTCTGCCAGATACGAAGGGGAAACTCATCGCCGAGTTTGCCGTCAATGACCTCGCCCGCCGCTCGCTCGATGAGCGACGCCTTTTCCTCGTCCAACTTCCCCAGTGCGTTGTTGACCTTCGCGGACGCCAACTTCAAGACGCCAAAGGCGGTGATCACGGCGGGAGGCATAGTTTCGTGACTGATCGCGAAATGGTGCAAGCTCCGCTCGGTTTGCGCCCCCCAGTAGTGATCCGCGGGCACCTCTATGGAGCCCATCGAGTCAGATTCGACGCGCACGTTACTCATCACCTCTCCTACTTCTTGGTCGACTTCTTGGTCGACTTCTTGGTCGACTTCCCTGTCGCTGACTTCTTGGCCAACTTTTTGACCGCTTTTTTCGCAGACTTCTTGGAGACCTTCTTCGCCGTATTCTTCGGCGGTCGTGCCGCCTTTAGATTTTTCTTTGTCGACTTCGCGCCCGCCGTGGTGATCCTCGCCGTCGATTTCTTGGCGTTCTTGTTCGCCGCCTTCTTCGAGGCCTTGGTTGCCTTCTTACGAGAAGATTTGACTGCCACCTTCTTCACGCTCTTCTTCGCCGATTTCTTGGTCGACTTCGCAGCCGTACCGGCCGCCTTGCCCGCAGCCTTCGTCGCCGATTTCTTGGTCGACTTCGCAGCCGTACCGGCCGCCTTGCCCGCAGCCTTCGTCGCCGATTTCTTGCTCGGCGCCGCTGCTTTTACGGTGGACTTTTCAGATTTCTCCGGCGTTGCTTTCGCCGGCGCCTTTGGGGCCTTCGCGGCACTCGTGGCCGGTGCCACCGGGACGACGACGGGCAGCAGCTCCTCCCAGTCGGACGAGCCCTCCCACAGCGCGATGCCCGCGCGGACAACCTGTTTGCCGACCTCCACGTCGTCAGCCCGGGGGCCATCTCCCGCACCCGGCACTTCGAGAAGCAACGGAAGGTTTCGAATGAGTGGGTGTCCCGTCAGGACCGCCAGACCACGCGCGCCGATCGTGCCCTCGCCGATGTTGGCGTGACGATCGCGGTTGCCGCCGAGTTCAGTCTTGGAGTCGTTGAAGTGGAAGCAGCGCAACCGGTCCATGCCCACGCTTAACTCAATCTCCTTGATCAGTCGCTCCGTCCCGGCGACCGTCGAGTAGTCAAAGCCACTCGCCCACAGGTGTTGCGTGTCAATACATAGCCCCAGTCGATCGTCGCTGTTGCAGGCATCGATCAGAAGTTGAATCTCCTCGAGCGAACGTCCGACGGTGCCCCCCGAACCCGCGGCGTTCTCGATCAGGATCGGGCAGTCGGCCTCGCCGTCCGGCGTGGGGTCCGCCTCGGCCAGTGCGCGCTCGAAGGCGTCAGCGATCTGGCGCACCACTTGATCGAAGCCCGCGCCGTGGTGTGAGCCGACGTGCAAGATGAGCCCGGACGATCCGATCCCCCGCGCCACAGACAGATTGTGGGTGAGGCACGCGATCGACTTCTCGTACAGCTCAAGATCGGCCGTGGCCAAGTTGATCAGATAGGTCGCGTGGCAAAACGTGTCGGTGATGGTGAGATTCTTCGCCGCCGCCTCTCGGTACGCGGCCAGGACCTCGGGCGCGTACTGCGACGGCTTCCACATTCGCGGGCTCTGGGTGAAGATCTGGATGGACGTCGCACCCATCTCCACCCCGAGTTCGAGGGACGGGACTAACTTGCCACCACCGCGTACGTGCGCACCTACGTTCATTACAGTAAAACTAGTAGGCCTTTTCCGATCGAATCACAGGAGTTTCATGACTGACACTTTCAGCGCCGCTTCCCGGGCCATCTTCGATAAGCAGGTGCTCGCGCACGTGGCCAGCCTCGACGCCGACGGCGCGCCCAACGTCACTCCGGTGTGGGTGATGCTGGACGGTGACGACATCGTGATCAACACCGCGCTGGGGCGGGCTAAGGCGCGCAACCTCGCCTCCGACTCGCGCGTGGCCGTCTCCCTGGTCGACCCCGATGACCCGCAAGTGAGCATCACCGTGCGAGGAACCGTTGTCACGTTCACCACCGACGGCGCCGACGCCGTCATCGACGCCCTGGCGAAGAAGTACACGGGGCTCGACTCGTACCCGTACCGCAGCCCGGGTGAAGTGCGCGTAACGGTGAAGATTCGACCCGACCGGATCTCGCGCCAGCCCGATTAGTCCTCGAAGTAGGTCAGCTCCGCGTCTCCGGGCGCGTCGTGGGACATCTCTCGCAACGTTCCCTGGGGGCTCGTGAGTTCAGAGTTTTCGTAACTCCACACCGTGAGCGGTCTCGGCGGAGCCGGGCGGCTGAAGGCGTGCGTCAGTGTCGCGACCGAGTTAGAGAAGTTCACTTCATCACCGCTCAGGAGCACGCGCACGACGTCCGCGTGCTCGTGGGCTCGATCGGCCGCCTCGATCACCACGTGACGCAGCGTCGTCAGGACCGAGAGTGTGCGTACGTCGCGTGCGACGATCTGGGCGCGGTATCCGTCCGTGACCCGGAGCCAGACCCCGACGTCGCTGGTCAGCCCGTCACTCCAGGAGCCGAGCACGATGGCAGTGTCGGCGTCTTCGCAGCGATAGACCGGCGTCGCGTCGCCCCACCCAGCCACGACCCCCCGTGACGCGTGCGACGCGACGACACGAACGAGGCGCATCTCAGGGTTGAAGGTCCTCTTTGGGCAGGCGTTCGATGTTCACGTCGCGGAAGGTGAGAATTCTCACCGACGGCACGAAGCGGGCGGCGCGGTACATGTCCCAGACCCACGCGTCGTGCAGCGTGATCTCGAGCAGAGTGGGCGTGGCGTTCGACTTGACCTCGACGGCGACGTCGTTGGCCAGATAGAAGCGGCGATCGGTTTCCACGGCGAAGTCGAACATGCCGACGACGGCTTTGTACTCCTGGACGAGCGCGAGTTCGAGGGTCGACTCGTAGTCGTCGAGCTCTTCTTCGCCCACCAGCGACTACGCGCGCTCGTTGACGCGAAGTTCCTTAATCTTGGCGGCCCGGCCGCGCAGATCACGCAGGTAGTACAGCTTGGCGCGTCGCACGTCACCGTACGAGTCCACTTCGATCTTGGCGATCGTCGGCGTGTGCACCGGGAACGTACGCTCGACCCCGACACCGAAACTGATCTTGCGGACGGTAAAGGTCTCCTGGACGCCCGATCCCTGGCGGCGAATCACCACTCCCTGAAAGACCTGGACGCGCTGGCGGGTGCCTTCCACGACGCGGACGTGCACCTTGACGGTGTCGCCGGGGCGAAACGAGGGGATGTCATCGCGGAGCGAGTCGCGGTCAACGAGGTCGGTGGGGTTCATGAGAGCGGTCCCTTTCGGATCACAGGCTTTAGAAGTTTAGCCGCTTCTCTCAGATTCATCCATTTCTGGGAATTCATCGAGCAGCGCACGCTCTGGGTCGCTCAGACCCCCACGCCGCGCGATCAGGTCGGGCCGACGAGCCAGGGTGACGGCGAGCGCCTGGGCGTGACGCCAGCGCGCGATACGTTCGTGGTTTCCCGAGAGAAGAATCTCCGGCACGCCGCGTCCTCGAACGTCGGCCGGTTTGGTGTACTGGGGGTACTCCAAGAGCCCGTCGCTAAAGGATTCCTCGGCGCTCGAGGCGTCATTTCCGAGCCCGCCCGGCAAAAGGCGCACCACGGACTCGATGACGCACAGCGCCGCCAGCTCCCCACCGGCCAACACGAAGTCGCCCAGGGAGATCTCGTCCTCCGCCACCAGGTCGAGCGCGCGCTGGTCGAACCCTTCGTAGCGACCACTCAACAAGGTGAACCCCGCGAGCGCACTCAGTTCCACCGCGACGTCGTGGGTGAAGACCCGACCCGACGGCGTAAGGGCGATCACCGGCTTGGCCAGTTCGGGGATCGACTCGACGGTCGCGATGATCGGTTCGGCGCGCAGCACCATCCCCGCTCCGCCGCCAAAGGGCGTGTCATCGACGCTGCGGTGCGGGTCGGCCGTGGCGTCGCGAAAGTCGTGCAGGTGCAGTTCGAAGACCCCTCGCTCACCGGCCCGCCCCAGCACCGAGGTCGTCACGTAGTGGGCGATGGCGTCGGGGAAAAGCGTCAGGACGTCGATGCGCATCGTCATTCGAAGAGCCCCTCGGGTGGATCGATGTCGACGCGCCGATTGGCCTCAACGGCGATCACGAACGTGAGAGGGACGAGGGCCCCCGTGTCCAGCACCAGGAGATCACTGGCCGGATTGGCCTCGACGTCCACCACGACGCCCCGGCGCACCCCACCCGCGTCGACAACCTCGGCCCCAAAGAGCTGATCGATCCAGATCACGCTGGCGTCATCGATCCGGGGCGCGCGGAGCACGACCCCGCGCCAGTGTTCGGCCTCGTCGCGGGTGGTGATGCGGTCGAAGGTCACGATGAAGCGCGTCTTTTGATGAAGCGCCGCGGCCACGACGACTAGAGGTCCGCGATCGCTCAAGAGAGTGTTGCCCACGGTGAGCCGCTCCACGCGATCGCTCGAGAGATCGACCAGCACCTGGCCGCGAAGTCCGTGAGCTTTGACGATGCGCCCAACCTCGAGCGTGGGACGCTCGTCGGACACCGTTAGTCGACGATATCGACGGAGGTGGTCACGCCGTCGCGCGCGCCCGCGGCTCCCACCAGCGCGCGAATGGACTGCGCGGTGCGGCCGCGACGTCCGATGATACGACCCATGTCGTTGGGTCCCACACTGAGTGACAGGATAACTTTGCCCTGACGCTCGCTGACTTCGATCTCGACCGCGGCGGGGTCTTCGGCGAGGGACTTGGCGATGAACTCCAGCACCGCGGTCGCCGTGGCCGCCTTGTCGGTGCCTTCGCGGGGGTCGTGGGCGTCGTTGTGGTTGTCCTCGAAGTCGCCGGCGTCGTCAATGGTGTTGATGTCGCCCGCGACGTAGTCGTCCTGAGCGTCGCTCACTGGGCGGCCTTCGCAGCCTCAAACTGCTCCAGAGCGCCACTCACCTTCAGCAGTTTGGCGACGCGCTCGGTGGGCTGGGCGCCCTGGCTCAGCCAGCGCACGACCTTGTCGTTGTCGATCTTGAGCACCATCTCGGGCTCGGCGATGGACAGACCACGCGGCTGATAGGTGCCCACGATCTCCAGAAAAGCGCCCGAACGGGCGCGACGACTCTCCGCGGCGACGACGCGATAGGTGGGCTGCTTCTTCTTACCCATGCGCACCAAACGTAGTTTTACGGCCACAGCGAAAATCCCTTCGTACCTTTTTCGTCCCCATGCGGGACAGGGCGACATACCCGAGCGTCAAAGTTTAGCGTTGTTTGGGAGGGGTAACTCTCCCGCCCTTCTTCTTCTTGTTTTTTCCACCGCGCGACGCCGCGGCGCTCGCCATCCCCGCGCCCAGGGCTTCGAAGCCGGCGGGCAACTCCTCGCCGCTGCCTTTCGCGCCCCGGGCCGCCATCGACGCCATGCGCCCGAGCCCGCCCGGCATCTGGGGCGTGGAGCCGCTGCCCATCTGGCGCATCATCTTGCGCATCTCCGCGAACTGCTTGAGGAGTTGGTTCACCGCGGCGACGCTGGTGGCCGATCCTCGCGCGATGCGCGTGCGCCGCGACCCGTCGATGATGCTGGGATCGCGACGCTCCCTCGGCGTCATCGAGCGCACGATTGCCTCCACTTTGGCGATCTCTCCGTCGTCGACATTGTTGGCCGCGCTTCGCATCTCCTTGGTCACCCCGGGCATCAGCTTCATAATGCCGCCGAGTGAACCCATGCGACGCACCTGATTGAGCTGGGCGAGAAAGTCATCCAGGGTGAACGTGCCGCTCATCATGCGCCCGGCCGACTCGGCCACCACGTCGGCGTCCATGGTGCGCTCGGCCTGTTCGATCAGTGAGAGGACGTCGCCCATGCCGAGGATGCGCGAGGCCATTCGCTCGGGGTAGAAGAGGTCGAAGTCCTCCATCTTCTCGCCGCTCGAGGCGAAGACGACGGGCCGACCGACGACCCCTCGGGCGCTAAGGACCGCTCCCCCGCGCGCGTCGTAGTCGAGCTTGGTGACGATGAGTCCCGAGAGTTCGAGGACGTCGTGGAAACTTCGGGCGGTGTGCACGGCGTCTTGACCGGTAACGGCATCGATCACCAGGAAGGTGTAGTGCGGCGAGGTGGCGGCGGAGATGTCGCGCACCTCGTCCATGAGCGCCTGGTCGATGGCCAGGCGACCGGCCGTGTCGATGATGACCACGTCGCGACCAAGCCGGCGGGCCTCGGCCAGACCCTTGGTCGCGACCTCGACGGGCGAACTCGCCTCCGAGAAGACGTTCACGCCAATCTGAGCGCCCAGCACCCGCAGCTGCTCGACCGCGGCGGGTCGCTGGAGGTCGGCGGCAATGAGGTACGGCTGGCGACCTTGTTGCTTAAACCAGTGGGCCAGTTTCGCGGCGGTCGTGGTCTTGCCGGCGCCTTGGAGACCGGCGAGCAGCACGACAGTCGGAGGTCGCGACGCGTAGGTGACCTTGAGCGGCGTGCCGCCCAGCACCTCAATCAGTTGCTCATTGACGGCCTTGATGACCTGCTGTCCCGGCGAAAGGCTGTGGCTCAGTAGTTCGCCACTGAGCCGTTCGCGCACGGCGTCGAGGAAGGCGCGCACGACGCCCAGTTCCACGTCCGCTTCGAGCAGCGCGGAGCGAACGTCGCCGAGAGCTTCCTCCAGGTCAGCGTCGCTCAGGCGCCCCTTGGAACGCAGTGACGAACTGAGCCGTTCGAGGCGTTCACTCAGGGCGTCAAACATGGTGGGAAGTCTAGGGTTAGGGTCCGAGAAGCGAGTCGACGAAGGCTTCGGGGTCAAAGACGATCAGATCGTCGACGCCTTCGCCCACGCCCACGAACTTCACGGGAATGGCGAGGTCTCGCTCAATGGCGATAACGATGCCCCCGCGCGCGGTCCCGTCCAGTTTGGTGAGCACGATCCCGGTGACGCGGGCCGCCGCCAAAAACTCTCTCGCCTGACTCAGCGCGTTCTGACCCGTGGTCGCGTCCAGCACCAGCAGGGTCTCCACGACCTCGCCCGGTTCGCGGTCGGCCACGCGTCGCACCTTCGCCAGCTCATCCAAAAGGTTCGAACTGTTCGCCCGACGTCCGGCGGTGTCCGCGAGAACCAGGTCCACCCCGCGCGCCTTGGCCCGACCGATCGCGTCGTGCACCACCGAACCCGGGTCGGCCCCCTCGGTGGCGCGCACGATCTCGGCACCACTTCGGGTGGCCCACTGCTCTAGTTGGTCGGCGGCCGCGGCGCGAAACGTGTCGCCGGCCGCCAGCAGCACGCTGCGGCCCTCGTCGTGTTGACGCTTGGCGAGTTTGCCAATCGTCGTGGTCTTGCCCACCCCATTGACGCCCACGAACAACCACACCGCGACCCGACCCTCCTCGGCGTCGGTCTGCGCGTGACGATCCCCGCGGAAGGAGTCGAGCAAAGTGGCGCGCAGCGCCGCCGCGACACCCTGCGGGGCCCCGTTGGCTCTCAGCTCGTCCAGCACCGATTGGGTCATGGCGACGCCCACGTCCGAACGCAACAGCACTTCTTCCACCACGTCCAACTGCTCGGCGCTCACGTCGCCCGTGCCCGAGAGCGATCGCACGCGGTCGAAGACGCCCCGCGAGGAGGCCAAGCGGGTCTCGAGTGACGCGTCCGCGAGGACCGGCATGGGCGCCGCCTCGCTAACGAGGACCTCGGGCATGGCCGCGCGAGGCGGGGCGACCAGGGTCGCCGGTCGAGGCCCGCGCCGGCGGCGACGCGCCACGACGAAAGTCCCGGCGAGCACGACCACCACCGCGAGGACGACGAAGAGGGCGATCACGCCGTCTCAACTTCCTTCGGCCGGTTGACGCGCTGACTGACCACCTTGGACGAGGCACCGGGCACCATGGTCACGCCGTAAAGAGCGTCGGCCGCTTCCATCGTGCGCTTTTGGTGGGTCACGATCAGTAACTGCGCCTCGTGGCGGAACTCATCAACGAGGTTAAGGAAGCGCTGCAAGTTGACGTCGTCGAGGGCCGCCTCCACCTCGTCCATCAGATAGAAGGGCGAGGGCCGGGAGCGAAAGACGGCAAAGAGGAACGCCAACGCCGCCATCGAGCGCTCGCCGCCCGAGAGCAACGAGATACGACGAACGTTGCGACCCATGGGACGAACCTCGATCTCCACGCCCGTGTTCAAGGGGTCCTCCGGCTCACTCATGTTGAGCCGTCCCTGACCTCCCGGAAAGAGCATGGCGATCAGTGAGGAAAAGTGCTCATTCACGTCAGCGAAAGCGGCCGTGAAGGTCTGCATGATCTCCTCATCGAGCGCGCGCAGCACTTCTTGCAGTTCGCGACGGGCGTGACGGACGTCACTGACTTGGGCGTCGAGGTCCTTGTAGCGATCTTCCAGCGCGGACAGCTCTTCGAGGGCGAGCGGGTTAATTGGGCCCAGCGAGGTGATCCGGGCCTCGAGCTCACCGACGCGCGACTCGAGAGTGACGCCATCGCTGAGGTCCACGTGGGGCGCCGGTCCCATCTCGTGCGGCTCCACGCCGAGATCGCGAAGAATGACCTCGTGAACGTTGGCGACCTTCACGACCAGTTCCGCTTGCTCGATCTCGTAGCGACGCATCACCTCGCCCAGCTCGCTCAGACGACTGTCCGCCCCGTGACGGGCCTGGCGAACCTCCTCGAGGAGTTCGGCGCTGGCTCGGGTGGCTTCGAGTTGCTCGCGGTAGGTCGAGTCCATGGCTTCCTGGGCGACCCGAATCTCGTCGGCCGCCCGTTCAACCAACGTCGCCAGTCGACGCAGAACTTGAATGTCGAACTCGAGAAGTTGGCGTTTGGCGGCGGCCTCTTCGCGCTCGCCGGTGCGTCCTTCGAGTCGTGCTTCGATCTCGGCCTGACGTTGCTCGATGAGTCGGCGTCGTTCGCCGTAGCGCGCCTCGTGCTGGGAGAGCAGGGTGGCCCGCTCGTCGACCTCGCGACGACGCGCCTCGTGCTCGCTCTTGGCCGCCACGAGTTGTTGCGCGCGCTCGGCGCTCTCGCCCCGCGTGGCTTCCAGGGCCGGCAGCGCGTCGCGAACCACCTCCAGCTCCTCCAGCAGCCCGTCGCGCTGAGACAGCAACACCCCCGTGTCGTTGCTCAGGGTCTTCCCCGTCGCCATCAGTTCGTCGCTCTCTCGCTTCAGTCGCTCGACGTCGCCGCGGAGACGCTCGATCTCCCCGCGCACGTGCACCACGGCAGAGTTCGCGGCCTGGTGTCGCTCGAGCGCTTGGCGTAAGGACTCCTCGGCTCGCTGGCGGCGCTCGCGCAGTCCGACCAACGCGCTGGCCGCGCTCGCCGCCTCGGCGGCCGCCGCGTCGACCGTGACCCTCGTGACGAGGGCGCGACCCGACGCCACGCGCCAGCCCGACGAAGAGAATCGATCGCCCTCCAGCGTGACGAAAGTGAGCGATCGATTCGCCAGCGCTTCATCGATCGCCGCTTCCCAGTCGCGGGCCACAAACGCGTTGAAGAAGAGCGCGTCGAGGACTCGCGAGACGTGCTCGGGCGCGCCGCGGCGCGCTCGGACCAGATCGCGAACCGCCCTCGTTCCGGGGGGCGCCTTCGCGAGCGCGACCTCGGTCTCGCCCACGGGCAGGATCAAGCCCGCGCCGCCCTCTTTGCGCAGGGCGGCGAGGGCCGCCCTCGCCGAACGCTTCCCGTCGACGACCATGGCGCCCACCGACGCCCCGGCGGCGGCCTCGACCGCGCGTTCACAACCGGTATCGACTTCGATGAGATCCAGGAATGAGCCGAGGACGCCCTCTAGTCCGCCGATGATGGCGCGACCGTCGGCGCCCGAGAGTTCTTCGAAGGCGCGCTCGAGAGTCTCCGAGCGCGCCTGAGCGCGCGAGAGGACGTCCGCTCCACGGGCGAACGCCTCGTCCGCCTCAGCGCGCTCGCGTTGGGCGGACTCCTGCGCCGACGCCGCTTCGTCCAGAAACTGGCTCGCGTCGTTGAGACGGCTCAGGGCCTCGGTCAGCTCTTCCTGGGCCCTCGCGCGGGCGTCGACCAGGGCGGCCGAACGACGCTCGGCGTCGTCAACGCGTGCGCGGGCGCGTCGCTCGGCGTCCTCGACGGAGGCCAGTGAGCGCTCCAAGAGTCCGACCTGCTCGCGGGCGGCGCGCAACGCCGCCTCGTCCTGTTCGATCGAGGAGCCACCGATCTCGTTGACAAATGATTCGGCCACCGCGAAGCGTTCTCGCGACTCGTCCAACTGGTCGCGCAGTTCCCCCAGAGTCAGCTCTTCGGCGCGCAGTGCTTCTAAGTCCGTCACGAGACGCGCGGCGTCGGCTTCTAAGGTGGCGATCACGTTCTCATCGGCCGAGGCGATCAGCGCCTGGCGGAGCGATCGATCGCGCTCTTGGATGACCGAGGACGTGCCGCGGGCGCGTTCGGCGAGCCCCTGGAGGGTTCCGAGAGTCGAGGCCAGCATCTCCTCCCTGCGCGAGGCCATCTCCGCGGCGGCGGCCGTCGCCTTGGCGTCCAGGGTCACCAGTTCGTGGCGCAGCTCGCGCTCGCGAACCGCGGCCTCTTCCAGGGCGTGGTCCAGTTCGCGGCGACGCTGCTCAAAGTGGTGAAGCCGCGAGGCGAAGAGGGCGTGTCGCGCGTCGCGCAGTTCGCTCTCGACGTCTGAGTAGCTGCGCGCGGACGCCGCTTGACGTTCCAAGGGCCGCATCTGGCGTCGCACTTCGCGCACCAGATCGCCCAGCCGTTCCAAGTTCTCTTGAGTCTGGGCGAGGCGTCGCTCGGAGCGCTCTTTACGCCGGCGATGCTTCAAGACGCCGGCCGCTTCCTCGATCACCGCGCGACGGTTCTCGGGATTGGACGAGAGGATCGAGTCCAGCTGTCCCTGGCCGATGATCATGTGTTGCTGGCGACCAACGCCCGAGTCGCCGAGCAGTTCTTGGACGTCGAGCAGTCGGCAGGTCGTGCCGTTAATGGCGTAGTCGGAGTCGCCGTTGCGAAAGAGGGTGCGCGAGATGGTGACCTCGGCCCCGTCGATGGCCAGTCGCCCGGAGGAATTGTCGATCGTCAGGGCCACTTCGGCCCGCCCGAGGGCCGCCCGATTGGCCGTTCCCATGAAGATCACGTCGTCCATCCGCGAACTGCGCAGCGCCCGGGTGCTCTGGGCTCCGAGCACCCAGGTCACGGCGTCGACCACGTTGGACTTACCCGAACCGTTCGGCCCGACCACGGCCGTGACGCCGGGTTCGAACTCCAAAACGGTGGTATCGGCGAAGGATTTGAAACCCTTCATGGTCAATCGCTTAAGAAACACGCCACGACGCTAGCAACCTTCTCGTTGCCGCCTGGAAGTTAGGCCTGGCACTTCTCGCAGTAGTACGTGGAGCGTCCGCGCACCGTCTCGCGCTGAATCAGTTGACGACACTGCAGGCACGGTTGACCCTCACGGTTGTAGACCTGATGGAACTGTTGGAAGTTGCCGGGCTTGCCGTCGGGGTCGACAAACTGCTCGTCGTCCAGCGTCGATCCCTCGTGCTTGATCGCGTCGGTTAAGACCTCGCTGATGGCGCGATGCAGGCGTCGGATCTCGATGGTCGACAGAGATTCGGCGGAACGATCAAATCGCAGGCCCGACGAGAACAGGACCTCGTCGGCGTAGATATTGCCGATCCCGGCGATGATGTCCTGGTCGGTGAGCACGGCCTTGAGGGGCGTGGTGCGACTGCGCAGCACGGCCGCGAAGCGGTCCCATCCAATCTGGTCTTCGAAGGGATCGAGTCCGAGGTGCGCCAGCTCGGGCACCGCGCGCCGCAGGGCCGTGCCGTCTCCCCCAATGGACAAGCGCGCAAACTTGGACAACTCCACGGGCGGGTCGTCGTCGCTCGGAACCTTGGAGACGTAGAGCTCCCCAAAGGTCCGTGGGTCGACGTAGCGCAGCTCACCCCCCTGGGTGAAGGTAAAGACCACGTGCGTGTGTTTGGGCTTGGGATCCTTGGGGCCCTTCGCGCGGAGCAGCTGACCGCTCATGCCGAGGTGAATGACCAGGTGCGAACCGCTGTCGAGACCCACGACCAGGTTCTTACCGAGGCGCTGCACGCTGCGCACGCTGTGGCCCTCGAGCATGGCGCGAAAGTCCTTCGCGGTCTTATGGCGACGCACGACCCGCCCATTGGTCACCGCGACACTCTTGAACTTTTTGCCCACCAGGTCGCGCGAGAGTGAGGCGCGCACCGTCTCGACCTCGGGTAGTTCAGGCATCGTCGTGCGCCTGCCAGGCGGCTTCTGCGGCGTGAGCCTCGGCACTCTTCTTCGAGCGGCCCTCGCCCTGGGCCACCAGGTCACCGACTCGCACCGTCGCGTAGTAGCTCACCGCGTGCGCGGGACCGTCGGCCCGCACGTCATACTCCGGGGTGCCCAACCCGCTCGACTCCGCCCACTGGCGTAGGCGGGTCTTGGGATCCACGTCGCCCGGCGCCCGCGCGGCGTGGGTGACGTCGTCGGCGAGCGCCGCGTGGACGAATTCTTTGGCGAGGTCGTATCCGCGTTCGAGGTAGAGGGCGGCCACCACCGCCTCGAAGGCGTCGGCCAGCAGGGACGGTCGTTCGGCGCCGTTCTCCTTCTTCACGCCCCGGCCCACTCGAAGGACGGCGCCCAGGTCGAGGTGTCGCGCGGCGCGCGCCAAAGCGGCTTCGTTCACGACGCGACTACGAACGAGAGAGCCCGATCCTTCGTCAAGATCGGGGTAACGGGTGATGATGAGATCGGCCACCGCCAGATCGACCACCGCGTCGCCGAGAAACTCCAGGCGCTCGTTCGAGTCGACGTCGTGCTCCGCGGCAAAACTGGAGTGAGTCAGCGCCGTCACCAGCAGCGGGCTCGCAGGGTCGAGCCCGAGGCGCTCCGCGACGTCCTCGAGAGTCGCAGTCATGAGGCTCACGGGCCTCGTTAGGAAACCTGCAGCTTGAGAGCGACGTAGTTGACGGCGTCGCGGACCGACCCCAGACCTTCTAAGTCCTCGTCGTCGATGTGAAAACCCGCCGAGTAGGTGGCCAAGTTCTCCTCGAGTGCCTCGACGAGCTCGATCAGGGCCAGCGAGTCGGCGCCCAGATCTTCGAAGGACACATCTTCGGTGATGTCGCTCGGACTCTTTTCGAGGATCTCGGCGAGTTGGTCGCGAACCAGTACCAAGATGCCGTCTCGGTCCAACGGCGCGGTGGTGTCAGCGCTCATGACGCCTCCTTATTAATGTGTCCCAACACTACCGAGTGCCGGTGCTCCAGCGGCCCGTTAAGCGGCTTGATCAGGTCGTATGGTCAAGGCTAACTTTGCCACGACCTCGCCCTTGTCGACCTCGTCCGCCACCCGCAAGGCGTTCATGATGGCCGTGGCGTTGGACGAACCGTGAGAGATGATGCAGATGCCCTGCACGCCGAGCAGCATCGCCCCGCCCTGGCTGTCGGGAGTGAGCTGGCTCGCGACGGGCCACAGGTGTTCAAAGAGGACGTCGCCCGCGACTTTGGTCTGTTCGTTAGTGCCCACCGCGTCGAGCACCGCCGAGAACACGAACTTGAGCGCCCCCTCTAGGGTCTTGAGCGCGACGTTGCCGGTGAAGCCGTCGGTGACGATGACGTCGACCGGCGACGGGATAAAGTCGCGCCCTTCGACGTTGCCGACAAAGTTCAACGTCGGAAGTTCGCGTAAGAGTTGATGGGTGGCCTTGACGAGGGTGTTGCCCTTGGTCGCCTCCTCGCCGATGGACAAAAGGCCAACCTTCGGCGCGGCCACGCCGTAGCGCGTGGCGACGTAGGTCGAGGCCATTTGGGCGAACTGGACGAGCATCTCGGGCGTGCACTCGGCGTTGGCGCCGGCGTCGACCAGCACGACCGGCGTGCGATGGGGATTGGGAATGGGCGTGACGATGCAGGGCCGATGCACCCCGGGCAGGCGCCCCATGCGCAACAACGCCGAGGCCATGGTGGCGCCGGTGTTCCCGGCCGAGACCATGGCGGACGCTTTTCCGTCGCGCACGAGCTCCGCCGCGCGGACCAAGGACGAGTCCTTCTTCTTTCGCACGCTGGCGCCGGGATCGTCGTCCATGGCGATGACTTCGCTGCACTCCACGACGTCGAGACCGAGGGGGTCACCCATCAGTTCCGGTACCCCGACGAGGGTGACCGCGAGTCCCAACTCGTCAACGGCCCGGCGGGCACCGGCGATGATCTCTTTGGGAGCGAAGTCACCACCCATCGCGTCCAGGGCGATGGGAAGGCTCAACTCAGTTGACCTCTACCGCGACGCGGCCCTTGTACCAGCCACAGTTCGGGCACACCACGTGGGGCAACTTGGAGGTCGCGCACTGGGGGCAGACACTGCGGGCCGGTCGCTCCAGGGTCCAGTTCGCCGCGCGGCGGCTTCGGGTCTTGGCTTTGCTGGTCTTGCGCTTCGGTACGGCCATCGATCTTCTCTTTCACCAGAAACGGGGTAAAACCCGTTGCTTTTTAGGATCCCTCGGACTCGGGGTCCGCAAATTGGAGTCCGTCCAGTGTAGCCCACCGCGGATCACGCGGCGCCTGGCAGTCACAGCTCGCTTCGTTGCGATCGATCCCGCACTGGGGGCAGAGTCCGGCGCAGTCGGGCCGACAGAGCGGCGCGAGCGGCAGGTCCAGCAGGATCGCGTCGTGCACCAGGGGGGCCAGATCCACGAAACCATGCTCGATCGGGTAGCTCAGTTCGTCACTGGCGTCGGGGTCGTCGACGAAACGTTCGTTGACCGACACCTCGCTCACCCCCAGCACCGGGGCCGAGCACCGGCGACAGACTCCGTGCCAGGGGGCCTCCACCCGTCCGCGGACTCGAACTCCCCCGCTGAAACCTTCGAGGCGCAGCTTCACGTGCACCGTGGCCTCGGGAAAGACGTCGGTCTCAACGGCCCCACGAGGCTCAAACTCGCGCGGTTCGTCAAAGGGCGCCTCGAACTCAACCGACATCGACGAGGGCACGTCACGGAGCAGGGCCGTGACGGGAACGAGATACGGCGACGCCATTGCTCTAGAAGGAGTCCTGATCGAAGAAGGATCCCTCATCCGCGTCGGACTCCGACGCGCGCGAGGGGGACGGCGCGGGCGAGAGGAAGTCGTCGGCGCGAGGCTCGGTATTGAGCATCGAGGTGGGGAGTCCCTGAGCACTGAGCCGTTCGCGGCCCGAGTGCGCGGTCTTGAGGAGACGCTCCAGCACAATCTCGAACCCTCCGAGCTTGCCGTCGATGAAGTCTTCGGACTCGTTGATCATCTGACGAGCCTGGGCGTGGGCGTCGGCGATGATCTGTTCCGCCTTCAGACGCGATTGACGAACGATCTCGGTCTTGTCGACCATGCGGGCGGCTTCGGCGCGGACTTGATTCATGAGCTGCTCGGCCTTTTGAACCTCGGCCGCCATGAGTTCCTCGCGATCGCGCAGCGCCCACCGGGCTTCTCGAATCTCATCGGGCAGGCTATGCAGCGCCTGTTCTAAGAGGGCGAGGACCTCGTCGCGCGAGATCAGGGCCGAGTTCGACAGCGGCATCTGCTTGGCGTTCGCCACGATGTCGATGAGGTCGCGCAGGTCGGCCTCAATATCGCGGCGGCCGTGGCGCGGTGGTTCTTCAAACTGCTCGACGTCGTACCCGTCAAAGGAGGTCACGAGCTCGCCCCGGGATACTTCTCGGCCAAGCGCTTGGCGACGGGCTCGGGCACGAAGGCGGTGACGTCGCCGCCGTATCGTGCCACCTCGCGCAACAGGCGCGAGGCAAAGAAGGAGTAGTGGGAACTGGAGGGCAGAAAGAGGGTCTCCACCCCCGAGAGCGACCGATTCATCTGGGCCATCTGCATCTCACTCTCGAAGTCCGACACGGCGCGAAGCCCCCTCACGATGGCCGTGGCGTTGACGTCGCGAGCGACGTTCACGAGCAACGTCGAGACCGAGACGATGCGCACGTTGTGCACGTGGGTCAAAGAGTCCGCGATCATCTCGCGGCGCTCCTCCAGGTCGAAGAGCGCTTCGGACTTCTGGGGGTTGCGAATCGCCGCCACCACGATCTCGTCAAAGATCTGCGAGGCGCGCTCCACGATCTCCAGGTGGCCGTTGTGGAACGGGTCGAAAGAGCCCGGAATGAGTCCAACCGTGGTCACTCTTCGTCCCCTCTACTGGGTTCCAACATCGTTACGAGCGTAGTGCCGTATCGTTTCGTTTTGGTCACGACCCAACCGTTCGGCGCGTCCATGTGACGATCGTTTTCTATCACCACGCGACCGGCGCTGACGTCGTGGAGAACGCTCGCCAGATCCAGTGGACCGTAGGGCGGATCGGCCAGCACCAGATCGAGATCGCGCGGCGGACTCCACACCGGCAGGTTCGATCGAACGAAGACGGCTTCCCCCTCCAACTTAAGCGGCTCCAGGTTGTTCTTGGCCGCGGCCAAACACGCCGGGTCCGTGTCGACGAAATAGACCTTGGCCGCGCCACGAGAGAGCGCTTCGATGCCCATGGCGCCCGAGCCGCTGTAGAGATCGGCGACCACCAGGTCGCTCAGTCCTCCCCGACTCTCGAGCATGGAGAAGATCGCTTCGCGGGCGTAGTCGGTCGTCGGGCGAACCGCGGCCGGCAGTTTCGCCTTGAGCTGACGCCCGCGGGCCGTACCACCAATAACTCGCACTCTTTCAGCGTAGGGGCTCGGGCTAGCTCTTAAAGAGATAGGTGGCGTCGTCGTCGTCCACGAACAGCCGCAGCTCGTCCTGCATCGCCGCGAGGGACTCGTCGTCGCTCTGCACCATGGACGCGGCCAGCGTTTGGGCGCCGAGCAGGAGGTCCTCGTCCGACTTCAGTCTGGCTAGTTTGAGGTCGCTGCGCCCCTGCTGGCGCGCCCCGAGCAGCGTTCCCTCGCCGCGCAGCTCGAGGTCGACGTCGGCCAGCTCGAAGCCGTCGTCCGTCGCCACCAGGGCGTTCAGGCGGGCCTCGCCGTCCTCGTTGGGCGGAGTTCCGAGCAGGTAGCAGTAACTCTGGAACTCCGAGCGTCCGACCCGCCCGCGCAGTTGGTGCAGCTGGGCCAGACCGAAACGCCACGCGTCCTCGATCACGATGACGCTCGCCTCGGGCACGTCAACGCCGACCTCGATCACCACCGTGGCGACCAGTACGGCAATCTCGCCCGCGCGGAACTGATTCATGACCAGCTCCTTCTCGTCACTCTTCATTTGGCCGTGCAGGAGACCCACCGCGAGGCCCCGCAGTTCGTGGGTCGCCAAACGCGTTCGCTCCTCGACCGCGCTGGTCGCTTCGATCTTCTCGGAACCTTCCACCAGCGGACAGATGACGTAGGCGCGGCGCCCGGCCGCCACCTCGTTGCGCACCCGTTGCCAACACGACGCGATCTCCTCGGGCTCACGGGCCCAGGTCGTGGCGATGGCCCGGCGTCCGGCCGGCAGTTCGTCCAAGACCGAGACATCGAGGTCCCCAAAGAGGACCATCGCCGCCGTGCGCGGGATGGGCGTCGCGGTCATGACCAAGAGATCGGGGTCGGCGCCCTCGTTGGAACGCTCGCGACCCTGGTCGCGTAGGCGTGAGCGTTGTTCGACGCCGAAGCGATGTTGCTCGTCAATGACGATGAGTCCGAGCGAGCGAAAGCGCACGTCGTCACTCAAGAGGGCGTGGGTCCCCACCACGATGTCGACCGAGCCTCGGGCCAACCCGTCCACGATGGCCTGGCGTTCCTTGGCGCGAACTCGGCCGGTCAGGAGTTGCACCGAGACCTCGCGCTCTCCCCCGAGCACCGCGTCGTCGCTGACCAGGAGGCCCGACAGGTCGCGACGCAGCGAGGCCAGATGCTGTTCGGCCAAGACTTCGGTCGGCGCCATCAGCACGCTTTGGCGCGAGCCGTCGAGCGCTCCCAACATGGCCGTGACCGCGACCAGCGTCTTGCCCGAGCCCACGTCCCCCTGCAGCAGTCGATGCATCGGCAGCGGTCCCGCCATGTCGCGAACGACGTCGCCCAGCACGCGCCGCTGCGCCCCGGTGAGGCTAAATCGGTGGCCGCCCAGAAAACGACGAACCAGCGTGTCCCCTCGTGACACGAGGGACCCGGGGGCGACGTCGAGGTCCTCGAGATCGATCGCGTGGCGAATGCCGGCCGCCGACTCCTCGAGTCGACGGCGACGCAACGCCAAGATCAGCTGAAGGCGCAGGAACTCATCGAAGGCCAGCCGACGCCGAGCGGGGACTTGGTCGCCGTAGTTCTCGGGCAGGTGAATCGCCCAGTACGCGCTCGTTCGGTCGATCAACTGAAGCGGCGCCCGCTGCGTTTCCGAAAGGGGATCGAGCAGGGGGCCCGCCCGGCGCAGGGACTCCTCGATGAAGCCGCCCATCTCCCAGCTCGTCAGACCGGCCTTGCCCGACGCGGGGTAGATGGCGACCACCCGGCCCACTCGTGAGGGGTCGCGCTCCTCGCCCGTCGCCCCGACGATGACGTCGACGACGGGGTTGGCCATCTGACGCTGCCCTCGGTAGTCGCCCACTTTGCCGAAGAAGAGCGCCTGCACTCCCACCAAGAGTTGACGTTCGCGCCACCCCTGATTGAAGAAGACGATCTTGATCGAGTCGCCCCCGTCACTCACGGTGACCTCCACCATCACCTTGCCCTGTCGCGTGCGACGGCTGGAGACCTTGGTGACCTCGGCAAAGATGGCCGCCTCGTCGCCCACCGAGAGGTCGCTGAGGTCGACCTGTCGCGTGCGATCGATATAGCGACGGGGATAGACGGTCAGCAGGTCAAAGACGTTGGAGATGCCCATCGACTCCAGGGCCGCCGCGCGCTTCTCGCCGATGTGGCGCAACTTGTCAACCGACACCGCACCCAACTCGCGAAGGCGGCGCGGCGGCGCGTCACTCACTCGAGGCCGAAGTAGTACGGGTAGAGAGGTTGCCCGCCGTGGTGGACCTCGACGATGATCTGGGGAAAGGCCTCCGCGAGATACTCGGTGATCCGGCGGGTATTGGCCGGCGTCGCCCCGTCGCCTTCGATGAGGGTGAGCAGTTCGTGCTCGGGCCGGATCAGCGTCGCGAGTAGTGCGTTGCTCGCCGCCGCGATGGAGTCGGCGATCGCGAGGACCCCGCCCCCGCCGAGGCCGATCCAGTCACCCTCGTGCACGTCACCGGCGTCGGTCGACGTGTCACGCACCGCGCGCGTGACTTCGCCGGCCACGACGTTGCACGCCGAGGCGCCCATGGCCGTGGCGTTCGCCTCCAGGGACGCGTCGGGGTCGTAGGCGAGGAGTGCGGCGAAGCCTTCGACGATGGAGTTGGTCGCGACCACGGCCACGCGCTCATCGACCAGGTCGTTGACCTGCGCGGCCACCGGCGTGATGTTCTTATTGTTCGGCAAGAGAATCACCTGGCTCGATCCGGTGGCGCGCACCGCCTCGGCGAGTTCACTGGTCGAGGGGTTCATGGACTGGCCTCCGACGACCAGCCGCCGGGCGCCGAGTGAGCGAAAGATGCGACCGACCCCGTCGCCGACCACGACCGCGACGACGGCGGTGATCGGGGCCTCGGTGGCCGGCGCGTCGGAGGGCGTCTGTGCGGCCTCGCGGACCCAGCGCTCTTCGATGACCTGTTCGGCGAGGTCGGTGACCCGGATCTCGCGTGGTCGACCCACGTCGAGCGACGCCTCAATGGCGGCTCCGACGTCGTCGGTGTGAATGTGACAGTTGTAGAGGCCCTCACCCCCCACGATGACGATGGAGTCGCCGAGTCCCGCCCAGACCTCGCGAAAGGCGGCCATCTTCGTATCGTCGGCGTCCAGGAGGTACATGACCTCAAAGCGCAGCTCGGCCAGTCCTGATTCGCTGGGGACTTCGTGCGCGTGCACGTCAATGGTGTCGGCCCGCGGCGCCACGGGTAGATCGTCGTGGGCAAACTCGTGACAGAGCGACTCGAAGAACAACACGAGTCCGGTACCCCCGCTGTCGACGACACCCGCCTGCTGTAGAACCGCGAGCTGCTCGGGCGTCTTCGCCAGCGCCTCCTTCGCCGCGTCACGAGCGCCGCGGGCCAGGCTCACCAGGGAGTCCGTGTGCGCCCGAGCCCCTTGCGCCCCCGCGCGCGCGATGCTCAAGATGGTGCCCTCGACGGGTCGGACCACGGCCTGGCGCGCCAGCTCGTCCGCGTGGTGCAAGGCCTCGGCCAACTCGGGTGCGCTCACCTCACCGCGCACGGGAAATGACGCCACCAGCCCCCGCAGCAGCTGGGACAGAATCACCCCCGAGTTCCCCCGAGCGCCCATCAGCGACCCCTGGGCAATGGCCCGAGCCACCTCGCCGAGCGGGGCGTTCTCGTCGAGGTCCTTGAGGGCCACCACGACCGATTCGATGGTGAGAGCCATGTTGGTCCCGGTGTCGCCGTCGGGCACGGGGTACACGTTCAGGCGATTAATAACGTCACGAAAGGAGTGCAGGAGTTCCCCGTAGGTGGTGATCACCGCCCGAAGCCCCTTGGCCGACAGCGTGGGGGGAGAACTCATCGCTAGCGATGCTACAATGGTCATTCGGTTTAACCCTCCGGCGCAATCGGCCCGGACCTAAGGAGAATGTTCATCATGGCGTCAGTCTGCGAAATCTGCGGTAAGAAGCCGTCCTTCGGTATGAACGTGTCGCACTCCCACCGCCGGACCAAGCGTCGTTGGAACCCGAACATCCAGCGAGTGCGCGCGCTGATCAACGGTACGCCCCAGCGCGTGAACGTCTGCACCGGGTGCTTGCGCTCGGGCAAGATCGTCAAGCCCTCGCGCTCCACACTGCGCGCCTAGATCGCTAGAGCCGGTGCTGAAAGCCCCGGGGCGTGAGGTCGTGCCCGCGTAGCGTGCGCGTCGTGGGAGCCTCCACCACTCGACCGATGGTGATCGGGGCCGCCAGCCCACGATCGACGAAGACCAGCCGCAACCGATCGGGGTCGTTGGTCGCCACGAGCAACTCGTAGTCCTCACCGCCGCTCAGCGCTTCTTCTTCGCTGGCGCCCGGGGCGACGGGCAGATCCTCGAGCTCGAAACCCACTCCCGACGCGTCGGCCAGGCGATGGAGATCCAAGGCGAGGCCGTCGCTCAGATCCATCATGGCGTGCACGTGGGAACTCCGAGCCGCCATCCCTTCGCGTAGGCGCGGCCAGGGTCGCCGGTGAGCCTCCACCAGCTCATCGCTCAAGGCCGCGCCCTCTCGTCGGCGACGCAGTCCCGCGGCCGCCCGGCCCAGGGGCCCGGTGACCAGGAGTTCGTCCCCCGCTCGCGCCCCACTGCGAAGGACCGCGCCGCGTCCCGGGCACTCGCCAAAGACGGTCACCGCGACGGTGACGTCGCGCCCGAGCGAGAGATCTCCCCCGACCACGACCGTGCCGGTCGCCAGCGCCGCCTCGGCCGCGCCGGCGTGAATCTCCTCTAAGTCCGTTCCCGAAGGGGCGCTGACGGCCAGCACCACCCCCCGGGGCCGGGCACCCATGGCCGCCAGATCCGAGAGCGCGCTGGTGACGGCCTTATAACCGAGGTCCCGCAGTGAAAAAAGTTCACCATCTAAGTGAATTCCCAGGACCGCCACGTCGGTGGAGATAATGGCCTCACCGACGAAGGGTCGCAACACGGCGGCGTCGTCGCCGCCGTAGAGTTCGCCCGCGGGAACGCTGTCCGTTGCCACAATTTTGGCTATACGCTTTAGGACGTCATCTTCGTGCCGGCTCCGTTCTCTGGTTGGGTCGGTCGGCGCGCTCATGACTGCGAGAGAAGTATCGCGCGGCGACAAGGCAACGCGAAGAACGTAGATGAGGACGACGTGACGTACCCAACCAAAAATAAAGCGCTCATTGAATGGGTCGAGGAAGTGGCGCGGCTCACAACCCCTGATCGTATCCACTGGTGCGACGGGTCAGCCGAGGAGTACGACGACCTGTGTCAGCTGCTCGTCGACGCGGGCACCTTCACCAAACTCTCCGAGGCGAAGCGACCGAACAGTTACTACGCCGCGTCGGATCCCGGTGACGTGGCGCGTGTGGAGGACCGCACCTTCATCTGCTCCAAGGACGAGGCCGACGCCGGTCCGACCAACAACTGGCGCGACCCGGCCGAGATGCGCGAAACACTCAACACCCTCTTTCAAGGATCGATGAAGGGCCGCACCATGTACGTGGTGCCCTTCTCCATGGGCCCCCTCGGCTCCAACATCTCTCACATCGGCGTTGAGATCACCGACTCGCCCTACGTGGCCGTGTCCATGCGCATCATGACCCGCATGGGGCGCGGCGCCCTCGAAGTACTCGGTGACACCGGTGAGTTCGTGCCCTGCCTGCACTCGGTGGGGATGCCGCTGGCCGAGGGCCAGGCCGACGTGCCGTGGCCCTGTGACGCGGAGAACAAGTACATCGTTCACTTCCCCGAGACCCACGAGATCATCTCCTTCGGTTCGGGATACGGCGGCAACGCCCTGCTGGGCAAGAAGTGCTTCGCGCTGCGCATCGCCTCGGTCCTCGCGCGCGACAACGGCTGGCTCGCCGAGCACATGTTGATCCTGAAGCTGACCAACCCCGCGGGTGAGACGCGCTACGTGACCGGGGCCTTCCCGAGTGCCTGTGGCAAGACCAACCTGGCCATGCTGGTGCCCACGCTGCCGGGCTGGAAGGTGGAGACCGTCGGCGACGACATCTGCTGGATGAAGCCGGGTCCCGACGGACGGCTGTACGCCATCAACCCCGAAGCGGGCTTCTTCGGCGTGGCCCCCGGCACCAACCTGGAGACCAATCCCAACGCCATGTACACGGTCGAAGCCAACACCATCTTCACCAATACCGCGATTACCCCCGATGGCGACATCTGGTGGGAGGGCATGGGCGAACCGCCCGAGGGCCTCATCGACTGGATGGGCAAGGCGTGGTCCAAGGAACTCGGCACCCCCGCGGCGCACCCCAACTCGCGCTTCACGACACCGGCCGATCAAGACCCCGCGATTGCTCCGGAGTGGCAGGACCCCGCCGGCGTGCCGATCGACGCCATCCTCTTTGGCGGTCGGCGGGCCAGCGTCATTCCCCTCGTCTTTCAGTCACTCGGCTGGGATCACGGGGTC
>Ga0181534_10000622_pt1 | contig 24670 bp, 26 predicted proteins | sample PEATcosm2014_Bin_37_FD_119758 | JGI IMG/M metagenome (GOLD analysis project Ga0181534, IMG submission 119758) | Peatland microbial communities from MTU Mesocosm Facility, Houghton, MI, USA - PEATcosm2014_Bin17_10_metaG | ecosystem: Environmental > Terrestrial > Soil > Wetlands > Peat | place...
CGCGGTGCTACGTCGTGGTGATCATCACGAAGACGCCGAGGGATCCGTAGAAATCCTCGAGCAAGGCCCTCTTCGCTTAGAGCTCGATACTCGACGTTGCTTCGTGGGTGGCAACGAGGTGAAGCTTCGAAAGAAGGAATTCGCTCTACTAGAGCTCTTGCTCGAAAACGCGGGCCGCGTGCTCACCCGTGAACAACTCATCGACCAGGTCTGGGGCTCGGATTACGTGGGCGATACCAAAACCTTGGACGTACACATCAAACGACTTCGCAGTCTCATTGAAGACGGAAACAGCCCCCACGTCATTACGACGCTTCGAGGGGTCGGCTATCGCTACGAGGTAAGTCCTAGCGCTTCGAAATAATCGTGCGTCCGCCTAGGTAGGGAGAAAGCACCGCCGGCAACGCAATCGTGCCATCCATCTGTCGATACGTTTCAATGAGTGCGATCCAAATACGCGACCACGCAAGAGCGGAGCCGTTCACCGTGTTCACGAACATCGGCGAACCGTTGCGGCGGAAGCGAACGTTCGCTCGACGCGCTTGAAAATCGCCAAACCAACTTGTTGACGAAACCTCGAGCCACCGATCAACACCGGGCGAAAAGACTTCGAGGTCAATAGTTCGCTTGGACGACGTGCCGATATCACCCGCGCAAAGGCTCAGCAGGCGGTACGTGAGGCCGAGACTTTGCAGCATGGCTTCGGCCCGAGCGAGGATGTCATCGAAGCAGTCCTGTGCTTGTTCAGGCGTGCAATAGGCAAAGAGTTCGACTTTGTCGAATTCGTGCGTGCGAAGAACGCCACGCGTGTCGCGTCCGGCCGCGCCCGCTTCTCGTCGAAAACACGCGGTAGCCGCGGTCATTTTGATGGGCAACTCCGCTTCATCAAGAATCTGGTTGCTCTTCATTGACGTGAGTGGCACTTCACTCGTGGGAATGGCCCAGAGTCCGTCGCGCGGTATTTCGTACATATCGTCGGCGGACTTTGGTAGATGACCCGTCGACATCATGGTGTCGGTTAACGCAAACGTCGGGGGTCGAATCTCTTCGTACGCGTCAGCGTGTAGGTCAAGCGCGTACGCACTAAGTGCACGAATGAGACGCGACCCGTCGCCGCGATACAGCGGAAACATCGATCCGGCAATTTTGGCGCCGGTCTCGAGGTCCAATATGCCCAGAGCCTCACCACTTTCCCAGTGCGGCACCTTTTGGTATTCCTCGAACGTAGGAAACGGCGCGCCGGTATCCATGCCGGGCCACCAACGGCGCATTTCCACGTTGTCGTCTTCACTCAGTCCATCGGGCGTCTCCTCGGAAGGAATGTTCGGAAGCGCCAACAACAGGGCTCGTACCTGGTCGCCCGCGGCGTCACTCTTCTCGCTGGCCCTTCGTTCCTCATCGCCGAGTGCTCTACTCTCGCTCGTAAGTGCTTCGGCGGCCTTTGTGTCGCCAGATTTTCTTGCTTCACCGACGCGTTTTGATAGTTCCTTCACCCTCGCGCGAAGTCGTTCGGCTTCTTGGAGAAGCGACCGGTGTTCTTCGTCTTTCGCTAGTAATTCGTCGAGATCCGAGGTCGCTACACCGCGACGAGCCAGCCCCGCCTTCACTTCATCGGGGCTCTTTCGAAGAAGAACGAGGTCAAGCATGGCGCTAAGCCTACGACAGTGGAATGGGTGGACCCTTGGAGCGTCTAGGTTCAAGTGCCGTGAGCCACGCGATTGAGGTCAACCAGATGGGTGTCTCTTTTGGTCCCACCCTGGCCGTCGTCGACCTCTCATTCAGCGTGGAATTCGGCGAAGTTCTTTGTGTCCTGGGACCAAATGGCGCCGGAAAAACTACTGCCGTTGAAACCCTGCTCGGCTTTCGATCACCGAACGAAGGCACCGCCCGACTCTTTGGCTTTGATCCTGTTCGCCATCACCGCGAAGTCGTCCAACGAACCGGGGCTTTGTTGCAACGAGGCGGTGTCTGGTTTCCTATGACCCCTCGCCAGGTGCTGCGACTGACGGCTACGTATTACGCAGCACCGAGAGACGCCGAAGAATTACTGCGTTTGTTGGACCTCGAAGGTTGCGCCGGCACGCCGTGGCGCCGTCTCAGCGGTGGCGAACAACAACGCACACTCTTGGCGCTAGCGCTGCTCGGACGCCCGAGGGCTCTCGTGCTCGACGAACCTACGGCGTCCGTTGACCCCGAGGGACGCCAAGTAATTCGAGAGCTCATCGAGCACGAACGAGCTCGCGGCTGCGCACTGCTCATCACTACGCACGAACTCCAAGAAGCAGAGCGCTTAGCCAGTCGCGTGTTGATTGTGCACCGAGGTCGCATCGTCACCCAGGGCACACTGGACGAATTGGCCGGCGAACAAGCCCTGATTATCGAAACATCTTTGGCCATTGACGCGAGCGAACTAGCCACCGTGTTGCATTGCGCGGTGCGAGAAGAATCGCCGCGGCGCTACCACTGCGCTACTGACGCGTCGCCAGAGAATCTCTCCATCGTCACAAATTTCTTGCAGTCGAAGGGAGCAACGCTCACGTCGCTCGATACTCGAGCTTCGCTCGAAGAAACGTATTTGCGCCTCATTGGCGAACAGCGTTTGGAGCAGCAATGAGATCCTGGTGGTTCCAAACGCTCGCTGAAGTGCGAATGACGATTCGTCGTGGCGAAACGCTGCTGCTTACCATTGGCATCCCCGTATTGCTGCTCGTGTTTTTTTCAAAGACACACGTGACATCGACACCTCTAGAGAGCCGCATTAATTTCATTGCCCCAGGCATTTTGGCGTTGTGTGTTCTTTCGACTTCACTGGTGGCTCTCTCCATCGCTACGGGATTTGAGCGCAGCTTCGGCGTGCTTCGCCGTCTGTACGTCACGCCCCTTGGAACTCGTCGGCTCATTGGCGCGAAGATTGCTGGCGTCATCGTTACCGAAATTATTCAGGTCGTCGTGCTGGCCACTGTCGCGTTCGCACTTGGTTGGCGTCCCTATGGCGGTGTCGCAGGAGCATTGACGTGTGCAGGTATCTTGCTTCTCGCGTCAGCGGGGTGTGCCGGCATTGGCTTGGCGCTCGCGGGTTCGCTTCGCGCGGAAGTGAACCTCGCGGCAAGCAACGGGCTGTACTTGGTCTTGTTGCTCATCTCGGGCATCGTGGTACCCGTTACGTCGCTTCCATCGTTCATGCGTCATATCGTGATCGGAACACCTTCGGGTGCGCTCGCCGATGGTCTGCACCGCATTCTCGGATCCGGACTGGGACTTCGTCCGAGCGACATCATTTCTCTCGTCGTGTGGGCACTTCTCGCGCCACTGCTCGCCGCACGATCGTTTCGTTTCGATTAGGCCTTTTGCAGCGCCGCGATGCCGGCCGTCAATTCCGCGTTGGAGACAGCGCCGTATATGACTTCTTTGACAACACCGTTCTTGTTCAAGAAGACCGTCTCGGGAAGAGTGCCAAAAAGAAACGTCCCCGACGTGAGTGTGCCGTTCGGGTCGACACCCACCGGAAAGGTCGCGCCAGATTTTTTCACGAAAGCCTTAGCGGCCGCGCTTTCGTCATTGGCGTCAATTCCGACCACCGTGGCCTTTGTCGTATTGAGCGTCTTTACATACTTCGCCACTCGGGGAAATTCACCCTGACACGGACCACACCAACTGGCAAAAAACAGCAGCACGGTGCCGTTGGGTTTCGTGGTCGTCCACGGTGCTTGCACCGTGCCGCCGTTGAGACCCGGGAGTGAGAAGCCGGCAATTTTCGTCCCATCAAGGGCCGCCGGCGGTGCCAGTGTCGTTGACGTCGAAGTTCCATTTGAACCACCAGTAAGCAAGGACACCACGGTGATAAGCGCAATGGCGAGAACAGCGCCAATACCCAGTGACACGAACATCATGGGCGAAGGCCTTCCTCGAGGAGGCTTCGTTTCGTCAGTGGTAACGGACAAGAACGTCAACCGCCATCAAGACAAACAAACCCGTCAGGTACGTAATCGAAAAATGAAACAGACGCATGGCCTGTGTCACGTCGGCTCGATCACTGTGCGCCATGCGATAAAGACGCCACGCGTAGACGGTAAAGATCGCCCCTAGGACGTTGGCCGAAATGGCGTAAATCCAACCGAGTCCCGCAACGGGACCAACGAATTCACTGAGCGCCCACAGCACCACTGAGTACACAAGAATCTCCAAGGTCGTGCGGCGAAGTGACGCCACGACCGGCATCATGGGAACGTTGGCCGCCTGATAGTCGTCGCGGTAGCGAACCGCGAGCGCCCAAAAGTGCGGTGGCGTCCAAATGAAAATGATGGCGAATAACAACACCGGCGTCCACGACAACGAATTGGTGACGGCCGACCAGCCAATCAACACGGGTACCGCGCCGGCGGCGCCACCAATGACAATATTTTGCTTGCTGCGTCGCTTGAGCCACATCGTGTAGATGAAGACGTAAAACGCCGTTGCGGCGAGCGCCAACCAGGCCGAAAGAAAATTCACCCACGTCGCGAGCACACCAAAGGCCGCGAGCTCCAGAGCCACCGCGAAAATGGTCGCGTCCCGTGGCGTCATGACGCCGGTTACGAGAGGACGCTTCTTCGTTCGTTCCATGATGGCGTCGATATCGCGGTCGTACACCATGTTGAACGTATTGGCTCCGCCAGCGGCGAGTGTCCCACCAATCAATGTCGCAACCATCAGCCACGTACCAGGAATGCCCTTGGCGGCAACGACCATCGTGGGAAGCGTCGTAACAAGTAACAGCTCGATAATGCGAGGCTTCGTTAGGGCCAAGTAGCCCTTTAGGACGTCCTGCATTGATTTGGAAGGCGTCAGTGTGATTGCCACGTCCGTATCCTAGGGGTGCCTTCGCTCTCTAGGCTTAGGCCCGTGCCAACACGTTCTCAGCCACGCGTACCACCAACAGTGTTTCGCTGGTTTGCCTTCGCGGCGTTCCTTTCCATGATTCTGATTGTGGCCTCGGGAGCGGCGGTTCGTCTCACGGGATCAGGACTTGGCTGTCCCGACTGGCCCACGTGCTTTAAACACCAACTCATTGGCCAACTGGGCATCCATTCCACTATTGAGTACGCCAATCGCGCAATAACGGGCATTCTTATTGTTGTCACCGGCCTTACATTCATTGCTTCGTTACTTCGGAGTCCGAAACGAAATGACCTCATCTGGCTTTCGGGGGGCCTGGTCGCGGGCGTTATTGGCGACGCTCTGCTCGGCGCACTGGTGGTGTACTCCAAACTCAACCCGTGGCTCGTGAGTCTGCATCTTTTGTTGTCGCTCGCCATGGTGGTCATTGGAGCAGTGCTCTATCACCGCTCCAAGTATCTCTACGGTCCAGGTACTCGCGCCGACGTTCGCGACCGTCATTTCTTGTTGGTCGCCCGCTTACTCTGGATCCCGTTTCTCGCCGTACTTGTGGCGGGAACCATGACCACGGGGTCGGGTCCGCACTCGGGTTCGTCACAGGGTCAACTCACGGCGAAGCGTTTGCCTTTCGCTTTTTCGTCAGCCGCCTGGGTGCACTCGGTGCTCGCCATGTTCTTCGTCGCCATCATTCTTGGATTGTTGCTCGCGATATGGAATGGGAATACGCCCAAGCCTTTGCAGCTCGGTGTTCGACGACTCGCGATCATTGGACTACTTCAAGCATCGATTGGTTTTAGTCAGTACTGGCTGCACGTGCCGGCGGCGCTCGTTGAATTGCACGTCATTGGAGCGGTGTCGCTCACCATTGGCGTCACACAGTTCCATCTTCGCCAAACTGCGCACGACCGCGAACCCGGAATCAAATCTCCAGTGGCGCCAACGCCAGCGACCGTCGGCGCGCACTAACGTCCACGCTGACGTCGTCGCAACCTGAAATGTGACCAAGGTCCCTACGCTTTAGGCCCTTTTTGAGCCTGCGTACGAAAATTTTTGGTACAAAATTCGTGAGAGATTTTCGAACGGCGTAAAGGAAAGCAAAGGCGACGTCAATGTCATTTTTCACCCTGTCCTTCCTTGCGGCACTCGTGCCGCTGGACAACCTGGGCCATTACTTGCACTGGCACTTCATCGACATCAGCGTCGCCAACCTTGTGGTGATTTGTCTCATGGTCGTGGTGTTTTGGGTGGCCCTCTTTGCCAAATTTCCCGGACGTTCGGGTCGTGACGAAGCGGAGAAGAAATGAGTTCGACCGAAATTGATCGCCAGTGGACGACGCGTCTTCGAAAGCGAGTTGTTAAGGCGCTACCGCCAGACAAATTGTTACCCGACACGCAGCCCACGTACGTCTCGTCGTGGATTTACGTCTTTGGTGTTCTCACCATGGCCTCGCTTGGCGTGGTCATCGCCACCGGTACGATTCTCGCCATCTTTGGCCCCCAGTGGTGGCACGTTTCCACCCTTGGTCACTTCATCAACTCAATGCACCTTTGGAGCGTGGAGTTTTTCTTCTTCACAATGATCGTGCACCTCTGGGGTAAGTACTTCATGGCGGCGTGGCGCGGTGGACGCCAACTCATCTGGATGACGGGAGTTGTTACGTTTCTCGCCTCCATAGCCGCCGGATTCACGGGGTATGTTTCGCAGACCAACTTTGACTCGCAGTGGATTGCCACGCAAGCCAAAGACGGCATCAACGCGACGGGCGCGGGCGCGTTCTTTAACGTCCTGAACTTTGGCCAGATGCTCATGTGGCACATTGTGCTTCTGCCCATCACTGTTGGCATTCTTACGGCCCTGCACGTCTTGATGGTGCGAAAAAAGGGCGTGGTCCCACCCTTTGACGACAGTCCCGTGAACGAAGACTCGAGCGAAGGGGTCACGGCGTGAAAAAACGATCCTTCAATCCCGACGTCGACGTCAGGCCTTGGAAGGGTGGACACAGTCCGTACGACATTTTGAAGGAGGGCACGATTGCCGTGCTCGTCATCTTGGTGTTGACGTTGACACTGGCGGCGGTGTTTGGCTCTCCCGACGAACACGCGGTGACACTGCAGAACTGGTCAAAGGCGGACCCCGTGGACTTTGCCACGACGGCCTTTACGGAACTTAACGGCACCTCCGAAACCGCTACCTACGGCCAGCCCTATAACTCGCAATCCGGCTACGTGCAAAACATCGGACCGCTGCACTTGCAAAAGTGGGTGGGCGTTCACCTCGCCATCAACACCGCTCAGGACTTTGTCATTGGACCCTTGGAGTCCCAGGTCAATCAGCCAAATCTCACGAAGGCGCTGCAACAGTGGCGCTCGGCGAGTGCGCAACAGCGAACGCAGTGGATGAATAGTTACGCGAACGCTGACGCCAAGATGACCTACGTTTCGGGTTCCGTCGTTGTACCAACCACGAACGCTGGCCCCGTGTCGGAATTCGTCAACGAGCTCACGACCATGGCTCGCTCGGGTGCGCTCGATCAAGCACTACTCGGCGAAAAGACCTACTACACGACCAATTTGACCAAGCCGCTCATGTTCTTGGCGGACGGCGGATGGTTTGCGTCACTCGCGGACAAGCAGCACCTGACGGGTGACCAGTGGGGCATGATGAACGAGACCGGGAGTTACCCCGGTCAGGCGTGGCTCTGGCTCTACACCTTCTGGTACCAGATTCCGCCGTTCAACACGAGTGCCAACGCGGACGCGTTGGTGTGGGGCACGATGATGATTCTGTCAGCGGGTCTACTGCTCGTGCCGTTCATTCCGGGGATTCGTTCGATTCCTCGAAAGTCCAAGGTCTACCGCTTGATCTGGCGCGAGCACTACCAGCGCCAAGAACACTAAATAGCGTCAGTTAGTTCGCGATCAGCGCAACAACGGGAATGACGCGTCCAGCCTTTTTTTGGTACTCGTCAAAGGTGGGCATCCGCTTTACTTGTTCGGCGTAGATCTGGTCGCGTTTTTCGCCGCGGACCTCAACCGCGGTCGCTTGAAAGTCCGTGTCGCCAAATTCGACCTTCACTTCGGGGTGCGCCACGAGATTTCGGTACCAGTCGGGATCGGTGGGCGCGCCGCCCTTAGAGGCAAAGATGTACAGCGTTCCGTCGTCGCCTTCGTAACAAACCAACGGATTCTCTCGACGCTTACCGGATTTTGCTCCCTTCGTCGTAATAATCACCAAGGACGCCCCCTCAAAGGGCCCGCCCACGACACCATTGTTTGCTCGAAATTCTTCGATGATCTTTTGGTTGAAATCCTTCATATCGGACACGTTGGGCCTCCCACAATCTCTTTTCATTGTGCCATAGCGATGATCTGCCCCCACTGGCCAGACGTCACAAATCGCTGCATCGACGCGTCCTGACCCTCTCTTCTAGACTTTGTCCAATCTTTGCTATAGTCCAAATTATGAAAAGTGCGTCCGCGAATACCCTTCGCGACAACGACCTACGTGTCACCGCGCAACGTATGGCGGTGTTGGATGCAATACGTGCTCACCCTCACGCCACCGCTGACGACATTGCTGACGTGGTGCGATCAAAAATCGGCACCGTCTCACGCCAGGCGGTCTACGACACTCTGAATTCCCTCATTGAAAAGGGCCTCCTTCGTCGCATCCAGCCCGTAGGTTCACCCGCCCTTTACGAAGACCGGGTAAAGGACAATCACCACCACCTGATATGTCGCATCTGTGGACGCGTGGAAGACGTGGACTGCGCCGTGGGTGAAGCGCCCTGTCTCAGTGCGGCCAATGACCTTGGTTTTGAAATTGATGAGGCCGCCGTGGCGTACTGGGGACGTTGCCCCGAATGTCGAGCACACGGCCTCGAGGCAACGCCGCTTGATCCGTTGCCCTATCGAAATAGTCGCCGAAGTACCAATGAAGCAGTCATGGCGCATTCGGCGTCTACCGCAGTGTCTCAACCATCAACGTTGTAAGGAGCAGTCATGACCGAAGAAGCCAAGTGTCCATTTCCAAACGGTGTCGCCACACGAGTCACCGGTAATCAGTCCAACGCTGAATGGTGGCCCAATCAACTGAACGTTCATTTGCTCGAACACGACGCGTCAACGTCGAATCCTCTGGACCCAGACTTCGATTACGCCGAGGCATTTTCGACCATTAATCTCAGTGAATTGCAAAAGGACATCGAAGACGTAATGACGACGTCACAGGATTGGTGGCCCGCCGACTACGGACACTACGGTCCCTTTTTTATTCGCATGGCCTGGCACAGTGCCGGCACCTACCGCATCGCCGACGGTCGAGGAGGTGGCGGATCAGGAGCGCAGCGCTTTGCGCCCCTCGACAGTTGGCCCGACAACGTCAATCTCGACAAAGCCCGACGACTCCTGTGGCCCGTGAAGCAGAAATACGGCAACGCCCTTTCGTGGGCGGACCTTATTATCTTCGCGGGAAACTGCGCCCTGGAATCGATGGGGCTCCACACCTTTGGTTTCGCGGGTGGACGTGAGGATATCTTTTCTCCCGACGACGACATCTTTTGGGGAAGAGAAGAAGTCTGGTTAGATGACCAGCGCTACAGCGGCGACCGCGAGCTGGCAAATCCTTTGGGCGCTGTTCAGATGGGTCTCATTTACGTGAATCCCGAAGGTCCAAACGGCAATCCGGATCCATTGTTGGCGGCCAGGGACATCCGCGAGACGTTTCTTCGTATGGCCATGGACGACGTGGAAACCGTGGCGTTAATTGCTGGTGGACACACGTTTGGAAAGACTCACGGCGCGGGTGATCCGTCGTTAATGGGCCCCGAGCCCGAAGCCGCTCCAATTGAAGAACAAGGTCTTGGTTGGAACAGCCGCTACGCCACCGGCGTAGGCGACGACGCCATCACCAGTGGCCTCGAGGGTGCGTGGTCCCAGACCCCCACCAAATGGAGCAACGCATTCTTTGACAATCTCTTTGGCTACGAATGGGAGCAGGTAAAGAGTCCCGCCGGTGCCACGCAGTGGCAGCCTAAGAAGGGCGCCGTCGTCGACGCGGTACCGGACGCTCACGACAGCGCAAAGTCGCACCCGCCGACGATGCTCACGACTGACCTGGCGCTACGTTTTGATCCGACGTACGAAAAGATATCGCGCAACTTCCACGAGCACCCCGAAGAACTGGCGGACGCGTTTGCCAAGGCGTGGTTTAAATTGACGCACCGCGATATGGGACCCTACGTGCGAGGCGTTGGCGCACTAGTGCCCAAGGAACCACAAATTTGGCAAGACCCGGTACCGGTGTCGGAGCACAAAGGCATTAGCGACAAGGCAGTTGCCACCCTAAAAGAGAAACTTCTTTCGTCGGGTCTGTCCATCTCCCAATTGGTAAGCACCGCGTGGGCCTCGGCCTCAACCTTTCGCGGCACCGATAAGCGCGGAGGTGCCAATGGAGCGCGCATTCAACTTGCCCCACAAAAAGACTGGGAAGTAAACAACCCCGCTGAGCTGGAGAAGGTACTTACCATTCTTCGAAGTGTTCAAAAGGATTTCAACGACACTTCAAAGAAGCCCGTATCACTGGCGGATCTCATTGTTCTGGGCGGCGTTGCCGCCATTGAACAAGCCGCGAAGAACGCTGGACACAAGGTAGAGGTGCCTTTTTCACCGGGTCGCGCGGACACGACGCTGGAGCTCACGGACGTATCGTCGTTCGCTGTTCTCGAGCCCACGGCCGACGGCTTTCGCAATTATTTGCGAAAAGAGCACCGACTGGCGCCCGAAGAATTACTAATTGATAAGGCGCGCCTCTTGACGCTCACGGCTCCCGAAATGACGGTGTTGGTGGGAGGACTTCGCGTCCTCAACGCCAATTATCAAGGAACTAAGGATGGTGTCTTTACGGATCGTCCAGAATCGCTTACGAACGACTTCTTCACCAATCTGTTGGATATGGACACGGTGTGGCAGCCCGGCAGTTCGGAGAATGCTTTCGTTGGTGTTGATCGAACGTCGGGTACGCAAAAATGGACGGCCACTCGCGTCGATCTTATTTTCGGCTCCAATTCACAACTCCGAGCGATTGCTGAGATTTACGCACTCACCGGCGCCGAGAAGAAATTCGTGCGTGATTTCATTGCCGCGTGGAACAAGGTAATGAATCTGGATCGGTTCGATCTGAAATAGGAGCGCGGCTTGCAGCATCGTCTTTATCAGCCACGGCGTCTAATTCACGTGCCAAATCCTCTTCGACTCTTGTAACTAACGGTGCCATGCAAACAGCATGCCTATTAGCAATGCACGAAGACCATCCAGCACTGACCTATGGTTCAAGAAACCGCGATCGATGGAGACCACGTGGCACGTGTTAATACCTACTTAAATTTTCCAGGGCAGACCGAAGAAGCCTTTACGCACTACAAGGAACTCTTTGGTACCGAGTTCGTAGGATCAATCTTCCGCTTTGGTGATATGACGCTTCCCGATGGCACTGCGTTGTCGAAAGAGGATGCCAACAAGATCATGCACATGGAAGTGGAAATCGCCGCAGGACACGTGCTCATGGCCACCGACATGCTCTCTTCAATGGGCCCCGAATGCCGGGTCGGCAACAACACCACAATTATGGTCGAATGCGACACTCGCGAAGAAGTCGATCGACTCTTCAAGGGTCTTGCCGCTGGCACCGAGGAGTCTGCTCCGGCCGATCAACCGTGGGGACAGTATTGGTCCGTGTGTCTGGACAAATACGGAATTCGTTGGATGATTGCAACACCAATGGGCGCCTAACCCACGAAGTCGCTCGTGAAACATTTGTGATATTCGTGGAGACGATGGGGCTCGAACCCACGACCCCCTGCTTGCAAAGCAGGTGCTCTTCCAACTGAGCTACGTCCCCGGCAGGTTCAAGTGTAACGAACGGTGCTCTAGTCTCAGGTTGGCTCGTCTCGGCGCAATGCGCGAGCGCGTTTTCGGTCCACGCGAAGAAGTTCTCGCTCGACGTCGGCCCAGTGCAGCGGCGTCTCTTCATTGGGCACGCCCTCTTCATCGGATTTAAAAAAGTACCGAAATCCCATGGCCCACATAACGCTGAAAGCACCGAGTTTCGCAATAAATCCGGCGATTTGTTGATCGACTAACGCAGACACGCCTAATAGCTGATGCTGATGATGCAAGGCCGAATAGAGAGAATGCTTCGAAAATATCCATGCGAACGAAAACGTCGTCACGAGAATTGACGAGGCAAAGAGATAGCCGCCCCGTCCCGCGAGCGAAAGGTGCCGAGTCCCGGGCAAAAGTCCGAAGGCTGGGAGCCAGAGCACCACGCCGACAATCATGGTGACAACGAGAATCAGACCGCGAACGACAGATGAATGAGCACCGCCGTCCACCGAAAACGGTGCGAGCGTAAGTGTTCCAACAATCGTGACGAACACAATGGCGACAACCGGTTGCACGATGACGCGACTCACCGCGTCGATAATCGTCGGCCTCGTAAAGCGCACGAGTAAATGAATCGGCAAGCTTCGAAGCAGGAACGGCGCACAAAACAACATGATGACGAGTCGTTGCACCGTCGCCACGGAAACAGAAACACTGGCCGCGAGGTCACCAATGGGCCACACAACTACAACCAACAACGCGACAAAGGCGTAGAGCGCGCGGCGGCGAAGGATGGCTTCGGATACGAGGACCCGGTGCAAGAAGAACAGCGCCACTAGCACCACAATCGCCACCGGGTGCAGATGAAACGGCAGGTTGGTCATTGGGCGACGCTAATACGTCCTTCGGAAACTGCACGCTTCAGTGCTTCATAATCCTCTTTGTTGCGCTCGAGGTACGCCATTGAAAACGCTCCAATGGCTTGGTCGAAGGTGTCGCCCTTTCCGAGGTATCCCCCAAGCACCGATGTCCCTCCCGATCGTGCGTGCGCTCGAGCGAGGGCCCAGGCACACAGACGCCCATAGTCAAATAAGTGGTCGCCATCAAGTTGTTCGACCCTCACCGAGGAGCGGTGATCGAACTGTTCGCGCACATAATACGAGACCAGCCCTGTTTGTTCTTCAACATCGTGCCAGCCAAGAAACGGGTCGGGCGTTGCTTGCATGATTTTTTGTCCGCGCACGACGCGGGCTCCACCAGTGAGTTCACTATTCATTCCCCTGGCCAGCGACACCACCGACGTGGACGCTTCTTTCACCTGAAGAAAGAAGGTGTCTTTCGCGTTTCTTCCCACGAGCAAGATAATGAAGCAGCGCGTTCCCACCGAACCAACGCCAACGACTTTTCGAGCAGCGTCCACGGCGGTGAACTGATTAAGCAGCACACGTCGATCGGGGCTCAAGGTATTGGCGTAGTCACGTATGAGGTCCGAAAGAGTGCCTCGCGCACTAACGAGCTCACTCTTGGGGTCCAACTGATCGAGAGGTACAACGAGCGGTGGATCACTCACAAACCTTGGCCGACCGTCAATCCTCTCCACGAGACCCCTCGGTGGTTTGGACGACGACGTCGTGGCGGCTGTTTGCAACACCGTGTCCAGTTCGTGCAGCGTTTCTTCGCTAAAGAAGCTGCCCAGATCGGACATCACAGCATCCACGTCAAGGACTGAATACCAAACCTTTATGAGACTTTCGTGGGCCAAGCGGCGAAGTGAGAGTCGATATTCTCTTGCGGCCGCAACGGCGAGCGCTTCTTGCTGGCTGGCGTTCAGACCATTTTGCTCTGCGGCGATGGCGAGCGATGTGGCAAGACGCTTCACATCCCACTCGAAGGAACCGAAATCTGTTTCGTCAAAATCATTGATATCAAAAACGAGGCGTTGTTCGGCCGAACGAAATAATCCAAAATTTGATAGGTGCGCGTCACCACATATCTGCACTTCAATGTTGCTCGACACACCCCTCGCTAAATCATCAGCCATCAAGAGTGCGCCGCCTCGAAAGAAGCCAAAGGGTGAAGTGAGCATGCGTTGGTAACGGATGGGCAGCAGTTCTTGCACGCGGTGTGTGCCAAGTTCAATGAGTCGAGCAATCGGGTCATATCCGGAACTTCGAGTTGCCAGTTCACCGAGCGAATGTCGAGGCACGACCTTGCGTTGTGCTCGGCCCTCCGCACGTGCGACCGATGGCGTTGGCAACGTTGTGGTATCACGAAAACTCATGCGATGCTCCTATCCATTACGCGCGAACGAACGATGTCACGTAGACGTGGACCAAGCTTGCTGAGCACCAACGTCCCAATGGCGAGGTCCATTGCCAAAATCGCCACAGGGAAAAGCGCTCCCGCCGTCGTGAAACGCGAAAGCGTCAACAACGTGATCCCTCCGTTCAACGAGCCCGCCAGAAAATTCCACGCCGTCTCGGAAGCTGGAGCAATGAAGGCCTTGCGAAGCGTGGGCAGGCCGGCAATGGAGTCAGCCGCGACAAAAGTGACGAGCGCGACTGTCGGGTGATTGGATACAGCCCAAAACAAAATGCCAATGATCGAGACAATGCCGCAAGCGACGTCGAAACGTCCAATTCTCCAGTAACTTCGTCGGTCGCGAAAAGAGGCCACCACGACAACGAGCGGAACGAGTCCTAAGAATAAGGTCATGAACGAGGCGAGACCGACGTGCTGTTGGCGTTCTGCGACAAAAGCCAGCAGGCCCTCAATGGCCCACAACGACCACGTCACGCGATTGGGTGAGGTAACGCCGCGCAACGTATCGCGGATATAGGTAAATCCGCCGGTCAAGGAAATGGCAATCCCAACGAAGACAAAATTCCCATTAATCACTCCGCCAGTCTGCACCCCCACGACGCGAAACGCGATTTGGGCGGTTTTGGTGCGTGAAATAAGGCAGTAATCTCGCAGCCGTGGACGCTCAAACCTTTCTCGGTATTGAGCGCGTCGACGAAGGTCGCTGGGAACTTGAGGTGAAAGAACGTCTCATAACCCCCGGACAGTTTCTCTTTGGTGGTTGCGCGCTGGCGGCGGGCATTGTTGCACTCGAACAAGAAAGCGGTCGTCCCACCGTTTGGGCGAGTGCCCACTACCTTTCCTATGCTCCTACGAACTCCGTCGTCACCGTCACTACCAATTTGGCGGTTGTAGGTGGCAACGTCACGCAAGCCAGAGCGGTGGCCACCATTGAGGACCGCGAAATTCTGACGATCAACGCGTCCCTCGGAAGAGGCACGTTGGACGCGCCTGGTCCTTGGGAAACTATGCCGGTGGTTCCTCCTCCGCTTGAGTGTCCTCCTCGGACATTGTCCATTGATATGGGTGAATCCGTCTTTTCTCACATCGATACTCGCATCGCAAGCGGTCGTAGCTTTCAAGACCTGGACGGAACGCCCGGTTCGCCCAACACGGCGCTGTGGGCGCGACTACCCGATCACGCCGACGTCTCCGCTGCGACCCTCGCCATCTTTGGCGATTACGTTTCTGGTGGTTCCGCCAACGCTGTCGGAAAACCCATGATGGGACGAAGCCTCGACAATTCCATTCGGGTGGCACAAATTGCTCCCACCGAATGGGTGCTTTGTGACATTCGAATGCACGCGCTGGTTGGAGGTTTTGCTCAAGGCACCGCGTTCTTATGGAGTGAAGACGGCACACTGCTCGCCACGGCGAGTCAGTCCATCGCGGCGAAACTCTGGGATCAAACTCTCCTCAGGCGCTCCTAAGCCCAGCGTGTAGATTGGTCTGCTTGCGGGGCTATAGCTCAGTCGGTTAGAGCGCAGCACTGATAATGCTGAGGTCGTAAGTTCGATTCTTACTAGCCCCACCACAAGGAATTCGCACAAATCCTGCAAAACCTTTCGGAGATTCAATTCCGAAGCATTTGTAGAATTTGAGCCGGAACTTTCGCAGAATATTCCCCGCCGGATGGGCGATTGGGTAAGTTTCAGATTGTGCAGTACGCAGCGCACATCGAGGTTGACAACAGCCAGGAAGACCCTGATCTTGGCCGCACCGGTCTGCGCGAGGAACTTCTTCCGGTCTTGTGCGCAATTCCCGAATTCAATTCGACGCTGCTGCTAACCGCCTACGAGCGCGGCAGAGGAGTGGCAGTGATCGTCTTTGAAACCCGTGTGGCAGCCAACAATTTCATCAACTCATTGAGGATCGGACAGGTACTTCGTGAAGGAGTCACCGTGACGAGTCTTGGCGTATTTGAAGTGACCGCGCGGGCTTGAAACTCCCAAACACACGTTTCTTCTCCGACAAAAGGGACGAGCTCTCGGCGCTTGACGTCGCGACACGCGCCCTCTGGCTGATAAATGAATTCGCCAAGATGTGTGATTTGAGAGTCGCATCGCGGTGAACGAACATGAGCAAGGTGGTGACGGCATAAGCAATTGTCTTGAAGGCTCAGTGGCCGCAAGGTATCTCAAATGCTGCGAATGCCCCTCCACGGGAGACTCGGATAAGGAGTCCCAACCATTCAAAAAATGACAGCAATCCGGTTGAGACGGCTCGCCCCTCCAGACCCCAGATGTGTACAGGCACTTCGGGCGCACTACCTACATGCCAGTGTTGTCGGCTCGATGCAATGCGAAAAGAATCCGAGGCTGCCTCCGGCGTAGAGTCGTGATGATGGGCCCTCAAAATATCGAGGAAACGAAAAACCTCGCCGACTTGTATGAACTTCCGCTCATGGACTGGTCAAGCATTGAATCGCGTCTCGAAAATGGGATGACCCAGGCACCGGGCACGGGAGGACCTGATCGGCACACGTGCTGGCTAGCAACCACCAACCGTGACGGAAGTCCCCATGTAACAGGGGTTGGCGTTGTGTGGTTTGACAACGCGTTCTGGTTCGTGACCGGGGCGCAAACGCGCAAGGGTCGAAACCTGATTCGCGACGCGCGATGCACGATAAGCGTTGCTTTGCACGAATTCGATCTAACGCTGGACGGAATCGCCGAGCTCATCGTTGACCCCACGACAGTCTCCACACTGGTGGAACGCTGGAACATTCAAGGTTGGCCCGCTGTGGTGGACGAATCGGGCATCGCACTGACCGCAGAGTACAGCGCTCCGTCAGCTGGCAAGCCGCCGTGGAGAATCTACAAAATCCAACCCCTGGAAGCCACCGCCCTCGCGTTTGTCGGAGTGGGTGGGGCTACTCGTTGGAGGTTTTCCTAGACGTAACGGAGTCCAAGTAGTTGCACTGATGGCAAGATGAGCCGTGACTGTTCAAAACGTATACGTACCAGTTACTTGGCCTCAAAAGCGCTATTCCCTCCATTGATGAACCGTCATCATCGGGACCCCGCCCCGACTCATTTGGTTCACGCAGCCATATTCTTGGGCGCTTGAACTTTCGACTCACTAAATTTTACCAATGGATTTAATGCGTCTGCAGCCCAACGCTTTTTCATCCCAAACGACTGATCTCCCACTTCAAGCAGTTTGGGAAGTTGCGTCGAATCCGCTTTTGCTTCCTAGTTTGTCGAGTGAGCTTCAAACAGTTCGACTGGTTTCAGACAAACCCCTCGTTCTCGGCTCGACTTTCGAAGGTGACCAACAGCGTGGCGAGCGTCATTGGACAACAACGTCGACAATCACAGGATTCGAGCCGCTCCATTTCTTCGAGTGGACGGTTGGCGATGTAGAACTACCTGTATCAAAGTGGGCCTTCATCCTTGACGCCAATGCCGCTGGCACCACCTTGACGCATAAAGTCACGCTTTTGGGAGGTCCTTCACCCCTTAGTGATTTCATTGCCGAAAATCCCACCAAGGCAGAAGAAGTGGTCCAGGAGCGACTCGTCGCACTTAAAGAACGGATGTCCATCACGATCGCAGGGCTGCTTAAATTAGCAAGTTCACCCAGTTAACGATTAAGCGTAATTCCCACCATATGCTTTGCCAATGAAGCTGAATGAGTGGGTGGGTGCCCTTAGCGAGCGAAACTTTCGGCTCTTCTTCATTGGACAGTCAACGTCACTGATCGGCAGCGGGATGGCGCCAGTGGCCATTGCCTTCGCGGTGCTACGCCACGGAACAACGACCGACCTCGGCTTAGTATCGACCGCTGGCTTGGTACCTCTCGTAGTGCTGCTTCTCGTTGGCGGCGTCATTGCCGATCGTTTCCCGCGCCGACTCGTGATGCTCGGTTCAGACCTTCTTCGAACACTCGCCGAAATTGGTCTCGGTGTATGGATTTTTCTCGCGTCGCCTCCGCTGTGGGGATTCATGGCACTCGCCGCGGCGGTTGGTGTTGGTTCTGCGTTTTTCAATCCCGCTCTTACGGGACTCGTTCCCCAAGCCGTCTCTGAGGGCAAGTTGATGCAAGCAAACGCGCTCAACAGCTTGTCGTCTTCGGTGGCCAGCATTATTGGTCCAGCCATTGCTGGCGTGATTATCGCCGTGTCGAGCCCCGCGTGGGCCGTGTTAATCGATGGACTGACCTACGCCATCAGTGTGCTCAGTTTGTACATGATGTCCATTGCATGGACGTCGAGCGAATCGGTGGAGACTTTTTTGTCACAACTACGAGAAGGCTGGACGGAGTTCTGGTCGCGAACGTGGCTGTGGGTCATCGTCGTCGAGTTTTCCTGCGTCAACGTTTTAATTTTTGCTCCAATGCTTGTGCTGGGTCCAGTGATCGCCAAACAGTCACTCGGCGGTGCGCCGGCGTGGGGTCTGGTTTGGGCGCTTGAGGGCGCCGGCGCAATGCTGGGTGGCGTCGTGATGTTGCGATGGAATCCCTTGAGGCCGTTGCTTATTGCAACGATTGTTACGTTGGCATGGGTGTTTCCCTTGGTAGCCCTCGCTTATCGAGCACCGGTACTCGTAATTGGGGCTGGAGGATTCCTCGCCGGTATTGGCTTTACTGTCTTTGGAACACTCTGGATGACAACGATGCAGCGAGAGATACCGTCGGAGATGCTGTCGCGTCTTAGCGCCTATGACTGGTTCGGCTCTTTGGTACTGTTGCCAATCGGCGTAGCAGTTGTTGGACCAATCGCTAATGCGTGCGGAATGAAAGCGACAATCGTTGGTGCGTCAGTTCTGCTGGTTCTCTTCGTCGGCGTGACACTCTTCGTTCCCAGCGTTACGAAAATGCGCGCGCCAGTCCAAACTGCTGTTTGATCCCGAATTCAACAAACAATCCAGCCCTGAGTTAATCTCGGCAATCAGCTTCTTCAAGGAGGATCTCGTGAAATCCATGACGTGCCAACAATTGGGTGGTCCCTGCAGCTTTGAACACCAAGGAGAAACAGCCGACGAGGTGATTAAAGCGCAAGATCGCCATTTACGTGACGCTGTCGCGGGCGGAGACGAATCCCACGAACAAGCTCTGAAGGAAATGAAGGGCCGTTGGAAGAACCCTATTGCCGGCATGGGTTGGTACCGAAAAGCCAAGAAGGACTTCGCTGCGCTTGCTGAAGGTTGATGTTCCGTCTCGTTTGAGCTTTTAAGTTTCAAGTCGCTGGTGACGATCGCACCACTAGCAACTTCCTCTGGTTCAATCGGCGCAGCGCAACTTCAGTTTTCCTGCGGAAACATACGCCACCTAAACTCGGCGTGTGAAGAAACGCCAATCCTCAAACTTGGTGTTCCGTCATGCCGAGCACATCTGTGACGAACAAAGGAACGGTCATGGCAACTAATCGAGACGAACTTACGAGCGTCGAACGCGAAAAAGCATCGGTCTTTCACTCCTGGTCCGCCCAAAGCACCCTCAATCCTCTCATGGTGAAATCCGCGAAAGGGGTGTACGTCACCGCAGAAGACGGCACGGAGTACCTCGACTTCTCCTCTCAATTGGTAAACACGAACATTGGACACCAACATCCCTCTGTCGTAGCGGCTATTCAAGAACAAGCGGGCATTCTCGCCACCATTGCCCCACAACATGGTTACGAAGCGCGCTACCTCGCCGCAGAAATGATCCTCGATCGCTCCTTTGACGGTGCCGAGAAAGTCTTTTTCACAAACGGTGGCACTGAAGCCGTTGAGCACGCGGTTCGGATGGCCCGTTTGCACACTGGACGACCCAAGATTCTTTCGGCGTACCGCAGTTACCACGGAGCAACCGCGACGTCCATCAACTTGACCGGTGATCCTCGACGTTGGCCCAGTGACTCGGCGTCTTCGGGCGTCGTGCACTTCTTTGGACCCTTCCTCTACCGCAGTGAATTCTTTTCCACGACGGAACAAGAAGAATGCGAACGTGCATTACAGCACCTCGAGAACACCATTCTCTTTGAAGGGCCACCAACCATTGCCGCGATCATCTTGGAAACCGTTCCAGGAACGGCGGGCATCATGACGCCGCCGATGGGTTACTTAGCGGGAGTTCGCGAACTCTGTAACCGCTTTGGGATTGTCTACATCGCCGACGAAGTGATGGCGGGCTTTGGTCGCACTGGCAATTGGTTTGCGTACCAAGAATATGGTGTCGCCCCCGACCTGGTTGCGTTCGCCAAAGGCGTGAACTCGGGTTACGTGCCTCTCGGTGGTGTTGTTATTAACAAGGCCATCTCCGACACGTTTAACGACCGCGTTTATCCTGGTGGTCTCACGTACTCGGGTCACCCACTCGCGACGGCGACCGCGGTAGCGACCATCAAGGCCATGGAAGAAGAAGGCATCGTCAAAAATGCCAAGCGCATTGGTGACGAGATCCTTCGACCAGGTCTGCTCGAACTACAAAAACGCCACGCAATTATTGGCGACGTTCGTGGACTCGGTGTCTTTTTTGCACTGGATCTTGTCGCCGACCGTGCAACAAAGGAGCCTCTCGCTCCTTACGGTGGCACGTCGCCCGCGATGGCGGAGCTCTTGGCTGCGGCGAGAGCCGAGAAGATGCTCGTCTTTGTGAACTACCACCGACTTCACGTCGTTCCTCCCTGCACGATCACCGACGACGAGGCGCGCGACGGTCTCGAGCGTCTCGACCGCATACTTTCAAAGATTGACCACTATTACCAAGGCGCGGTGTGAGCGACGACCAACGCATCCGCGCGGCCCAGGCGCTTCGCGAACTCGGTCACGAATTCGTTCGACGAGATCTCTCCGACGATGAACTCACCAACGTCGAAGAACAAGCTATTGAGTTGCTTCGCATCATGGAAAAGGCGCCTGAGCGCGTGAGGGCACATCCGCCGCACACGCTGGCCGATTTCAAGATGACGGTGCCCGAAGGAGACGCCGGCGAGAAGCGCCAACTCTTCGCCGACTCTGTTGTTTCGGGGTCCACGAACCCCATGGGTCTAAACGCCAGCCTCTGGCGTGATGGTGACGTTGCCGTCTTAGAAACGGTGCTCGGAAAGGCCTTCGAAGGCGCTCCCGACCGCGCCCACGGCGGTGTCTTGGCGGCACTTATTGATGAATCCATGGGACTCGTGCTCGCCATGGAGCGAGTACTGGCCTACACGGTCCAGCTCGACATTTCGTACCGTGCGCCCACACCCATTGGCGAACTCGTCGCCGCACGGTCCTGGCTCGATGAGAAAAATGGCCGAAAACTCTCGATGCGCTGCGAAGTACGTTCGGGCGGTGTACTAGTCGCTGAAGCCAAGGCTCTCTTCATCGCCGTTGATCCGGGAACGTTTCTCGCCGCTAACTAACGCGCAGAGGTCCCATGTAAGGGAGAACTACCATCAACCTCTGGATTTCGTTTTCGTCCCGGCGACGAAGAAGGATGGAGATGCACTACTCGTCAATTGACAACATGCAGCGCTGTGTTCGAAAGCACGTGCTGAGTGACGAAGTATTGGCCACGCGCTCGCTCAAGATCCTGGACGTGGGCGGGGCGAACGTCAATGGTTCGTACCGTGACGCCATGCAGGGGCTGGACTTTTCGTATCACGCAGCCGATATTGCTGCAGGCGAAGGGGTCGACACGGTACTTAGTCCCACCGGACCTTTTCCCTTCGCCGACGAGAGTTTTGACGTCGTGCTCTCGGGACAGACGTTCGAGCACACCGAATTTTTTTGGGAGACCTTCAAAGAAATGGTCCGCGTCTGTCGCCCTGAGGGCGTAGTGATTGTCATTGCGCCTTCGTCGGGAGCCGTACACCGCTACCCCGTCGACTGTTACCGCTTTAATCCCGACAGTTACGTAGCACTCGCGAAACTGGCGCCCATTGAACTCGTTGATTCGTGGGTGGATCCGCGTGGTCCCTGGCACGACTTGGTAGGCGTGTTTCGTAAACAGCCCGCGGGACCGACCTACGTCGCGCCCGTTGTCGAAATTGAAGAGCTCGACGAGGCTCTACAAAACAACTACCCCATTAATGACGACCCCGCTGTTGAGGCGCGGGCGGGCACCGATCTGTATTTGGAATACCTGCCCCGCGTGCACCAGACGCTGCAGCCGCGTTCGTACTTGGAAATCGGCGTGTGGTCGGGACTCAGTTTGCGCATTGCCTCGTGTCGTGCCGTTGGCGTGGACCCGGCGCCACGACTTCTTGAACCGCTAAAGCCCAACCACGAGATGGCACTGATGACCAGTGACGACTACTTCTTGGAACCCGGTCTGCCCGAACAGATAATGCCCCTCGATCTCTCCTACATCGATGGCATGCACATGATCGAAAACGTCCTCATGGACTTCATCAATATCGAGAAGATTTGCCACCCAAACTCGGTCATCATGATCGACGACGTTTATCCGAATCACGTGTTGCAAGCGAGGCGCCAGCGTGTCACTCAGCACTGGATGGGCGATGTATGGAAGATCATTCCGATTTTACAAAGGTACCGACCTGACTTGTTGCTCGTTCCCGTAAACACCGAACCCAGCGGCACCCTGCTAGTGGTTGGTCTCAACCCCACGGAACGTATTCTCTGGGAGCGCTTCGACATCATCTTGGAAGAAGCCGTCGACGTCATGAGCGATCCGACGATTGACATCCTGGAACGTCACGGCGCCCTCGAACCGCGTGATCCGTTGCTCGAGTACATCGTGAACTTTGTGCGCCAGTCCCGCGAACGAAACGACTGGGCTCTTGACACCGGACACCTGCGAAGCATGATTGAAGGCGCCACGCCCCGACAGATTGCCCCACTATGAGCGACTTTCTCTCCGTTGTTGTCATTAGCTACAACATGAACCGCGAATTACCTCGCACGCTGTACTCGCTCTCACCTGCCTACCAACGGGGCATACGGGCGGAAGAGTACGAAGTCATTGTCGTCGACAACGGTTCCAAGACGCCACCGTCCCAAGATGACTTTTTGGACCTTGGCATGAACCTTCGAATCTTCACAACGCCCGACGCCCTGCCTACCCCCGTGCACGCCATTAATCGCGGGCTCAACCAGAGCCTTGGTAAATACGTTTGTGTCTACATTGACGGCGCTCGTCTCGCTTCGCCGGGTCTTCTTCGCACCGCCCTTGACGCACTCGTCACGAGTCCACGTGCGCTGGTCGCCAGTCGGGGTCGCTACCTCGGCCCGGACTTCCAGCGAAACAGTGCGCTCCAGGGTTACGACCAAGCAGCCGAAGACGCGCTGCTCGACCAGGTCAACTGGCGAGAAAACGGTTACGGACTCTTTGACGTTTCGGTCTTTGACGAGTCGTCAGGTCCCAACTGGTGGATTTCGATTGCTGAAAGTAATTCTCTTTTCATGAGCCGGACGCTCTGGCACGAACTCGGTGGTTACGACACTGCCTTCCAGCTTCCCGGCGGCGGTCTCGTGAACCTGGACACCTGGATGCGCGCCTGTGAACTAAGCAACGTTCGACCTACGGTGCTTCTCGGCGAAGGCACATTTCATCAGTTGCACGGTGGTGTCGCGACGAATGGATCGATTGGCACCGTCGAACGTTTCCACGCGGAATACGAAGCCATTCGTCAGCGTGATTTTCAACCCAGCAATGCTGCTCTCTCGTTCATTGGTACTTTCAAACACAAAGTCCCCGACATCGAACTCTCTCCCGCCAAGGAACACGCGATGCCCTTGGACGAAGAAGTCGTCGTTTCGTTCTCGCAGCGCGGCGCTCGCTTGCTACCAACGCCACTGCGACGCATCATAAAAAACGCGGCGCGTATCGTCAGGTGGACACTGCGTGGTCAACTAAAGACACAGCTGGCCGCGCTTCGTGACGAGCGAGCTGACGCAGAGCTTATTAAGGCCTCGGGATACTTCGACGGCGCTTGGTACCTCGAGACGTACCCCGACGTAAAAGCCTCGGGTTATGACCCGGCCGTCCACTACGTGCGCTACGGCGTCAGTCAGCACCGACGCTCGGGATTGCTCTTTGATGATCGCTGGTACCTCTATCGCTACGGCGACGTGTTTGACGCCGGTGCCAATCCCTTGGTGCATTTTGTCAAGTACGGCCAGCAAGAAGGTCGACGACCACGTTCTAATCGGGACGAGTAGCCGTGACGAGTGAAATCCGTAAAAGCATTCTTCGATCACACCCGAGTCTCTTTCGAGCCCTCAGTGCCGACGTTCGCGTCACGCTCGATTACCGCGGTGAAGCGAGTGGTCACGCCACTCGTCTTCGCACTCTTGGCTCGTTTGTTCGTTTGCTCTGGGTGACCGACGCTTTTTTTGGGCAAGTTTGTTACCGAGTGAAAACTCGCCTGCAGCGTTTTCACGTGCCCCTACTGCCACGAATTATCCACCACCTCGCCATGCGCACCGCGCAAATATGCATTGGCGATCCCGTAGTCATCGAACCGGGCATCTACATTGCTCATGGTCAAGTGGTCATTGACGGCTTTTCAACGGTGTCCTCGGGCGTCGTGCTCTTTCCGTGGGTCACGATTGGCCTTCGTGCGGGGGATTTTGCCGGTCCGACAATTGGCGAAGGGGCCCAAATTGGCACGGGGGCC
>Ga0181534_10000623_pt1 | contig 24660 bp, 17 predicted proteins | sample PEATcosm2014_Bin_37_FD_119758 | JGI IMG/M metagenome (GOLD analysis project Ga0181534, IMG submission 119758) | Peatland microbial communities from MTU Mesocosm Facility, Houghton, MI, USA - PEATcosm2014_Bin17_10_metaG | ecosystem: Environmental > Terrestrial > Soil > Wetlands > Peat | place...
CCTGACGGACGGCGCGCGTGACGATTGAGAATATCGACCACCTTCTCAAACTTCCCCGCGTTATCGACAGCCATGGGCATAGACGCCATCTAAACAGCCTCCCTCTCTTGAATCGGAACTCGAAAACGCCGCGCCAGCTTCCAGGAGAGCGAGGCCAGCGAATTGTAAAGATCTTCGTTATGCACAATAATGTGCGCCGGTACCTTCAATTTGACCGGAGCAAAATTCCAGATCGCCTGAATACCCGCCTTGACCATCAGATCGGCCACTTCCTGGGCCACATGAGAAGGCGTTGTGATTATTCCTAAGTGAATGCTCATTCTCGGCGCCAGATCCACCAACTTATCCAGCGGCAGCACCGCCTTCTCGTAAATCCACTGGCCAACCTTCTTCTCATCGGTGTCAAAGGCCGCAACAATCCGCAGCCCAAACCGGGAGAAGCGCTCGTGGCCCAAGAGCGCGGTGCCCAGATTCCCAACCCCCACCAGAAAGGCCTCGTTGACGTTGTTCCAGCCAAGAAAGGTCTCGATCGCGCGGATCAACTCACTCACCAAATAACCCGTCTTGGGCTTGCCGATGATCCCCGTATACTGCAAATCCTTGCGAACCTGCACCGGAACCAGCCCCAGATCGCGGCCAATCACGCTGCAAGAGACCTGCACAATTCCCCTGGCCTCAAGATCAACCAGGTAATGATGGTACTGAGGCAGCCGCCTCAGACTTGGCTGCGGAATCGGCGGCACATCCTGCCGCTTCACCTGCCACGTATTCGATAATTTCATATCGATAACCATAGATCGAGTCTAGGATGGAATGATCTGGGAGACCGTGACAGCCGTCACGAAGCGCGCATTCGCCGATTTTGCTTCTTGAGCATTTTCAGGGTTGCTGCAAGGCCGGTTTCGTGGTTTCCCACCCATTTCAGAATTCATAACGCAGATTTTTCGACTGCGCTCAGGATGAAATGGATGGGGCAAGGAGCTTCCTTACGCCATCGGTGAAAATGCTCTATTTTCTGCCGGGAGAGTCCTTGCGCAACAGAAAAAACCCTCCACTCCGCTTGAAGCAGCGGAGGGGAGGGCTTTTGGTTCGTGCCGGCTTGAGATAGCGCTTTCGGCCTACACCCAATCCGAAGATGCAAACGCCGCGATCAATGGATCATGTTGATGGTTTCCTGGGTCAGAGTGTCGAAGGTGGTCATCGCCTTGGAGTTGGCCTCAAAGGCGCGCTGCGCAACGATCAGGTCGGAGAACTGGGAGGAGATATTGACGTTCGAGGCCTCCAGAGACTCGCCTTCCAGAGCACCGCGCCCGCCTGTTCCCGCCACTCCCACCGTGGCCAGGCCGGAGGAGGCCGTGGTCTGGTATTCGGTCGAGCCCACGTCGGCCAGCCCCTGCATGTTGCTTACCGTGGCCAGCGCCAACTGACCTACCGTCTGGCTCTGGCCATTGGAATAAGCAGCCGTGATGGTGCCGTCCGAGCCGATGCTGAAGTTCTGGTAATTGCCGCTGGCATAGCCGTTCTGCACCTGCGCCGATTGCTCGCTGGCGGCATCGGTCTGGGTGATCTCTCCCGACCCGCTGGCGCCAAAGAGATTCCATGTCAGGTCCAGGGGCGCGGCTGAGTCGGAGAGCCCGCTGAATGTCATGCTGGTCAGATTCGTGCTGGGACTCAACAGGTTTCCGTTCGAGTCGAAGCTCAATGTTCCGGTGGCGTTGGCCGAGGCCGGAGGATCCTGCACCAGGGTGCCGCCGGTAGACATACTGGCGCCGGAGATGGAGAGCTTGCCACCGCTGACCGTGGCCGCCACGCCGGTAATGCCCGCCGTCACCAGCGATTGATTCAGCGCCGCCGCATATTGCGTCACGGTCTCGCCGGCGGTGACCGTAGGCGCGGTCGTCGTCGCATCCACGCCGCTCGCCGTCAGCCCGGAGATGGTCAGATTGGTTCCGGGATTCACCGTTGCCTGCGCCGTGGTGCTCGAACCGAAGTTGTAGCTGACGGTCGAGGCGGTCAAGTCCTGGTTCACGCCGCCGGTCATGGTCAGATTGGCCCCGGTAATCGAGAGCTGTCCATTCGCATTCGCAATAACCGATACATTCGTGATCCCGGCCGTCGTCAACGCGCCGCTCAGCGCCGTGGCATAACTGCTCAGAGATTCCCCGGCCGTAACCGTCGGCAGGGGGTTGATGGTCACGGGAAGGCCCGTCGTTGCATCCAAACCGGTGATCGCCAGGTTTGTCGATGGATCGACTGTGGCGCCCGATCCCAGGTTGTAGTTGACCGTTGCCCCTTGCAGGTCTTGGACAACATTTCCAGCAACGGCCGTCGTCGCCGATGCGCCGGTAATCACCAACTGGCCCGCGACGTCGGCGGCCGTCACGCCGGTAATTCCGGCCGCTGTGATGGCGCTTTGCAGCGCCGTTGCATACGTGGTGACAGATTCGCCGGCGGTGATCGGCGGCGCGGTGATCGAGGCCGTGCTCGAAGCGGTGGCGCCGGTAATCACCAGGTTCGTCGCGGTATTCACAGTGGCCTCCGCACCGCTGGATGCGCCCGTGGGCAGAATGCCGCCGCTCGATCCAAAGCTGTAGGTGTAGGCGGTGTTCCCCAAAGAGGGCGTGCTGGTAACCGCCGCCAGTGTGCCGGTCACCGTAGACGAGCTGGCTGAAGTCGCGGTTACGGGCAGCGTCTGCGCCGAAGCCGCCGTTGCCGCCGTCGCCGCCAGCGTGTCGGGAACGGTGACCGCATAGCTCCACTTGTTGTCGCCGAGGTTGGTGTAGGTCACCGTGGCTTCATAGGGCTTGCCCAGCGAGTCGTAGATCTGCACATTGCCCACGGTCTGCGTGCCTACGGCGGTGGTGGAATCCAGATTCTGGGCGATGCTGAAGCTCGATGTAGCCAAGGGCTGCATGATCTGCCCGGTCGGAATCACGATATCCTTCAGCCCGCCGCTGGTGCTGACCACGCCGTTGGTGGCCATGTATCCCATCACCGCCTGGCCCTGCGTGCTCTCCAGCGTGCCCGTCGAGCTGGTCTGGAAGTTGCCGTCGCGCGAATAAAGCTGGCTGCCGTTATTGTCCAGCACAAAGAAGCCCGAGCCGTTGATGGCCGCGTCGGTTGCAATGCCGGTCGAGGTGAGCGAGCCGCCAGTGAAATCGGTGCTGTTGGAGGCGACCTTCACGCCCGAGCCCTGCTGGATCTCATCGCCCGAGCCGGTGGTGCCCGTCTGCTGGTAAAAAAGATCGCTGAAGTTGGTCGTCTGCGACTTGAAGCCGGTGGTATTCATGTTGGAAAGGTTGTTGGCGATGGTATTCAGCGCTGTCGAATCGGCGTTGAGACCGCTGAGTGGAATGTAAAAGCTGGGCATGGAAATTCTCCTCTTCACTTGCTCTGAAGTTGCCGCAAGCCTCTGCGGCCGGCGGGTGATGGGTTGCATTCAGGCGCTTTGCCGCCCGCAAAAACGTTACAGCGCGCTTGACTTTCCACTCAGCGATTGGGCCACGCGCTGGGCCGCCGAGCTGCCCGCCGGAACGCTGAGATTACCGGGCGCAAGTTTGGCCGCCGCCGCGCCGATTGCCGATGGAATGCTGGCCGTCTGCGCCGGCGCGCCCGCGCCGCTGCTGCTGGCCTGAGTTGCCGTCGCCGCCGTCGAGTCTGCCGTTGCGCCTCCCGTGGCGCCGGCCGTGGCAGTGGTCTTGGAATCCGCCGTCAGCGTCTGGTTGATCGAGATCAACTGCTCCAGGCTGTTCACATTCACCAACTGGTTGATGTACTCATTGGGGTCGGTGTTCGCCGTCGGATCCTGATTCTTCATCTCGGTCACCAGCAAGGTGAGAAAGTCGTTGGCCGAGATTGTGGACGCCGAACTGCTGGAACTGCTCGAACTGCTGGAAGCCGCCGCAGCCGGAGCTGCCGCATTGCCCGTCAAAGACTGCGCCGCCGACATTGTGTGATTCATGATTGCCGATGCCATCTTGCCTCCCTGCTCTTCCTTCTTCTGAATTCGCTTCCCTTGCGTTTCCGCTTGCTTATTTGCACTGCCAAATTCTCTTCCGCGCTCTTGCTCCCGCTCGCCGGGCTGAGCGATCTCTACGCCATCCCGTTCAAGCCATCCGTTCAAGCCATCACGGAGATATGCCTTCCTTGCGAATCAGCCAACGTTGCGCCGCGATCAACCTCGGCCGGTATTGCGGCAGCCTCAACTGTGGAGCCCGCTGCCGCCCTCGACGTGGTCGAGCCAGTCTGCGCGGCAAAGTCCGGCGTGGTCTGCTGGTCTGCCGCTTGCTGGCCAGCCTGCTGCTGGCCCGCGCCCTGCTGCATCGCGCCGCCTGCGCCCTGATCGCCGCCCGATCCCGACGACCCGGTCGAAGTTGCCCAGCCGCCCTCGGGCGCCGTCACCGTCACCGTATCCACCGAGGAGTGACGCTCGGCAAGGAATGCGTTCAATCCCGCCAGATGTCCGCCCAGTGCCTGCGCCGCGTCGGCCGTTGCCGGAACCAGCTCGGCATGAACTCCGCCGCCGCTGGCATCGGCCCGAACCGAGACCCAGCCCAGCGCCGGATCCTGATAGCCCGCCTCAGCCCGCTGCGTCCCGGCATGAATCCACGCCGGTTTCGCCGTACCAGCCGCATCCAGAGTCGCGAAGGCCTCGCGGGAATCCGGCCCGGTCGCCGTCGAAGCTCCAGCGGGACTGCCCGCTGCTACAACCGCCGCGTGCGCACTCACGCCCTCGCGCGCCGTCGCGCTCACATCCGCTGCCGTTGTGGAGAGCTGCCCCTGTGCTGAAAGAACTGCTGGCTGCGCTGAAGCGGTGGACGCGGCCCCGGACGCCGCGCGCGATTTCACCGGCGTTGCACTTTTTTCGCCGCCGGCGGCAATTGCCTTGCCCGCATTCAAGGGCGCGAGGCCGGGCTGCGAAGATTGCGCCGCGACCGCGCTGACTGCACTGGCCGCCGCTTGAACGGAAGCAACGTCACCGATGCCGGGCGCAGCCGGAGTCTGACTCAAAACTGCAGCTTGATTCATGGCTGGCCGCGGACCTTCGACCGGAACTGTATTCCGATCGCGCGATACCGTCTGAACCGGATTCTGCCCGGCTTCAACCGCCTGCTCTACAACCTGCGCTGGTGCGGCGGCTGGGAGCGATTTCTGGCCCGCCGTCGAGACCGGAAGAGCCACTTGCCGGGATGCGCCTCTTTGCGGAGGCTCCGGGCTCCGGGCTGCACTCTGGCTCGGAATTGCGTTCTGATTCCGGGCTGCGCCTTGGCTTTGAGTTGCAACCGGGCTGCGCCCAGATTCCAGGCTGGGAATCTGTGTGGGCGCGGCGCTCTGCAACGGCTCTGCCGCCGGAGCAGCGCTTTGGGCCGGAAGCAAACTGTCGATCGAATCCGCGCTTGCCGAATCCGCGCCTGCCGAATCCGCGCTTGCCAAATCCGCGCTTGCCGGCTGGATTTGCAACCTCTGCTGGTTTGCATCGATTGGCTCGGAAGAGTCTTGTGCCGAAGCCAGTGCGGAAGTCTCTGTTGGAGCCAGTGCGGAAGCCTCGCTCTCCACCGGAGCAGCCGCTTGTGCCGCATTGCGTGCCGGGGCGGGCGATTGCAGAGCGTCCTGGTTTACTGCCGCCGTCTGAACCTTGCTCTGGTCGATGAATGTTGCTGGCGAATTCAATGGACTCGAAGCCACGGGAGTCTTGCTCAGAAGCGGCGTCGCCATTGGCGCCTCATTCCCTGTCTCCGCGGGTTTGACTGGCGCTGGAGCTTGCGTCGAATCCTCGCTCAATACCGCGGTCTGTGATCCGCCTTGCTCGGGAGAGATTGCCGAAGAAGAGACTGGGCCGGAAATCGGCACTGAAGATGCGCTCTGGGCTGGAGGTCCGCTTTGCATCGAATCCAGGTTCACTGCCGGCGTCTGAATCTTGCTCGGGAATGAATCGGGGGCTTGGGTTGCCGGTTGACTCGAAGCCACGGGAGCCGTGCTCGCAGACGGAGACACCGTTCGCGCCTCATTCCCAGCCGTTGCAGCCATAGCTGGCGCGGGATCTTGGGTCGAATCCTCGCTCACTGCGACTGTGTTGGATTCGCTCGCAGATGAAGAGCTTGCCGGAAAAACTTCTGGGCCGGATGCCGGCAAAGGAGCCGCAATCTTGTCCGGCGCAGCCATTTGCGCTGCATCGCGCACTGGGGCGGGCGCTTGCGACGCGTCCCGGCTCACGGCCGTCGTCTGAGCCCTGCTGGACAATGAATCGGAGGTCTGGGAAACGAGTGGAGTCTGAACCCCGGCATCAGAATTGCTCTCGAACGCCATGACCGGTCGCGCCTCATCCCCTGCCGGCGCGGGGCTGGGCGACACAAGCGCTGGACGCGAATTCTCGCTCACCGCCGCCGCCTGAGAGCCGCTCCCAGCTGAGGATGTTGCCGGCAATGAGACTTGGCTGGGCGCTGGCGGCAGCGAAGACGCTGGAATGGGAGTTTGCGCCGCAAGATCGCTTCGCATTGGAGTCTCTGTTTGCGCCGCTTCGCGCATCGGCACAGAGGCTTCAGCCGGTTCCTGACTTACCGTTGGTTTCTGGTTCACCGCCGCTGTCTGAGCCTGGCTCTGGGTTGGAACAAAGACTTGGCTCGGAGATGCACTAGAGGCTTGCGAAGAAAGTTGGGTCGATGCCTGAGTTTGAGAGGTTTCCATGCTCCAGGTCGGCAAGGCCGCCGCGCTTGGGCTCTGCGCCGGGCTGGCAATCGTAACCGGGCTGGCCACAGCCGCTGGATTTTCGCTCTGCTCTGAAGCGGCAATTGGCCGCGAAACTTGACTGGAAGCGACAGAGGGAGAATTACTCTCATCGAGCGTCATCCTCGGCGTCCCATCGTTGATCGGAGCACTGATCGGAGCACTGACCGGAGCACTGACCGGCGCATATGCAGGCGCCGAATGCTGGCTCACCGCAGCCGCTGGAACTCCGCTCTGGAGTGAAGCCGGAAGTTGCGAAGAAAGCTGGCTTGAAGACTCGGCTGGCGCCTGGCCTGAAAACGCACTCTCCGCGGGAGAACTTTGAGGGGTCTGCATAGCGATCTGATTTGCAGCCTGGTTCGTCACAGCCGTCTGGGATCTGTTCTCTTCGGGCGAGAGGCTCTGAGAAGAAAGCGAACCCGCAGCCAGGACCGGAGAGACTTCATCGCTGGAGGCAAACACGGGAGCCGCGCTCACGACTGGCGTTGCCACTGGCGCGGCGTCACGCACCGGCACGGAGGCTTGAACCCGAATCTGGCTCACTGCATCCTGACTCACCGCCGGTGTTTGATTACTGCTCTGCGCGACCGGAACGGCGTGAGAAGCGGCTCGGCTCGAAGCCAAGGTTTGAGAGGTTTCAACGCTGGAATCCAGCCCAGTCGCGGCGCTCTGGCTCTGCACCGGGCTTGCACTCCGATTCTGGCTGGCCGCAACCGCGCTGGTCGCAGCTTGTGGAATTCCACTCCGAGCCGCAGCCGGCGTATGCAAAGATGCCTGGTCGGAGATACGCGCCGCGCCAGCGCTTTCGACCTGCGTCTCAACCTCGCCCCCAATTGTGCCTTGCGCCAAGGCAGCCGGCCGCGCCTCTTGCCGCGACGTCGTTGATGCGGTTGCGCTGGCCTTCAAACTCGATAAACTTTCCAGGCTCGATGAACTGTCCAGACTTGATGAACTGCCAGATTTCGATGAAGCGCCCTGAGTCGATGAAATGCCCAGGCTGGGCGCGTCCGCAAGCTGAGGCGGCTGCACCATTGTTTGCTCACTGCCGGAATTCTGGGCCGCGGCTGGCCGCGCCGCTTCCACACTTCCTTTGGATTCTTCCCCAGGCGATTCTTTTCCAGGCAAGGATTGCCGGCCTCTGGCAGTCGATGCGATGCCGCTCGACTGAGCCGCGGAAAAGCCATCGATTGAGAAAACAGCCGGCGAGGATTGCGGCGAGGATTGCGTTGACGTTTCAGCGGCCTCTCCGTCCGAGTGGGCCGTTGCCGGCAATGGCGAGGCCTGCGCAACAACCACGGAAGCCGGTAACACTGCAAAACTCGACGCGATGGCAACTGCGCTGCTCTGTGAACTGTTGATCGAAGCATGGGCCGTAGAAGTGTGCGCCGCGTTGGTCGAAGTATCGGAATGCGAGCTTTTGGCGGTCTTGCTCTCCGCCGCGGCCGCGGTACGCTTCTGCTCCGCATTTGCCGCCGAGACTGCTGAGACTGTTGAATCCGCCGGGCTAGCCGTGGAAGCTCCCGACCAGCCGCCAACCTGAGAGGATTTCAATCTTGAGCCGTTCTCACTCGCCGCGCTCTCCGCGTTCACCGGCTCGGCTGCCTGCCGCAATTGCAGCGCCTGGCCTGTGCTCACAGTCGCGGTTGGCTGGGAGGAGCCTGCGGCTGCCATTGTTGCCGCGGTACTGGAGCCTTGGTCGACTGTCGCCTCGCCCGAGGCTTCTTCGGCGGCGTCCAGCGTTGAGCCCGTCAATGTTCCCATTGAGGCCAGAAGCGATTGCCAGCGTGCGCCAAAGCTCTCCGTCCCAGCCGCAGTTGATTGCGAGAGACTCCGCCCCGCTACCCCGCTTGCTACCCGAGTCGCCACGCCGGTCTGAGACGCGCCGCGCGTCAGGCCCAGCGTCCGGCCAAAGCCCGCCGCCGCGCCTGCGCCCAACCCGATCGTGACTTCAGCCGAGACCGTCATGCCGAAGGGTTATGCAGGAGGTGTGCCAAAACGCGACAGGGCTGGGTTAGAGCATTGTCAGGAATGGAACCGGCGATCCCGTTTGCGGAAGCTCGCCCCGCCCCAGTGCGGATTCTGCCTCAAGTTTTGCCGCTGCCGGACATGCCAACCGATGGTTCTTGTAAATGGATAGCGGATGGAAAATCGGCGCAGAAGGCTAGGAATCTCCCGGGCCTCTGTGTAAGCCTCTGTTTTGAAAGGGCACGACTTGAGAGGCTGCAGAAAAAGGGTATTCAAGGGTTCAAAGTCCCCGAAAAACATCCCTCAGGGGCTGAAGAGGCTGCGGAAAAAGGCCAGTTTAACGACAGAAATGGCTGATAATTCCCTCGGCGGCTAAAGCCGGCGTTGATAAAGCGGTGGTTATGTACGGGCTAAAGCCCGTACCCTTCATCCAATTGAGTTTTTCCGCGGCCTGTTAAGTTGTGCCGCAAACGCTATGTGCACCATCCATTTCATATTCTGTGTGAAATGGGTGGGGCACCACAAAATCAGCCTCACGAAAACTGTGAAATTGCACGAAAGTTGCGCGGAGGCTATGTCCCCGGCCGCCAGCGAAGAATAGGCTTGCGCGCCGCCAGCACCTCATCCAGCTTGGCGACGCGCGTCGAGTGCGGCGCCGTCTTGACCAGCTCCGGCTGCTCCTCGACCTCGCGGGCAATGGCGCGCATCGCGTCAATAAACAGATCCAGCTCCTCCAGCGACTCGCTCTCGGTCGGCTCGATCATCAGCGCGCCGTGCACGATCATCGGGAAGCTGACTGTATAGGGATGGAAGCCGTAGTCGATCAGCCGCTTGGCTATCTCGCCGGTCTTGACGCCGCGCGCCGCCTGCCGCTTGTCGCTGAAGACCACCTCGTGCATGGACGCAGTCTTGTACGGCAGTTCATAGACGTCTTCCAGCTTTTTGCGGATGTAGTTGGCGTTCAGCACGGCGTCTTCGGTGGTCTGGCGCAGGCCGTCCGGCCCGTTGGCCAGGATGTAGGCCAGCGCGCGGATGAACATGCCGGTATTGCCATAGAAGGCGCGCACGCGGCCCACGGATTGCGGCCGGTCAACCTCCCAGCGCAGTTCGCGCTTAGTCCCCAGTCCCTCATTCCCTGGCCCCTTGGTCCCTTCTTTCCTCACCAGCACCGGAGTCGGCAAAAACGGTTCCAGAAAACTCTTGCACGCCACCGGCCCTGAGCCGGGTCCGCCGCCGCCGTGGGGCGTCGAAAAGGTCTTATGCAGATTCAGGTGCATCACATCCACGCCAAAATCTCCGGGCCGCGCCTTGCCCACCAGCGCATTCATATTCGCGCCGTCCATATAGAGCAGCGCGCCCTTGGCGTGCAGAATGTCGGCGATCTTGTGAATCTCGCTCTCAAAGACCCCTATTGTCGAGGGGTTGGTGAGCATCAGCGCGGCAGTCTCTTCGTCCACCTGCCGGGTGAGGGCGTCGAGATCGATGCCGCCCTCGGCATTGGATTTGAGATTCTCAACCGTGTAGCCGCAGATGGCCGCCGTGGCGGGGTTGGTGCCGTGCGCCGAGTCGGGAATGAGAATCTTCTTGCGCGCATTGCCCTGCGACTCATGCCACGCGCGCACCAGCAGAATGCCGGTAAACTCGCCATGCGCGCCGGCGGCCGGTTGCAGCGTAATCGCGTCCATGCCGGTGATCTCGATCAGGCAGCGCTGCAAGAGGTCGATGACCTGCAGAATCCCCTGCGCCAGGGCGACGGGCCGGTAAGGGTGCGCCTCGGCCAGACCCTCGATGCGGGCAACGTATTCGTTGACGCGCGGGTTGTACTTCATGGTGCAGGAGCCCAGCGGGTACATCCCCAGATCGATCGCGTAATTCCACGTCGAGAGGCGCGTGAAGTGGCGAATGATTTCGATCTCGCTCAGTTCGGGCAGCTCGCCGGGGGTGGTGCGATGGGCCGCGCCGAGCAGGGATGCGGCATCGACGGCCGGCACGTCCAGCGGCGGCAGCTTGTAGGCGCGCTTGCCGGGCGAGGACTTTTCGAAGAGCAGGGCCTCGTTCTGGGTTTGGTGGGGGCGGACTTTGGTGGTTGCGCGTGAATTCGAAAGTTCTGATGTTGCCATTGTTGCCTCGCTGCAATTTGGCTAAAACATACCAATCAGGATCTCATTTGTCGAAGAATCCTGTGCGAGCGCTTTTTGGTATCGGCTCTCGTTGGAATTCCATCCCAGAATTCCACCGATGAACCCTCCAAAAACGCTGAATAGTATCGGGATTATAGAGGCCAAGAATACCTTACCTAACGGGAGGTGATGAGAATAGGCATTGTAGCCGACATCAAAGACGCACACGGAGACACCTGCGATCAACACATCGCGGATAACGTAGGCGGTTTGTCCGCTTTCGCGGGTTCTTTTCCACGCCAGATTCCGCGCATCGAGGTTGACTATCTTCTCGCCATTGAGGAGCGCCTGCTTACTTCCGTTGACCTCTTCCGGCTCTTCCTCAGGGGCTAAAGCCCAGCCTTTATTTTGTGGCGTTTGCGGCACGACTGAAGTCGTGCCCTGATACATTACAGGACTTCGATTGGGTTTTTCCGCAGTCTGTAAAGCCGTGCCCTGATACAAAGCTATCCCCCAACCGAGCCAATTGGACACACGAACCCTGGCCCGCACTCACAGAATAGCTGAGGCTCGCGGCTTTTCTATCGCATTTTCGCTGTTGCTGAAAATGGGAATTCCTGACATCCCACCCTAGTCGCAGCCAACCGAGACGCAGATCCTTCGACTTCGCTGCGCTCCGTTCAGAATGCCAACGGCAAGGATGGGGTGCCCGTTACCTCAGCCCGACGATCAGAAACGGAGGTATGCGCCAATCATCGGTTCCGCGGTGTGCGTGAACTTGTCGGTCGAGGTGAAAAGCGATGTCAGGTCCGGCGCTTTATAGAGGTTGCCGCGGTATTGGAAACGCAGGCCGATATGCGGCAGTAGGCCCCAATCCAATCCGGCACCGTAGACGAAGACCGGCTTGGAGGTGGTGCTGGTGCTCTGTCCGCTGCTGGGGACATCGAAGATGAGGCCGCCGCCAGCGAGCGCAAAGGGGCGCAGATTGGCGACTTTGACGGACGCAATCCAATCGCCGGTCAACTCGTGCGCATTGGCTGAAACTGCCTGCAGGCCGCAAGGTTCAGTACTACCAGCGAGGCAAGACGGCGGACTGGTGTATCTGTATGTCTGGTTGGCGCGGTTGAAGGAGTAGGTGCCTTCATAGCCCAGCCAGGGATGCGAGATATGCCGCACCTCCAGCAGCCCGCCGGCGGCATTGGAAGGACTCTGCGTGACTCCATTCGCCGTAGTGGTCCCGTTGAAGGCCCCGTAGATACTCAACGCCACATCCGTTTGCGCGTAGGATTGCGCGCCGCAGAGCGCCGCAGATCCAACCAGTAGAAGCGTTGACCGCATCCACTTCATTTGCATCCTCATCGTTCGCATCTCCTGAGTAGAATTCAGTTGCCTTGAGTTCCGCAGTATCCGCTCCCGGCTGACTGTTACCAGTATGGGCGCGGAAGGCGCGCTTTTGTTGATAGGCTGAAGATTCGCTCAACTTTACCGCCATTTAGATTCGAGGACCGCTTGATTCGTGAGCAGGTTACTGCACATTCAGGGTCACCGTGCCGGTTTCGATAGCCGTGGTCGAAGCTGACACGCCGGTAACGGTGATCGTGTAGGTTCCGGCCGTGGTGCCGGAAATGCCTCCGCCGCCTCCGCCGCCCGTTCCGCCTCCACTACCACACGCCATCATACCGCTCGCGAGAGCCACAAAGAGCGCCAGCACTCCAATCATCGTCTGCCATCCGCGCCGCCGCTTTGGGACACCGAAAAGTAAAGCGCAAGCCAGAATGGCGCTGCCCGGCACATACCATGGAACGCCGGGAAGCTTGGGATGAGTTAAGCCCGCACTGGTAGCTGCCGTGGTTAAGATGGTCAGCGTGGCTGTGCCCGAGCTAGTACCGGTAATGTTCACCGGGCTGGTCGAGCCGAAGCCGAGTGTGGGCAGATACTGAGCGCCGCTCGGGCTGTTGGTGATTTTTGCTGTCAACGTGACGCTGCCAGTGAAGTTTCCGGATGGTGTCACGGTGATCGTGGACATGTTCGAGGCGGTTGCGCCGGGGGCCACGGAGACCGTTGTGCCGGTAATGGCAAAGCCGGTCGCAATCAGACCAATAGTAGTAGAGAGGCTACCGTTGTAAATGGTATCTCCTGGAAAGCTGGCATCTACCTGATGCGTTCCAACGCCAATGGGCGAAATCCCGGTCGCTGTGGCCGTTGCGGACCCAACCGCCTGGGATAGTAGCGCCGACACCATGGCGGTTGGGGTGCTTCCGCTCTCATAGGTAGTTGCAATGTCATCCAAACCATCCCCGTTGAAGTCAGCAGCCACGACGCATCCCGAGGTAAGATACGCTCCAGAATCCGCGGCAGTTTCGACAAATGTTCCATCTCCATTGCCGAGGAGAATCTTAAGATATTCATCATTGTTTGACCCAACAGCAATATCCGGAATCCCGTCCCCGTTGTAGTCCCCGACTGCGATGGATACGGGTTCGATATCCGTCGCTGGACTAACTGCCACTGTCTTGAAGGTTCCATCTCCGTTGCCCAGAAGAATCGTTACCGCGCCATTCGTTGCACCAAGTGAGGCGGTGGAGTCTAATGCAGCCAGGTCCAGGTTGCCGTCCCGGTTGAAGTCTCCTACGGCAACAAAAACGGGCGAGTCGCCAGCCGATGGGGTCTCGGAGGTCGCCGTAAACGTCCCATCCCCGTTGCCCAGGAGGATGGTCATTGTGCCGACGTCGCTGCATGGATAACTGTTGCCGCAGGCGTTTGTAACGGCCAGGTCGGAGATTCCGTCCCCGTTAAAATCTCCTACGACGATAGAGGATGGTGACATGCCCACCGCTGGAGTCCCGGCGGCTGTCGTAAAGGTTCCGTCGCCATTGCCAAGAAATACAGTTATTGAATCGCCACCAACTACGGCCAGGTCGGCAAAACCATCCCGGTTGAAATCTCCTACCGCCACGGGCCCCGGAGTATTGATCACCACCAGGATTTGGTTTACTCCCGTGAACGTCCCATCGCCATTGCCAAGAAAAATCTCCACATTGTTGGAGTTGGCCTGAGGGATCGTCACAGCCAAGTCGGGAATGCCGTCCCCGTTGAAATCACCTACCGCGATGGAATGGGCATCTATATCAATTACTGTGTTTGTGCGATTGAACGTCCCATCGCCATTGCCAAGAAGGATCGTTAGGCTATTGACAGACAATACGGCCAAATCGGGAATGCCGTCTCCGTTGAAGTCTGTCACTACGAGGGCAGTGGGTTCGTAACCTTGAGATAGACTGTTGTAATTCGCAAAGCTAACGGTCGAGCTGATTGCTTTCAGGGTTGCTGTCCCCAACGAGAGGTTGCCGTTGCTGGTATCCAAGAATGAGATTGTCCCGGACGGCCATGGGACGGATGCGGTTCCGGTTACTTCAGCCGTCAGCGTGTAGTTGCCCGCGCTGCCGCTCGAAGTGATGGTCGTGGTGGTAGGGAAAATGCCGGTTACTGTGAACGTTACAGTGTTCGATGTGCTGCCCGCATACGGCGTGGATCCGTTGGGGGTTCCCGCAAAAACCGCTTTGTAGCTATGATCGCCGAGGCCAGGGTGAAATTTTATCGTCGCCGTTCCCGCGCTGGTCAGTTGCGCCGTGCCGAGGATATGGATGTCCGTACAATATGTCACGAAGACATCGCAGAAATTCACCTGCCCAACGGTCACCTTTGTCGAGCCTGAGGTCACCGTGGCCGTGAGCGTAAGCTCGCTGCCTTTGGCTATGGACCCGCCCGAGGCTACGGTGTTGCCGCCTGAACTCATCGCCAAGGTGGTGGTGGTTGCCGCTGGCGCGGCGGAGGCCTTCGATGCTGTTGCGAAGAGAATAGTCACCACGGCCGCAAATAGGAACAACTGGCTGGAAACCTTGACATTCATACACAGACATCTCTCTTCCCGCGTTCGAAGTGCGCATTCATCAGCAAGAACTATCGAGAATAGGATTGCGAATACTATACCAGCGAGTGCCGGTCAGCCGCCAATCAAATTCCACTGGCCGGCTTCCATCCTTCTCCGCGGAACAACGCGAAGCGCCATCGCTTATCCTAATGAATGGAGCATCCCGCACAACCGGAGCGCATCTCACCCAGTCCACTGGCCGCGGCGGCCGTTACTCTCTGCGGCGTCTGCGCCTTTCTGGAGCTCTACTGCACCCAGCCTCTGCTGCCGCTGCTGACGCGCAGCTTTCATGCCTCAAAGACCGGCGCGGGCATGACGGTCTCCGCCGCGACGCTGGGCGTGGCGCTTGCCGCGCCCGTCTTTGGCTCTCTTGCCGAGCGGCTGCCGCGCAAGCAGGTCATCGTGGCCTCGCTGGCCGGCGTGGCTCTGCCCACGCTGCTGGCCGCTACCTCCACATCGCTTGCGCAATTGATCTTCTGGCGATTCCTGCAGGGCATCAGCGTACCGGGAATCATTGCGCTTGTGGTCACCTATATCGGCGAAGAGTGGCCGCCGCAGCGGCTGCCACTGGTTATGAGTTTCTACGTCAGCGGAACCGCGCTGGGCGGCTTCATGGGGCGGATTTCGTCGGGCTACCTGGCTAGCTGGTTCAGTTGGCGCGTGAGCTTTCTTGTGCTGGGCGCGGCTGCCCTGGCCGGCGCGGCTGCCGTGGCTGCGTGGCTGCCCGCCGGAACCCGGCTACCCAAAGCCGGCAAAACCGGCACGCGCCTCTCTGAGATTTTGGTGCTCTTCAAACGCCGCCGTCTGGTGGCGACCTTCGCCGTGGGCTTCAACGTCCTCTTCTCGCTGGTGGGCGTCTTTACCTGGATCACCTTTCACCTGGCCGATGCGCCCTTTCATCTTTCGACCGCCGCGCTCAGTTCGCTATTTTTTGTTTATCTGATCGGCCTTGTCGTCACGCCCGCCGCGGGCTTTCTGATCACGCGCGTGGGGTTGCGCGCCGGCATCGGCGGAGCCATTGCCTGCTCGATGATCGGCGTGCTGCTGACGCTCTCCGGCTCGCTCGCCGTCATTATTCTGGGTCTTGCGCTGCTCTCAAGCGGCGTCTTCATTGCGCAGACCGCCTCGCAGAGCCATCTGCGCATCGCCGCTCCGGCCGAGTCGCGCGTCACCGCCGCCGGGCTTTACCTCACCTGCTATTACATCGGCGGCACCGCCGCCGGCGTCCTGCCCGGAGCCTTCTGGGCGCTGGGCAAGTGGCCGGCCTGCGTGGCATTTATCGTCGCCATGCAGGGCGTGGCGCTGGCGATTGCGCTGGTAGGCTGGCGCGCGCCAAAGGCCGCATAGCGGGAGAATTCATCCCCGCGGCAACTCACGGCACCGCGGTAACGTCAGACAGTTGAACCCCGGCAGCCGCAAAGCGAATCTAACCAGAGAGCAGGACAGAAGACCCATTTTGAGAGCCGTGCGGCGATCACTTCCCCCGCCCGAGTCAAAACCAGCATTCGCCTTCAACCAAACCGCGCAACCCCGACCGCACACTAGAAGATCGGAAGTATCAAGGAGCCGTTTTTGCCCGATTTCGAGCCCGCTACGCCCGGAGAAACCACTTCCACTGTGGCGCCCGCAGTTACGCAGAGCTTTGCTCCCGGCGCGCCGTGGAAGCCCCGCGTCAATCCCTGGATCATTGCCGCGACCGTCGCTCTGGCCGCCTTCATGGAAGTGCTCGACACCTCGATTGCCAACGTCGCCCTGCCGCATATCGCAGGCTCGCTGGGCGCGTCCACCGACCAGGGAACCTGGGTTCTGACCAGCTATCTGGTCTCTAACGCCATTGTCCTGCCTATCGGCGCATGGGCCTCCAGCGTCATGGGCCGCCGCAATTTCTTTCTTCTCTGCATCGTCATTTTTACCGTCTCCAGCTTTCTCTGCGGCTCGGCGCCCTCGCTGCCGATTCTGCTGATCTGCCGCGTGCTGCAAGGCGCGGGCGGCGGCGGAATGCAGCCCATGGCGCAGGCCATCATGGCCGACAGCTTTGAGCCGCAGAAGCGCGGCCAGGCCTTTGCGCTTTACGGGTTGGTCGCCGTGCTCGCCCCCTCCATTGGCCCCACGCTGGGCGGCTGGATCACCGACAACTTCAGTTGGCGCTGGATCTTCTTCATTAACATTCCCGTCGGCATTCTCGCCTTCTATCTGGTCAGCCGCCTGGTGGACGATCCGCCGTGGATCAAGGCCGACCGCAGGCGTCTTGGCCAGATCGACTACATGGGCCTGAGCTTTCTCACCATCGCCATGGGCGGCCTGCAAATCATGCTCGACAAGGGCGAAGAGAACGACTGGTTCTCCTCCGGCTTCATCTGCCTGTTTGCGTTTCTCTTTGTGGGAGGCATCATGGCGCTGGTCTGGTGGGAGCTGCGCCACAAGAATCCGATCATCAATATCCGTCTCTTCCGCTACAAGAACTTTGCCATCTGCTGCTTCCTTATGGCGCTGGTGGGCGGCGTGCTGAACGCCAACACCGTCCTGCAGCCGCAGTTTATGCAGCAACTGCTGGGCTGGAACGCAACCACGGCCGGCATGGCGCTGACCGCGGGCGGCGTGGTGCTGCTGATCGTGATGCCCATGGCCGGCTACGCCACCGGCAAAGTGGCCGCGCGCTACCTTGCGATGGCTGGCTTCACTCTGTTTGTGCTCACCTTCCGCTATGCGGCCGGCGCGACCACGCTCGACATGACCTTCCCGGCGGCCTCCTGGCTGCGCGTCATCCAGATGATGCCGATTCCCTTCTGCTTCATCTCCATCACCACAGCGGCCTACGTGGGCATGCCCAAGGAGCAGAGCAACCAAGTTGCGGGGCTGATTAATTTTGTCCGCAATATCGGCGGCAGCATTCTGATCGCCATCACCAACGCGCAGGTCACCAGCCGCTCCCTCTGGCACCAGCAGCATCTGCAAAACGCGATGACCTCCGCCAATAGCGCCTACCAGCAGCATGTGCAGACGATGACCGGCTTTTTCGGCAGCCATTTTGGCGGGCCCAACGGCAAAGCCATGGCGCTGGCCAACATCTACAACGAGCTTTACCGGCAGGCGCAGGTGCAGGGCTACCAGGATGTTTATATGGAACTCTCGTGGATGTCGGTGATGCTGGTGGGGCTGGCCTTTTTGCTCAGCCGCAACAAGCCCGGCGCGGGCGAGGGCACTACGGCGGTGCATTGACGGCGGGGGGGCCGGTTCCGGTCTTCGCGCCCAAGGATGCTGCTTGATTCTCTCTTGATTCTTTGGCGGTCAGGTATATACTTGAGTTTGTCAGCGTATGAACGGAACGGCGCAAGCCGCGCGTTGATCCCGCCAGAAATGGCCCCCACCCAAGCGTAGGGATATTCAAGAGGTCCGATTAATTGATTGGCAGAAGGGGCTCCGCAAGGAGCCCTTTCTGCTATTGAGGCGTATGGATCGGTTTGTTGTTCAACGTATTGAAGAGGATCACAAAAAAGCCTATGGGCTTTTTGACCGGCCGGCTTGAAGCGTATTCCGCGTCGCGAATATACGCGCTCTGAACGCTTAAATTAATTTTGCCCTTCAAGGAGGAGCGGGAGGCTACAAAGAAGATGTCGTATTCGATCACCCTTCCGTTTTCCTGAATGATTTCGACAGAGAAAAAATTCCCCTTGCCTGTGTGGTAGCACTTGCGCTGCCCCAGTCCTTCAATAATCTCCGGCAGCCGTTTTGACAATTCGTAGCGAACAAAGTCAAAGATTCGAGTTTCCCGATCATCCCCATACAGCATTTCATTTTCTGGCGGTGAATCCTGGCTTCTGCCGCGTGTAAAACAATGCAGACCGAAGGTAACATCGACTCTGTAGAACCTCGCGGGAACGTCTCTTTTTGCCGGCTGCTCATAGATTACGGAACGGTGGCGCAGATGATTGAGCTGGTAAACTTCCCCGCGAAAAATGAATGGCTTCCACTGCATTCAAACAGTCTTTCATGGCCGGCGCCGCTTGGCCTGATCTAAAATTGAAGCAGGGATTTACGCACTCCGGCCCCAAAAACCGGTGCTACCCAAGGGAGAAAAACATGGCACTGTTCAAGACATCGAATCCGGCATTGAATGGCAAGACCTTTGAGAATCTTCCCGGCGCGCGCTACGGCGGCTTTGTGGACGAGTCCACGCAGATGACGCTCAACGGCACGGTGAACAAGACCGGCATTCTGCTGCTGTGCGCCATCGCGACGGCTGTTTATACCTGGCGGCTTTTTCTTCAATCGCGCGATATGGCCGACGTGGCCCCGTGGATGCTCCTCGGTGTTTTTGGCGGATTCATCGTCGCCATCGTTACCACTTTCAAAAAAGAATGGTCGCCAGTCACCGCGCCCATCTATGCGCTGCTGGAGGGCTTGTTCCTCGGCGGCCTCTCCGCCTTTCTCGATCTGCGCTATCCCGGCATCGCGATGCAAGCCGTCGGACTCACCTTCGGCACGCTCTTTGTGCTGCTGGTGGCGTATCGCTCCGGCCTGATTCCCGTGACGCAAAAGCTGCGCATGGGCATTGTCGCCGCCACCGGCGGCATTTGCCTTCTCTATCTGATTGAGATGCTGCTCGGACTCTTCGGCATTCAGTTTGCAGCTATCAACGGCAGCGGCTTCATCGGAATCGGATTCAGTCTCTTTGTTGTTGCCATCGCCGCGCTGAATCTGGTGCTCGATTTCGACTTCATCGAACGTGGCGTCCAAGCCGGCGCGCCCAAGTATATGGAGTGGTACGGAGCCTTCGGAATCATCGTAACCCTGGTCTGGCTCTATCTTGAAATTCTCCGTCTGCTCTCCAAGCTGAACAGAAGAAACTAGTATTCCGAATTCAATCTTCGTGTACAAAATGATCTGTCATCCCGTGCAGCCCGGCTTGCCGCGTCAGTTGCGTTCGAAGATGAACAAGCCACAAATGCTGGGCGCCCATCCATTCCGCGGTTTCATCGCGAAATGGGTGGGATAGCACAAACCTCAACCAACCCCTGTCTTCATCGGGAGCAGCTCAGTGTGCAGAGTATGCCCAGCGGCCCCTGCGGCCCCAACTGCTCACGCAGAACCCTAGCCGGCCCGATTGAGCCAAGGCCGCATCCACTTACCCGATAGCCCGATCCAGAGTAGAAAGAACAGGTTTCCTGCGTCCGTAAAGCACCAGCAGCGCAGCCAGCATCAGCAGCAGAACTCCGATCACCAGCACACTGCCCTCAGGCCCGTCCGTGCCGCCACTCCAGAATATATTGCCGGTAGGCGCGCAGGTCATGTAATGCCCCGTGGCAACCATGCCGCTGTCTGCCGTGCCGTAGAAGTAGGTCTGCGCCCAATCCCAGGAGGCGTGGCAGCCGATAGCCCACCAGGCCGAGCCAGTTACCCGTATGCTGACGCAGAAGACCACGCCGACAAGGGCCGCGGCAAAGATGCCAATCCAGTTTTCGCCGTCGTTGGTCGTATGAATGAATCCGAAAATCGTCGATGTGACCCACGTAGCCTGCCAGAAGCCCGCGCCCTCCGCCTTCTTCAGATGCAGCCACAAGCAGGGAAGAAGCCCCAGCAGAGCGATGACATAGACGCCCCACACGCCATTTCCCTTGCTGCGCACTACCAGCCAGGCGCAAGCCGCGCCCACCGTGCCCAGCGCCCACCAGAAATTGATGCCGCGGGTGAGCGTAAAGAGCAGGTAGCAGCGGAAGAATCCCTCCTCAAAACAGCCCACCAAAAGAAAAACCGCGCCCCACATCAAGGCAAATTTATAAATCTGCGCCCCAGAGAGCGCCACGGGCCCAAAGTGCAGCCAGCCTCCCCAGGCCAGTGCGCCCACCAGTGCGCTGAGCAAGACAAAGCCCGCCGCCAGGCCGCTGAGAAAGTGCGGAACGCTCCGCGGACCGATCAGGTTGTAAGCAAGAAGACTGCGCCGGCGCTCGATCAGCGCCATCAGCGATGCCGCCCCCAACAAAGGAAGAAAGTTGGTCAACTCTTCAAAGAAGGCCGCCGAGGCAGTAAATTCGACCTTTTTACCCAGATCGACAAGATGCAGCTTGATAAATACGAATCCAACGGCGGCGGCCAATAGTCCGCTAATCAGCACGAACGCCAGCACCGACCAGCCGGCGCGCAACCCCTGGCCGCCAAAGAGCGTCCAGCGAATGGCGCGCGTCTCCCATGGCTCCTTGAGTTGGGCAAATGCCTCAGGGGCAAGAGTGGGTTCCCGTACAATCTCAAGTGCTGACTCTGGGGCAGGCACTACGGCGGGCGCCTCTGGCAGTGTGGGCTGAAGCTCGGGCTCCATGTTGTCTCCTTGGAAGATGAAACAGATTCCTCTGGGAATTGTCCTGCTGGAAAGATACTCTACGCCAGGGCCGGTGGGATAGTTCCGGAGTTAGAAGGCATCAGGCCACTGACGGGCTCCATGCCAGATTCCAAGTATTTCTACTTTGTGCGCGGAGACATCGTATACCGCGATATACGGCGTCCGCGGAACCACTGCTTCTCGCGTTCCAGCCACGCGGCCAATTCGCCCGGAGTAAGGCATCTGTCCGACACGCCTCACAGTCTCCAGGATTCTGCCTCGCGTGGTCACGGTCCCCGCAGCGCTATCGCCCTTTAGGTAGTCAACAATCTCTTGAAGGAGCCTTACTGAGGCGGCAGACCAGATTACCCTCATTGGGCTACACTCAGAGCCTCGCGCTCCCACTCACCCACCAGGCCTTCCACCTCTTCTTGAGTAAAGGTGCGCCCGCCGCGGATGTCATCCCGCCCTTCCTCGACCATCGCGGCAAAGCGCCGCTGCTCGCTGAGGTAGCTCTCCACGGCTTCATTGAGCAGATAGCTGCGGTCGCGGTCCATGGCCTTGGCGATCAGGTCCAGTTGGGCCACCTTCTCTGGGCTAATGCGAAAACTAATGGTGCGGGCGGTATTCATAATACAACATAATACGCCGTATTATGTTGGCTTGCAAGGAGATTGCGGGCGCCCTGAATCCACGGGTGTTCTTTGATTGAAGATGGGTGATGCCCTCAGAATCTACTCCCGCCGCCTTGACAGAATCAGCCGCTCCCTTGATCCTTAACAGTTCCGGCTATTCAGCTTTTTTCCGTCCGGGGAGGAATAAAACTTTGCGGGTTCGCGTCTTCTATCACGACAAATGCTTTGACGGAGCCTGCTCGGCCTCGCTCTTTACCCGCTTCCACCGCGAGTGCATCACCGCGGGCGCAAGCTATGATTACCACGGTCTGGTGCATCGCGCCGGCGCGCTCTTTGATGAGAGCGAGTTCAGCGGCGATGAAAATGCGATCGTCGATTTCAAGTATTCCGCCTCGCCGCGCATCACATGGTGGTTTGACCATCACCTCTCAGCCTTTCTTACTGCTGAGGATCAGCAGCACTACCTGGCCTGCAAGCAGGACCCGGAGTGCGGCAAGCACAAGTTTCTCGACGTGGATTACACCTCCTGCACCAGCTTTCTGGCGCACATCGCGGCGACACAATTCGGGTTTGACACCAAGCCGGTCACCGAGCTGATTCACTGGGCCAACATTGTCGATGGAGCCAAGTACGAGAGTCCCGAATCCGCCGTTGAAATGGCCGCGCCCGCGATGAAGCTGACGCTGATTATCGAGTCGATCCAGGATCCGGCATTCATTCCGCGCCTGATTCCGCTGCTCACCGAGCTGCCGCTGGCCGAGGTGCTTAGCCAGCCCTTTGTGGCCGATCTGCTGCCGCCGCTGCTGGAGCGTCACCTGGAATCGCTGGCCCTGATCCGCAGCCGCGCCGAAGAGCGGGACGGCACCATCTTCTTTGACATCACCGACCATCCGCTCGAAGGCTTCAATAAATTCATTCCCTACTATCTCTACCCACGGGCCACCTATGCCATCGGCTTGTCCAAGTCCAGCTTCCGCACCAAGGTCTCGGTCGGCTCCAATCCCTGGACCAAGGCCGACCCGGCCAAGATGACGAATCTGGCCGCCATCTGCGAGCGTTACGGCGGCGGCGGCCATGCCCGCGTAGGCGCCATCAGCTTTCCGCCAGACCAGGCGGATAAAGCGCGCGTGGCGGCGGCGGAGATTGTGGCGGAGTTGCGGGCCAAGAACCCGCTGGGGTGAGAATCTTGGATCGATTTGAAAACTCAAAACCGGTACGGACCACGACCCAGTGCGCACTGGTCTCCGAGCCGTTGCTGCCCAACGCCGAAACCGTGGACGCCATGAAGACCGCGCGGCGAACTAGTTGAGGTCGGCAGCATCGACAACCTTTTGGCCGACCTCCACTTCGAAAAACAGTCCGGATCGCCGAATGTCCCCGGCGAGCTCAATGTGGTGCCAGCGGTGTTTTTTGGTGTATTCTACTCGCAAGGAAGGAGGGGTTGCATGGCCACGAATGCGGTGTATATCGAAAGGCGCGAGCAGGGGGATTACGCGGTGAGAATACCAGGTTCGGAAAGGGCCAGCGCAGTCCGCCGGACCCAAGCTGAAGCCATCGAGCGGGCTCGCCAGATGCACCCAGATGCCTCCGTTCACGTTGAGCGCGTCCGTGACACCAACGTCGGGGGCAGGGACAAATGGCGGAAACTCTAAACACAACGAAATGCGTCGCCGTGGAAGTTTGAAAGGCCGGAGCATTCCGCCGCTCCTCGGGGTCTGTGCTTAAATGGCCGCTCTTGGTAGTTCGCAAGCTAGCTTTCAGCCGATTCTCTCCCTCGTCTTGTAATCGTTCTCGATCCGGGATGCAGCCTTGTCGATTTCCGGGAAAAGTGTGCTTTCGTCGATGCCAATATTGCCGAGCGCCTCTCGAATACCGCTCTTCTCGCCTTTCGGAACAACGAATTGCGTTTCTTCAATCTGGTATGGAAAAAACCTATTCTTGGGCGGATCAAAACCGTAAAGGATGAATGCGCCAAATTGCGCCAGAATTCGCCTGTTGCTCATCTTGGGATGAACATAATACGGCACAATCAAGTCTACAGGGTTCATAATCGGCTGGAAGTATGGTTTCTCAGTTCTGATAAATTGAAGTAGCCGTTCTATGACGCTATTTTTGTTGAATTTTTTGATATTCTCGGCGTTCGATAGATCTCCTTTCAGCGATTCCATCAGGCGAATCCTGCACACAATTGATTGATAAATCTCATCCTTTTCTTCAGAAGTCATATTAGCCAAATTGGCAATGCAACTCACGGAGTCGCTGTCATAATGCTTTTCGAGTTGTGGCGGAATTTTGAAAGCAGTCACTCTGCCGTCACTCGGTTCACTACCAGTTGGGCCTGGGTCGGCTGCAAAGAAGAGCGCCACCAGTGCATTCCGCGAAACATCCAGCAACCGAGTGGGAAGTCCAAAATGCTGCATCCGGACGAGCTTATCGAACATGGTTTCGTCTGGCGCAAACTCATGAGGCTGAACTGAGATCATTTTCCGAACGGCCCTTTTCTCATCTTCAAGAAGGCCTTTGAACTCCGTCCGGAATATGCCTGCTACGATCGGCCACGAGGCGTTGCGCTGGCCGCGATAGCATTTCAAATGGGCGGAGCCGGAATAAAATCGCGCAAATTCCTCTATGAAGTCGGTGAGCTTCTTTGGCGGAACAGATCTGGTCGTGCTTTTCTTAGCCATTCGACACCTAAGATGCTCCGATACAGGAAGAGCAGCGCGCAACTTTCTGAACCAGCTATTGATAGTAAATAGATAGAATCAATATCTGCAATGGGTCAGGCGGAGAGGCAGGGCAATCGCATTTGTAATTTTCTTGACATCCGAGTTGCAGAAAAAGCCCGAGCCCTGGGTAGTGTCCAGTCTTTTGTGTAAACAGTCTGGTTGAAGTTTTGTTTCCGATTAGCCTCTGTGCTGTGGGAAGCGAGCTTCCCACAGCACAGAGAAGCAGTTGAGCGCCTCCCGCCAGCCG
>Ga0181534_10000624_pt1 | contig 24644 bp, 19 predicted proteins | sample PEATcosm2014_Bin_37_FD_119758 | JGI IMG/M metagenome (GOLD analysis project Ga0181534, IMG submission 119758) | Peatland microbial communities from MTU Mesocosm Facility, Houghton, MI, USA - PEATcosm2014_Bin17_10_metaG | ecosystem: Environmental > Terrestrial > Soil > Wetlands > Peat | place...
CAGCGCCCGCAGAGCTTCCAGCCGCGCCGCGCTGAGCGCAACGTACCTTGCGGACGAAACGCCTTTCGGCAAGCGTTGGATATTTCAGGATGTCCACTCAGGCGGCACCGCATCCAATGCCGGAATCAAGCCGGGTGACATTCTTCTCAGCGTGGATGGCCGCGAAATCTCCCCGCCAGAGCACCCTGTCTTCGTGATGGGCAAGCAGACCAGTCTGGAGATTGTCGGCAGAGACGATCAACGGCGCGCGGTCGCTGTCAATGTGGCGCGACCCAAGAGGAAGAAACTCCACTTTGTCGAGCCGACGCTGGTTGAGGCGCGCCATCTCGAAGACGGACTTGGCTACCTGAAGGTTGCCATGTTCCCTGGGCTGATCGGCGTCGAGGTGGCCAACGAAATCTCCCGCGCCGTCGAGGGGCTAGGAAAGATCGACAGCCTCATCATCGATCTTCGCGGGAACACCGGAGGAGGGATCGGCGCGCTTCGCGTCATGAGCCTGCTCACGCCCGACAGGATTCCGGTAGGGTTCGCCCTCGACAGAAAGCGTGTCACGCCCAATCTGGATGTGGAAAAGCAGCGATTCCGGCGATTCCACGCCATCCCCGCATCCAAGAATGCACTCTGGCTGCTCGGATTGCAGTTCGCGCCGGCAATGCTGACCAAGACGCCCATCGTGCTTGAGACCGAGGGACTGGGCCGCAAGGAGTTCCACGGAAGGGTGACTCTCCTAGTAAACCGCCATACCGCGAGTGCAGCAGAAATGATTGTCGCGTTTGCGCGAGAGAACAACCTTGCCAAAATCATCGGCGAGAAGATAGCCGGGAAGCTGCTCTCCGCCACTTCCGTCGAGGTTGGTGGTGGATTCCGACTGGCGCTGCCCACTGGGGCCTACTACACATGGAAAGGCTCAGTACTTGAAGGAACGCCCATCGAGCCGGACGAACTGGCTGCATTCGATTGGGAAGTAGCGCGGCGGGAAAACAAGGACAGACAACTTGAATGTGCCATTGCGCTCACCTTCCACAAAATGGAAGTATGACAACTGCTTGCGAAGCTGACTGACTACCTAATTTGGAGCGGGTAGTAGTATGATGCCTGATCCTGCTCATGGGTCGTCGAAAGATAATAGGCCCCCGGTTTGGATTTCCGCAGGTCAAGATCAACTGAGACTCCTTCCCGGTCTCCATTGCCGGTTGCAGTTGCGCTGCCGTGGGCCAGAGGGTCATTGACCGACTGATCGGGCGTGACAGAAACCGTGTACTGACCAGGTCTGCTGAAGCGGGGGAGGATGATCGTCATCTTGACCAATGCTGCCGGCAACGATACCGATTGTAACGGACTGGGTTCGGCTGAGTTGGATGGAAGGCCCCGAAGCGTCCCGGCGTTCGATAGGTCTATGGTCTCAGGAGTTGCGGCCATATTGTCTACCGGGTGTGGCGTGTTCGTTCCGTGCCACGACACTAAGGCGAATGCGGCGACAATCAAAAGACAACAGCCAACGGCGGCCGTAAACACCAGTCTTTGCTGGCGCGACTGATGTTGGGACCGCAGTTCGAGTAGCCGTCTCATGCAGACAGAACAATCCGCCGCATGATCCACTCTCGGGTCCGACAGGGCGATCTGTTTGGATTGTCTGACAACGCCCTCCAAGAACGTTTCATCAGGACAGGGGCCGACAGGCGCAGTTCTCCCGTCGAGGACACGTTCCTGATGTTGCCTTGTGACCCATGCATCAAGTCGATCTTCCGCACGAGAGAACCAATGCAATTTCATCAACATTGAGACAATTCTCCAGGCTGGGAGAGATCATGGAGTAACGACTCCAGCTCCCGGATATACGCTCGCCGAACGGCGGTGTGGTCCATTTCGAGTTCCTCTGCGATCTTCCGCCATGAATACCCCAGAGCGCGCCATTTTACAATCGACTGGGCAAGGGGTGAGAGGCGCTCCAATAACTCTCTCCCATAGACCCTCTGCTCTGCCTCAGGTTGACCAATATACAACTTTTCCATATCGATCAACGACCCATGCGGAATTTCAAGGCGCCGCTTTGCGGATTGCTGTTGCGCGCGCCGTTTGATCACGCTCTTGATGCGCGCCGCCAACTTCATCTCCGGGCAATCCGCATGGCGGAGGACGTAGCTCGCCGCATTTTCTACCGCGTGATCCATAAGGTCATAAGCGGCAGCGTGATCGTAGAGATACGTCCAGGCGCAACGAATCGCATAAGGCCAGGCTGCCTTTGCAGCGGCCTCCAGTGTTTCATTTGAAGCCGGGCTTCCGGTTGAATGTGCCCAGCTCCATGTTGGCTCTTTCCAGTTGCTGCCTTGTGGCTGCATATGAGAGCGTCCGACACGCAAGGGGGATAACCGCCACACATCTTGAGGTGTTTGGACCGCAGCCAGATTGTTACGGTAGCAACAAAATTCCACATGCCTGCCCCAAACACCCGACGAAAGTGCCTTTAGTAGTTACAGGGAAAGATGCGACAGAACGTCCCGCAGTAATCATGACGTCGCTTCGCTGTTGAGCCACGGTGAAGCATGATCCAGATTCTGCCACAACAGGAGGCGCATTTCAAGTAGGAATCAATGAAGTTCGCCGCAGTTCGTTTGCGAACACGAGACGATATCTGTCCGTTGGAGAAAGAGACTTGCCAAGCTAACTGCGACTGCGGTGGCGCGGCGTAACTGTGGTTGTGTTGCCTGCAATCAGACTGACTCAAGGAGAATGAAAATGGGCGGAGCATGACTCCGCATCTCGCTGCTCGCTTCAGGAAAGATCAATAGGGATAGGGGTTTCTCTGCATCTCCCCACTGCCGAGGTGTCCCCATGACTGCTGAACACAGACCGAGGTCGTCTGATGTTTGGGGCCCAGATGCCATAGCTTTGGCAATTCAGGCCCGTGTGCTTTCAGGCCATAAACTCGACCAACTGGTTCGCCGCTTGCAACGGCAAACCGGCCGGTCCAGGGAGGCGTGCTGGCGATTTGTGCTCCAGGCTGGCTTGAACAGTAGAGACGAGCACCGGCGCTGGACCGAAGAAGAAATCGAGTCTCTCCGCGAGCAACTTGCCTCACATTCGGTCGAGGAGACCGCCAGCATCCTCGGCCGCAGCCCGAACGCCATTCGCTGCAAATTGCGCAGGCACGACTTGAAGGTCAAGGAAATTCGCTGCGACTGCTTTTCGGTCGAGGCGCTGGCGCGGACCCTTCGCGTGAGAAAATCCGAAATCCATGCTTGGATCGAAGCAGGCTGGCTGGAGGCAACCACGCAACTCACCGGCAAGCGGTTGTCGCACATCATCACGCCAGAGGCATTCCGCGCCCTTTACACGCATCATCTGCGCGATCTGTTGGAGCAAAAGAGGGTTCCGAACATCGCGCTGTTCGAGGCGTTCTACAACTACTGCTTCGTGCCCAAGCACACCATCGGAACGCAATTGTTGACCGTTCGCCGGGACAAACGAGAGCGGGAAGCATTCGCGGCAACACAGGAAGGCGGCGGAATTGATGATGAGGAAGATGATAACGACGATGAGCGCTTCGATCTTAAAGTGAATTTTCCGTTTGCCAGCGATGAAGACGACATGGGGACTTGATGGGGTAGTCCCAAACTCGGATCAGTCTGCGGCGTTGGTCTCTTCTTCCGGGAAGAGCGGAGGCTTAACTGCCCGGATTCGCGCGTACTTGAGGTTGGCGAGAATACGGGACCAAAATGCGGAGACCATGTTCTCAGGTCCAACGCGCTTCACAATGTCGGAGCATGCACCACTATTCGCTTATCAGGTTGACTTGCTGATCGGCCGAAGAGGAGGAAATCCCCTCGGAAAACGCTGAATTGGAATTCGCCGAGCTGAACAAAGAGCTCGATGACGCCGTCTGGCGGTCCAAGAGGGTACCGGCACCGAACCGGGTCGGATAGAATAGAAATGGAATCCATGGCAGGGTTCACAGGTCATAAGTCATTCATTTTCTTGCGTCTGGATGTTTTTGATTCAGATGTCTTTCTCAGAATCCCCAAGGCAGGTCGCAAGTTCAACCAAGATGGCAACGACTCTCAATCCCGAGAAAGCTCTGATCTTTCGGATCATCCACCGTGACAATCTTCCATGGATTCTGGATCACGGACTGCACTCCAGCAATGGAGAGATCGCCGACCCTAATTATCGCAACATAGGAAATGTCGATCTCATCGGAAGGCGAAATCAGCGGAAAGTTCGGGTTGGTCCCGGAGGGTCGTTGAGCGACTACGTGCCGTTCTATTTCACACCCTTCTCGATCATGATGTACAACATCCACACGGGATACAACGTGCGGCAGGTTCCGAATGAAGAGATTCTGATCGTTGTCTCCTCGCTGGCCAAGATAGTGGAGCTTCAAATTCCGTTCGTGTTTACGGATCAACACGCGTATCCGGCAATGGCAAACTACTACACCGATCTGGGCGATCTGAACAAAATCGATTGGACCTTATTGAATCAAAAGGATTTCCACCATGACCCAGACGACCCAGGGAAGAAAGAGCGGTATCAGGCGGAAGCGCTGATTTGGAAGCACGTTCCTCTTTCAGCCCTTCTTGGAATCTGCAGTTGCAACGCGGATGTTGATGCGAACGTGAAGACTGAGCTCCAAAACCGGAAACTCGTCCTACAATCAATAGTGCAGAGGGGTTGGTACTTCTGATGATGAAATTCACCCAGGGCAACTTGCTCGAAGCCCCCGCCGAAGCGTTCGTGAATACCGTAAACACGGTCGGTGTGATGGGCAAGGGAATCGCTTTGATGTTCAAAGAGGCATTCCCTGCAAATTTCCGTGCCTACGAGGATGCCTGCAAGCAGAAGGAAGTCACGGTCGGAAAAATGTTTGTTACGGAGAACCACACCCTTTCCGGGCCGCGTTGGATTATCAACTTCCCCACCAAGAAACACTGGCGGAATCCCTCGAAACTGGAATGGATTATTGAGGGGCTTGGGGATCTTCGCAGGATTGTCGAGGAGCACCAGATTCGTTCCATCGCCGTGCCACCACTCGGGGCAGGCAACGGCGGGCTTGATTGGAGCGAGGTGCGGCCTGAGGTGGAACGTATTTTGGGCGATCTCAAGGGCGTCGAGGTTCTCGTCTTCGAACCAGCCATTAAGTACCAAAATGTCGCCAAGCGGACTGGTGTTGAACAACTGACTCCTGCCAGAGCGCTCATCGCAGAGATGATCCGGCGCTATTGGGTACTCGGAATCGAGTGCACCTACCTTGAGGTACAGAAGCTCGGATGGTTTCTAGAGCGGAGTATCCATTCGCTGGGAATCAACGATCCGCTTGACTTCCAGTTCAAAGCTGACAAATACGGTCCCTTTTCGGACCGACTGCGCCACTTGCTCAATGCCCTTGACGGAACCTACCTCCATTGCGACAAACGTCTCAGCGATGCTGGTCCATCAGACACGATCTGGTTCGACGAAGGACGTCGCCAGCGCTTGGATCTGTATCTTCAACAAGAAACTTCTGAGCCTTTAAGAAATGTCCTGGAACTGACCGGCAGGCGTATTGATGGCTTCGAATCGCCTCTGGGCATGGAATTGTTGGCAACGGTCGATTGGTTGATCGAAAAGGATCACTGCGAAGCCACCGTTGCCGGGATACGCGAGGGATTGCGGCAGTGGCCTGCGGGACAAGTTGCTGCTGAGCGCAAGCTACGCCTATTCAATGACCGGATTATCGGACTGGCAATAGACCAACTTGTGTTGCCTGTTGCCCGTTCCTGATCCGGCATGAAACGACTGCGGGCTAACGGTGTCCTTCTCGTCTAATCCGGCACCAAAACCGGACCAAGCTGGACTTTCCCTCTTAGCAGTAGGCTCATTCCCGCAGCAACCAAGATAACGGCGGCCATAGCAATGATGAACCGGGCATCGTATCCTCCGGCATGGTCGTAGAGGTAGCCCATAGTGAGAGGACCTGTCGCGCCGCCGATTGCATAGGCAGTCCATGTTAACCCGTAAAGCAAGGCAAAGTGCCGTCGTCCGAAGTATTGTGCAAGCAAGTATGGAGCAACATCTGCTTCACTACCAAAGCCAATACCGAGAAGTGCCCCTCCTGCAAGGGCAGTTGTAGGCGTAGATGCATATGCTAGCAATGCGATACCCATGGCTGAAATCAGCAGGATTGCCGTCTGGATTCGTTGCGCGGAAAAGCGGTCAAGGAAGTGACCTACAACGAGCCGGCTGACAATACCGGCTCCGCCGCGCGCCGAGAGAGCCAGCGCGGCAAATGCCGGTGCTACCCCATGCCCGGCAAGAATTGCCGACATATTCGTGATCAAGCCGTTTTCACTGAATGCGCCCAACAGGATAATCGCAGCGAGAATCCAAAAGGCTTTACTGGCCAGCGCCGCCGGAATTGCAGAACCGCCGCTGGATATCGGTGCCTGCGTCAGCAATGGATGCACCGGCCGGTTGCGTACCAGCCATGCCGTGAGCGGCAGGCCTAACAACGCGATGCCTCCCAACATCTGATAAGCACTGCGCCAACCGTGAGTGGAGATCATCCATTGGGTCAAGGGAGGAATCAATAGCGAACCCGTACCACTGCCAGTCAGGATGACAGCAAGCGCCAGTCCGCGCCGACGGTCGAACCACGTCAACACAGCGCGTGTATATGCAAACTGCGCCGTTCCGTTTGCTGCTAGCCCAAGAAGAAAGTATGTTAGGAAGAAGCGGCCGATAGACGGGCCTAGTCCACTCAGCGAAGCAAGGGATGCGGCAAAGAGAAGAATCGCCGGCAACAGGATGCGCTGCGGGGGAAAGCGGTCCAGCAACAAGCCAATCAGCGGAGAGACTAGCGCGACCGTCATCGCCGCAACTGCGAAGGCGCCGCTCATCGCTTCGCGCTTCCATCCGAAAGCCTGGTGCAGTGGATCGAGAAACAAGCTGAAGGTATACGGGACAATAGCTGCAAAGCTAACCATCACGCCAGCAAATGCGGCTGCTGCGACGCGCCATCCAGCGTAGTGAATTGACTCCTCATCGAGCGCCTGACTGATAGTGGATTGCATCATGCGAGTTCCGGTTCCTCAGTCTGTGTCGGTGCCGGCACCGGATGCAGGCCAAGGCGCCGCGTCATCGTCTCCAGCAGTTTCGGACGTACGACGGGGCGCGTCCATGGACATTCGGAGATGCAAATGCCGCATGAGGCAGCCTCGGCAAAGAATGGAATGCACTTGTCGAAATTGACGTACCAGCGCTCAATACCGCGTACCAGTTGCTTTTGCGGGCTGATGGCACCGGGCGGGCATGCCTGCGTGCACACCTGACAGTTTGTACAAAATTCGTCGGCGCCGAATCGGTCGCGGCAGCCCGGAATCAGCGGAATGTCAGTGGTCACACCTGCCAGTCGGACGCCAGCGCCGAAATGGCGACTGATGAGCGATCCATGTTTGCCAAGTTCTCCTATACCGGCGGCGATTGCAGGAGGAATCAGCGCAACGGCGCTGGCCCCGGGCCCAGGGTACGGATTAGCCGTATAACCCTGGGAGCGAATCCAGTTGGCCAACGCATAGGACGCACGCGTGCCGCGCGCATACTGGTCGCCAATATCGCAAACGCCCACACCGTTGGTCTCATCCGATGGCACTTCCTTCAGGCGTTCATAGTTGTGTGCCAGCGCAAGAATGATGATCCACGGCTCTTCAATGCTGTAGCCTTCGAAGACCCACAGCGGGTCCATGGTAGCAATGCCTACGGCGTCGGCTTCGTGTTCCAGCGCAAAGCTTCGCACGGTATCCGTCCATTCCCCCGCCAAACGAATCTTTCGTTCCTCGGACACGGAAAGCAGCGTCGGGTACTCATACGCGCGCTGGAAGGCCTCCTGCGATCCGGGACAGCGCCGCGAGCTTTCGCGGGCCACGATCTGCAATTCTCCCCATGGATGCATATCTGGCGGATGCCAGAAAAAGGGCGAAGGTCGGCGCACAGTGCTTTCGTTCAAGCCATTGATCGTGTTGCCGGAGACTCGCAGCATTGAAAGTGTCTCTGGCTGTGGGCGGTAACTTCCTCGTGTTGGGCGTCTTGGGTTGACGGTGCCGCTCATGAACACCTCCTGGAGGTCCATCACTCGAGTTGGAGCCACAACTGGAATAGACTGGGACGGCATAGGATGATTACCCTTCCGACCCCGCACCTTACCATTGTGGCACTGCTTATCTTTGGTTCTGCGAAGACTGGATGTAGCCGTGTTGCGCCAAGTGCCGGCCCATTTCGGTATAGGCTTCATCGGCTTCCGGCTGAATTGTTGCCAAGCCGTCGACATAGCGGTTGTACATACAGAATGCAGCAGCAATCAGGACAGTATCGTGAATCTCCAGGTCGGTAGCGCCTACTGTGCCCGCGGTAGCTACATCCTCCGCAGTCACATTCTTGCCGCCACGCTGCACCTGCGCTGCGATGACCAGCAGACTCTTCAGTTTGGGTGAGATGGGGGCCGTACCTGGAGATGCCTTGACCTGCCGAACGATTTCGGAGCTTCCCAGATGACAAGCTGCGGCTGCTCCATGACTGGCCTGACAGAATTGGCAACCGTTCAAGAACGAAACGTATGTGGCAATCAACTCCCGTTCCCCGGAAGTGAGGCTGTTCGACTCGTGGAGCAATACATGGGCGAGTTCGCGAAGCGGCTTGGCCGTTTCCTTGCGGAAAGCCATGGCTGCACTTATGCCGGGCAGTTCAGGGGGAAGCTGAATATGCGGCAAGGTCATGCCTCCTTGGGTTGCGGTATATAGTCGCGGCTAGTCAAAGCATAGCCGTCGCGGGCGGTCTTTTTGGCGCGTTCGCGGTACAAGTCCTCATCCTGCGGTTGCCAAGTGGCGAGTCCGTCAACATACCGATTAAACATGCAAAATGCTGCGGCAATCAGTACCGTATCGTGGATTTCAATATCGGTTGCTCCCTCGGAGCGGGCGGTGGCCACATCGTCTTCTGTCACATTCTTGCCACCACGCTGAACCTTGCCGGCAATCACCAGCAGTGCCTTGAGCTTGGAGGAAATATCAGCGTGCGCGAAATCAGCCTTGACGTGCTTGACCAGGTCCTCGTCGCCATTCAAATGGACCGCTGCAATCGCACCATGCACTGTCTGGCAAAAATAACAGTCATTCAAATGCGATACATATGTCGCGATCAACTCCCTTTCGCCTGCGGTGAGAGAGTTGGGCGCATGCAGCAGTACATCCGCGAGTTCATTCAACGGTTTAGCTGTTTCAGGGCGGAAAGACAAAGGGCCGCGGATCCCCTGCAATCCGATAGGGAATTCAATATGTGGCATGGCTAGCGTAGTCCTCCTTAAGTTGAAAACACGAGGGAAGCGTCAGCGATTACAAATGCATTCGAGAAGAATGTCTGTAATGAAGACAACCAAACCATGCAATCCCTGGACTTGATAGAAACCCGACAGCAATGTTTTGATCAAACGGATGGCAGATGGAACCGCCTCCCTCTATGAAGTTGCGCTTGGCGCAAATACATCACAACTCGGGTTCGCTTCCTTCAGCAGAATAGTATCGGCGAAAAACGAAAAGAGCTTCATTCGAAAGTTGGACCGATCGCACCACCCATCGATTGACGACAGTTATTGACTAGCCCTGTAAGCTTCTTTCCGGATTGGCAGGTTCCCGGTCCCCCAAAATCTGGCAGGTTGTTATGAACTGTCGCACAATATCTATCCACCAAAAGGATGATGCTAGCCCCCAACTATCTGTTGATTCGTACATACCGTAAAACGAAATAGCCTGAAGAGTTCCTACACCAGAAGTGAGGCCATTCCATGAAACGCATTGTTCTACTTCTTTGTCTTGCGTTGACTATAGCGGTTCTGCCAAATGCCGCAGGTCAAAGCGCAACCGCCTCTTTGAGAGGCGTCGTCACGGATACAACCAAGGCAGTTGTGCCGGGCGCTGAAGTCGTGATCACATCGATCGGCACAGCTCAGCGGCACGTAGAGCGAGCCGACAGCCGTGGTGAGTTCTCCTTTCAGGAGTTGTACATCGGCGATTACCGGGTCGAAGTTCGGTCTCCAGGCTTTGCACCCTGGGTCAACTCACATATCCACTTGGACGTTGGCAACCAGTCGCAGATTGCTGTACAGCTTGCTCCCGCGTCTGACCGGCAGACCGTCGAGGTGAGCGATGAAGCAGCTGGGCTTGAAACACACGAGATCGCGCAGGGCGCAGTGGTGAGTGAGACCGAGATTGCCAATCTGCCGCTCAATGGACGCAACTTCTCGCAATTGGGCATTCTCCAACCTGGAGTACGTCCGACCTCTGCGGGCTTGATGGTGCAGGGTTCCTTCCGGCGAGTCGGCCAATACTATGAAGTGAACGGACAGCGCCCTGAGTCCAATACCTTTCTGGTGGATGGCATACGGGACATCAACCGGTTGGATGGCGGGTTCGCTTATCGGCCACCGGCTGACTCGATGGCTGAGTTCCGCATTCTGACCACGACTGCGCCAGCCGAGTTCGGCGGGACCAACGGCGGCATCACCACCATCGTCACCCGCTCTGGAACCAACCAGTTCCATGGGACGCTGTATGAATTTCTGCGTAACGAAGCTCTCAACGCCAACAACTACTTTGCTCCCCGGAAGGAAGAACTCAAGCAGAACCAGTTCGGCGGCACCGTTGGCGGCCCAATCGTACACAACCATGCCTATTTTTTTGCGTACTACGAAGGGCTTCGCGATGTTCAGGACGTAACGCATGGCGTGGTTGTGCCTACGATGGCGGAGCGCAACGGCGACTTCTCGGCTGATGCGCCCATTCTCCTGAATTCCACATTGGCGCCCTTCGGCAACAATCTAGCGGGTCAAATCAACCCCATCACCGCGAAATACCTTCAGTATTATCCGGTACCCAACACGCCGGAAAATCCGCATCTGGCACAATCTTCAAACCAGGGCCGGGACAACAACGACCAGGGTGGCGTGAAAGCCGACTGGCTGCCGCGGAATGTGGATGCATTGAGCGCGCGTTATAGTTACTCCACGACGGAACACCTGAGTCCGTATTCGGAACTTGGCGCCGATTCTCCGGGGTTCCCTGTTGGCTACTATGCCAATGTGCATCTGAGCGGATTGACCGAGACGCACTCCTTTTCCCCGCATACGGTGCTGACCGCGAATGTCAGCTTCTTTCAGAGTCACATCATTCTTGATAAGCGGATGTCCGGTTATTCGCCTCAGGCATTCGGCTTCGGATACGCCTCCACCTGGGCTTCGGCCACAGGTGCGCCCTTGATTATGCCCCAGGGTTACTCCAACGTTGGCGATCCCATCATCAACCCGCGCGATACAACGCAGAACGACTATGCTTTCAGCGCCAACCTGGCGCACACACAGGGTAAGCACGTCACCAGCGTCGGCACACAGTTCCGCCGGACGCAGATCAACGGTTACCAATCGAACTTTGCTTCGGGCACATTTTCCTTTACCGTACAGGGCTACACCAACAACGCGATGGCCAACTTCCTGCTGGGCAAACCGGACATTTTCACCCAGGCTGGAGGCGATTTCACGCGCGACCTTCGTGGATGGGAACTGGGGTCTTATGCGCAGGATGAGTACCGCATCAGCTCAACGCTTACGTTGAACTACGGCGTGCGCTACGAGATCACGACACCATTCAACGACATCCACAACCGCCTTATGGCGTGGGCACCGGGAAAACAATCCGTGGTTTATCCCAGTGCACCCAAGGGCATCTTGTTCCCTGGAGATCCGGGCGTACCCAACACGATTGCCCCTATCTTCAAAGGAGATTTCGCGCCCCGCGTTGGCTTCGCATGGAACCCGCTGGGCAACAGTCGTACGGTGATTCGGTCAGCATACGGCATCTTTTATGATGAACTGTTGAATGGCGTCGGCATGCCCGTGCGAGCCGCCAGCAGCGCTTCGCCGCAAACGGTGGTTCGCACTCTTACCGGATACACGAAGATCAACTATGCGAATCCACTCGGCTCGGTAACCAGCCCCTTCACACCCGGCCAGTTTGCTCTACCCGCGTCCGCCTTTACCATCGATAGCAACTTGCATCCGCCCTACGCGCAGGACTGGAATCTAACTATCGATCAAAGCCTGGGCAAGCAGAACCTTTCCATCGGATACATTGGCTCGAAGGGAACCCGTTTGCCGAGATTGGTTGAGGCAAATCCGGCCGTTTATCAACCCGGTGCGACTTTCGCCAACTCCCCACGGCGCCGGCTCTATTCCGGTTGCACACTGACAACCGGCACCTGCACGCTGGGCAGCGCCGGATTGGTTGAAGGAAACGCGAACTCTACCTTCCACTCGGCTCAGGTTTCGCTCACACGGCGCGGCACGCAAGATCTCAACTACACACTTGCATATACCTACTCGAAGAATCTGGACTACTCGTCCAGCCTGCACATGTCCGGACCGGCGCCGTGGATGGTTCTCGGAGAACTCGACATTGCCCAGGACAACCAGAATCTGAAAGCGGAGTACGGTCGCTCGCTTTTCGATTCGCGCCATCGCTTTGCCGGGAGCGTGACGTATGCAGTCCCGTTTGCCCGCGGTTTCACGGGACTTTCTCGCACTCTCTTCGACGGTTGGCAGTTCAATGCCCTGCTCGCCGTGAACTCCAGTACGCCGTTCACCGTTTATGACTCGGCGAATGTCTCGTTACAGGCGCCGCACCCCGGAGTTTCCGGCATGTTCGGAGACCGGCCCAACGTCGCCGGCAACCCGAACAAGGGAGCACCGCACAAGGTTTCGCAATGGGTATCGGCTTCGGCATTTCAACGGCTCGATCCGGTTACGAACGCCGGGCAGTTCGGCAACGAGGGGAGAAACAGCGTCGATGGCCCTGCTTATGGGAGTCTTGACGCTTCGCTCGACAAGAGCTTCGTACTCGGTGAAAAGTCAAGAGTGCAGTTCCGGGCAGAAGCCTTCAACGTGACAAACCATGTCAACCTGATCCCGCCCGTTTTCGACATGAACTCGCCGGCATTCGGGCAGATTACTGAGGCGCAGGCTCCGCGTATCCTGCAATTCGCATTGAAGTTTGTACGATGAGCCTGACTCCAAAGAAGGAAACCACAATGAAAAGCAAATCAGTTTACGCATTTATCCTGTACGCATTCGCTTCTGTCTGTTTGGCTCAGGTGCCGGGCAATTCGGCCTTTCAAGCCAACCAAGCACAGCTTCCATCGGGTCCTAGAGAAACGGATAGCCAACTCACGTTGAATGCACTCGTTCTCAAGCTCAACAGGAGCTTGCAGGCGATCAGTGAGGCACGCGACAGTCAGGGATATGTTCAGGATGAATCGCTGCTCAAGACACACAGCGCAATTCTGTGCTCTCTGAAGAACACGATACGAGGTAAACGAGGAAAACCTCTTGTCGTATCTTCTTCCCAACGAAGTAAACTAGAAGCTGCGGTGCGAGCCTTGAACGAGTCTTTCGATCAGTTCCTTCTGGCCCACGACAAACAAACCAATTCCGAAGTTTATGTCTACATGGACGTCAAAGAGGCATACTCTGCGCACGACACCGCTTTGAAGCGCCTCAACCAGATGTTGAAAGACATCGGGTTGTTTGCGTAGCCTGTGGATTCCAGGTAAGGCATAGTAACTCACGTGTATATCAACTGTCGTTTCAAACCCATCGAGCAGGCCAAACCAGTCTGACGCAAAACGGCAGCACATCACATGGCGGAAAGACTGATTCCCGAAACAAAGAGTGGGGTCCAGTACATCGGACTCCACATCAGTTTTACAATTCCTTTTTCTGCGCAACATCCACTTCAGACGATACTCTTTAATAACCGACCTCTCTCTCTCCTCAACAAAACGGTTCTCGGTATCTTTGCACATACCTTTTCAATCTCGTTGACCTATTAAGGCGCCACCACGGCAGTCATCAAGCAAGCAGCCGAGTCCCCCTCATAGTGCGTTTTCCAAAGCATGTGTATCAGGTTGCTGCTTTCGCGTCCGTCGCGTTACAGCCGTGTGTATTCGCTTTTACGGACATCGCCACCAATGGTTCAGCAAAGAATGGTCCAATCATGACAAATTGGCAAACACCCGCCTTTCTGCTGCCGTAATCCTTTTGATCGACATCAGCCGTCCACCTATATGGGGAAGCGTCGCGCGCAATTATGAGCTAGCGTGAGTTATAGCCCGTTATGGATCATACTGCGCGGGGACTTTATCTTTCAGGTGGTCAATGCATCATCTTTGGCAGAAGGACTATTTCAGCTGCACCCAGTACATTGCTGTGTTTTCGGCGTTGCTGTTGTTGATCGCCATGAATGCCTTGCCAACTGCGGCACAGGCAGACGGAGTACCACCCCAGTTGGATCTTGGCATTATCGTCATGCCAACCCAGGATGGTGCCGAGGCTGTGCTGAAGCAACTGAATGCGGGCGCCGACTTCTCCGTTTTAGCAAAGGAGAAATCCACGGATGCGACATCGGTGGATGGCGGTTATCTGGGCAGGATGGATCCGAAGGGCCTGCGCCCGGAATTGCGAGAGGCATTGAATGGCCGCACAGTCGGCCAACTCACCGATGTGGTGCATCTCCCATCGGGCTTTGCGATTCTCAAGGTGCTGGCACACGCACCTGCGTTGGAAGATCTGAACGCAGACAGGATAAGGTCGCTACTCTCGACGGGCGTGATCCAGCCAGGCGCGTCGGTCGGCGGCTATGCCGAAGCTCTCGCTGCGATGCGGGACTATCCCAAGCCGGAAGGGTGGCCCAGGGATATGCGCAAGGTTTGCGAAGTCCGCACCGAAGCGGCCAAGAACGCGAAGTTAGCATTGCAGGACGCACTCAAATCGACTCTTGGCGAAGACACGACCCCGGAGCAAAAGGTGATGCTGATCCAGGGCGAATCCGCACTTGCGCAACTCTATGCATTCAGCGGTGAAATGCCTGAGTCCATCGACGCTTGGAAGAGCGCGATCAAACTTGCGGAGATGGCGGATCCAAAGTATATTCCAAATCTGCTTGAGAGCATCGGCGCAACCTATCTGCATTGGTCGGAGATGGAGAACGGGATTTATAACGGCTCGCGCGATCTGGATATCTTTCCGCCGCTGGATCCCCATGCGAGCTATGAAAAGAAAGAGGAGTCGAAGCAGGCCATTGCTTATTTTCTGAAGTTTCTGGAGCAACGCCCCGACAATCTGGAGGTGAGATGGCTGCTCAACCTTGCATACACAACGCTGGGAGAATACCCCTCCGGCGTGCCAGCTGCCTACCTGATTTCAGAGAGTAATTTTCATTCGAAGGAGAACATTGGGCGCTTCGTGGATCGTGCGTCCGATGCTGGCCTGAACGTCTTTGGAGCAGCCGGAGGCATAATTGTGGACGACTTCGACAACGACGGTCTGCTGGATGTTGTTGTCACCAGCATGAATGTATGCGATCCGCTACACTTCTTCCACAACAACGGCGACGGAACATTCACGGACAGGACTAAAGAAGCTGGCCTGCAGGATCAGTTGGGCGGCCTGAACCTGGTGCAGGTGGACTACAACAATGATGGCTGCATGGATATTTTTATACCGCGCGGCGGGTGGGAGTATCCGCAGCGCAAGTCTTTGTTGCGCAACAACTGCGACGGAACTTTTACCGACGTGACCGATGCCAGCGGACTGGGAGCGACGGTGACAGCAACCCAGGCAGCGGTGTGGGCGGATATCGACAACGACGGCTATCTGGACCTCTTCCTTGCAAACGAAAACGCCCCTGCGCAACTGTTTCACAACAAGGGAGACGGCACGTTTGAGGAGATTGGCCACGCGGCAGGGATCGACGCAACGGCCTTTTCAAAGGGCGTGACCGCGGCAGACTACGACCACGATGGATTTATGGACTTTTATGTCTCAAATCTTCAAGCGAAAAATTATCTCTATCACAACAACGGCAATCTGACCTTCACCGAGGTCGGAAGGCAGGCTGGCGTGCAGGCTCCCATGTTCAGCTTTGCCACATGGTTTTTTGACTACGACAACGATGGCTGGCCCGATCTGTTTGTCGACAGCTATCTGATGGTTCCGGAAGAGACGGTGAAAACCTATGTGAACAAGCCGCACAACGGCGAGACGCTGAAGCTATACCGCAATAAACACGACGGCACATTCGAGGACGTGACGGAGAAGGTAGGGCTGGACAAGGTGTATATGCCCATGGGCGGTAACTTTGGCGACTTGACCAACGATGGATTTCTGGATATCTATCTCGGTTCGGGAAATCCGAATCTCACGGCTTTAGTTCCTTATGTATTGTTCAAAAACAAGGACGGAAAATCGTTTGTAGACATTACCCAGTCCTCAGGTACAGGGGAGTGGCACAAAGGACATGCGGTTGTTTTTGCCGACCTGACCCGCCAGGGCAACGAGGACATTCTGACCAGGGTCGGCGGCGCGATCCCTTCGGACGAGCACAACGTGCGGGTCTTCGAGAATCCGGGAAACACGAATGACTGGCTCAATGTGCGGCTGGTGGGTGTAAAGACCAATCGCTCCGCCGTGGGGGCTGAGATTCATGTCACACTGCAAGACGGAAGCAACGCGCCACGGTCCATCTACCGGACGGTTGGGCAGACCAGTTCGTTTGGGAGCAATCCGATGGAGCAGCACATCGGGCTGGGACCCAACGCACACGGAATCACTCTGGATATCTGGTGGCCGTCAACGGGCACGCGGCAGCACTTTGCTGGTATCGAGAAGAATCAATATATCGAGATCAAGGAATTTGCCACCAGCTATACAAAGCTAGTACGACACCCATTTAAGTTAGGCAACAACAAGGCGGCAACGGCAACCGTAGCGGCGAAGAAGGGCAACTGAAGGCTTCATACGAGATTGCACTGAAGGAGAGAGGAATGAAGATGAGAAAAACGTTTCTGGCTTTGGCTCTGTTGGTTTCTGCGGCGCTGGCTACCGCGGCCGAAAAGTCACACCTGGTGCAGGGAGTTCTTCTGAAGACGGATCCGGCAAACAGAACCATTGAGGTTTCATGCGACGCCATCCCAGGCTATATGGATGCGATGGTGATGACTTTTGCTGTGCGCAATACCGAGGTGCTCAAGAATCTCCAACTCGGCAGCACGGTGCGCTTCACAATGGTGGAAGAGGGCAATGAGGAACTCGCGGATCACCTGGAGGCCATCAAAGTGCAGAACTATGAGTCCGAGCCCACGGAGGCGAGTCGGCTCACGTACCTGCACCGCGCATTGGACCACACGGCGGCGCAAAAGCTGATTCCCATCGGTGGGTTGGTTCCAAATTTCACATTGACCGACCAGTCAAATCGGTCGACGCAGTTGGACGACTTCAAAGGGATGGTGGTGGTGCTTTCATTTGCCTACTCCCGCTGCCCGAATCCGAATTACTGTTTTCGGCTTTCAAATAACCTTGCGCAAGTGAACCGGCGTTTTCATTCACTCACAGGACACAGCCTGATTCTGCTGACTATTGTGATTGAGCCCGACCAAGACCAGGGTCAGGCGCTGGCGCACTACGCCAACACGTGGAAGGCCGATTGGTCGGCATGGCGTTTTCTGACCGGCTCGCTGACCGATATTCATGCTATCGCAGATGGGTTTGGCATGGACTTCTGGAACTATGAAGGATACCTGACACACTCGTTCCATACAGTGGTGATTGATCGCGACGGGCGTCTCGCAGCGAATCTGGAAGGCAACCATTTCACGGCTGATCAGTTGGGTGACTTGGTGGGGACACTGCTTGACCGGCAAGCGGACCCGCCGAGCAATGGGGGCGGTTTTTGAACACCTATATATATTGATTGAAGCAACTAAAGAACCGGCAATTCGAGCCAGTCGACAGGAAGGTCGATGCGGCACTGGTGGCGTGATCGCATCTTTATTGATCGTTCTATCGGCAATTGCGATGGATCGATATTTCGAGCGGGACCAGACCGCGCTGAATCGCCGAAGTGGCAGCCTGAGTCCGGTCCGTCACGCCTAACTTGCCCAGCAGTTTGTTGATATGCGTTTTGACCGTGGGCTCAGAGATTTTAAGCTCGGTCGCAATGTCTTTGTTGTTCTTTCCATGCACAATCTGCTCCAGCACGTCGAACTCCCGCGGCGTCAGTTCCTCAGTGCCCAAGCGCTCGGCAAGCTTCACGGCAATCGCTGGGGGAATGTACGATCTTCCCGAATGGACGGAGCGGATCGTTCTGATCAACTCTTCGGAGGTCATACCCTTGAGCAGATAAGCGCGCGCTCCAGCCTGGAGGGCGCGATAGATGTCCTCATCGCCGTCGTATGTCGTGAGCACGATGAAGCGCGCGTGTGGTGTCTCCATGCGGATGCGCTCGATGACCTCGACGCCGCTTAGCCGCGGCATTCGCAGGTCTATCAGCGTAATGTCCGGTTGGCGCTTGCGAAACTGCGTTATGGCCTCCACGCCGTCTGCGGCTTCGCCTACGACCTCAAAGTCATCAACAACATTGAGCAGGGACACCAGCCCCTGGCGCACCACGTGGTGGTCTTCCACAACCAGCACGCGAATCGATAGGCTGTGCGGCGATACTGCGGGTAAATCGCTCATGGGCGACCTGTCTGTATTCGATTGAGTATGAATCATTAAACATTATCTTGTAAGCCAAAATAATTTGCGTCGGTCAAATGGTTTAGGTTTGGCTACATCTAAAGTAGGCATCATTGCTCAATACAAGGGATGAACTACCCTGTACATCCACAGTTGTAGCTATATCTCAGTCTACGGGTTGTTGCACCCGCAGCCTGCACTCTTGATGATTGTTCGCAGTCCGATGAACATACGAATGGTAAGTCTTCTTGTACTCCTTGTCGCGCCCGCTGCGTCCTACGCACAAAGCGCGTTTATCAGCTCCTGGCAGGCGCATATCCCGCAAACCAAGTCCAAACAGCCTGGATGGCGCGTTCCTTGTATCACGCAATATCCCTCTTTGATTCGGGTGTTGCGTACCGATATTGTGACACAGATCACAGCGGAACACACAACTAATTCTTGCCGACCGATGGAGGCTGTTGCATGAGAGTCATGGCAAGAGTTATAGCGATTGCCGCTCCGTGTGCGCTGCTGCTGGTATGCGGTTTCACAACCGAATCGGCGCAAAGTCCCGCAGCGGATATCATCGTCACTGCTGCGCCGGTCTATAGGCCATTGGCGGCCTTACGCGGAGAAGAACGCTTTCCTAAAGGCGCGCAATTGCGCGTGATTCATGAGGGCAAGGCGGAACTGCTTGTGACGGGCTTTGCGGCTACCGCGGATGCCAATGTTTCCTTCGACGCAAAGACTGTGCTCTTCGCTGGCAAGAAAACTGCGGACGATCCATGGCAGATATGGGAGCTAACACTGGCTGATCACTCTGTGCGCAAGGTGATTGACACAACAACCGACGCCGTGCGTCCGCTCTATCTTCCCGGCGGACGAGTGGTCTGGGCGAAGCGTACGTCGTGGGGATTTCAACTGGAGTCCGCCGAGGACGGGCATTCGCCTGACATTGCGCCGTTGAATCCGACGGCCACAGGAAAGCTTCCGCTCACGTATACGCAGGCCAGCGCATTTCCATCCGACGTATTGGCAGACGGGCGCATTCTCTTTGAAGCCGGCTTCCCCCTCGGCGCCGGCGCAACGCCTGAACTGTATCTGGTTTATGCCGACGGATCAGGCGTTGAGTCGTATCGCTGCGATCACGGCACGGCGCGTTGGGGCGGAAGGCAGTTGGCAAACGGCGACGTTGTCTTCACGCACGGAAGTTCGCTGGCGCGCTTTACCTCGCCGCTGGCGCACGAGTCTTCCATCTTTGCGCCGCGCGCCGAGTATGCAGGTGCGATTGCCGAGACGGGTTCTGGCGATTGGCTTGTGAGCGCGCGAGCCGGCGCAGAAACGCACTACGCATTGAAGTTATGGAAGCCGGGTACGGCGGCGCTCACAACATTGCTGGCACAGAGCGGCGAGGATATTGTCGAGCCGGTAATTGTGGCAACGCGTACAACGCCCAAGCGTCACCCCTCCGGGCTGCATGATTGGAGTTACGCCAATCTGCTCTCCCTTGATTCGCGCCTCTCGCGCGAAGGCGATCTTCGCGTTGCGCCTGCAACTGTGCGGTTAGAGACGCAAGACGCTGAAGGCCGCGTGTTCGTCACTGGCACGGCACCGGTGGAGGCGGATGGTTCCTTCTTTGTGCAAACTCCGGCCGACAGGCCCATTCGCTTTGCACTGCTTGATGGAAAGGGTGCAGTGCTGCGCCAGGAACACGGATGGTTCTGGATTCGCCGCGGGGAACAGCGCTACTGCACGGGCTGCCACACGGGGCCGGAGCGCACATCGGAGAATCGCTTGCCGGACGCGCTGCTGCGCACCACAACGCCCGCAGATTTAACAGACGTAAAAGAGCCGCGCGATGCGCAACATGGAACGCCAGGAGGCAACTGAGATGATATTCCGCTTTCTTCTTGTGATCGGTGCAGCCTCGATGGCCGTAGTGCAACCACCTGCGGTGGGGCAGACACCGCTTGCGCGGCAGAAGGACGTTGCGACGCAAGCTTTAGCCGCGCCGAAGGGGCAGTTGGCCGCATCGCAGGTGCCGCCGGTGATTCGCTTTGAAGATGCAAGCGATAAGGCGGGCATCAACTTCACGCATAGCTTCGGATCACGCCAGATGGGTTCTCTGCTTGAGGATACTGGTGCAGGCTGCGTGTGGCTCGACTACAACAACTCCGGCCTGGAGTCACTCTATGTGTTGAACGGACGGCCGCTGGACGATTCAATGCATCCGTTTCCGCTGAAGGTGAAGCCGGCAACGCCGCCGCACAATCATCTTTATCGCAACAACGGCGACGGGACTTTTACCGACGTTACGGAGAGTTCCGGACTCGATCCTGATATGTTCGGAGTGGCCGTGACCGCTGCCGACTATGACAACGACGGCTTTGTCGATCTGCTGGTGACCGGATACGGTAAAACGATCCTTTATCACAACGATGGTAACGGCCACTTTACCGACGTGACCAAGAAGGCTGGCATCAATGTGGATGGTTGGGCCATCAGTTCGACGTGGCTTGATTACGACAAGGACGGATGCATCGATCTGTTCGTGGGCCGTTACGTCAAATTCGATCCAACCTATCGCGCCTATTATGCGCCGACCAATTATCCGGGACCGCTGGATTACGAGGGCGAGACCAATAAACTCTTCCACAACAACTGCGACGGCACGTTTACGGACGTAACCGACAAATCGGGCATCGGCGCCTATGTGGGACGTACGATGGGAGTCACGGCTGCGGACTTCGATAACGATGGGTGGGACGACATCTATGTTTCCAACGATCGCACGGAGAACTTCCTCTTTCACAACAAGCATGACGGAACCTTTGAAGAGATTGGCAGCGATACCAATACGGCATACGGGCAGAATGGCGAATCGACTTCGTCCATGGGGCCTGTATTTGCCGATCTCGAAGGACGAGGATGGCTTGATCTATGGGTGACCGACGGGCGCTACAACAGGTTGTTGCACAATACCGGAAAGATGAGTTTTGAAGATCTCGGCGCGGAGAACGGTGTTTCCCAGGCAAACGCGCAATACGCGAGTTGGGGAACGGGCATCTACGACTTCGACAACGACGGCCAACTCGACATTCTCATTTTTCACGGCGGGCTGGTTCATCTGATTCCACAAGAGCACACATTGTTTCGCGGGCTTGGGAACGGGAAATTCGCGGACGTTTCGCGCGAGGCTGGGCCGGTGCTGAGTGTGCGCACGACGGCGCGTGGTGCGTGTTTTGCCGACTACGAAAACAATGGGAAAGTGGATGCTTTCGTCGTAAATCTGGGATCGAAGGGAACTCTGCTGCGCAACGTTTCGACGAATACAGGCCACTGGGTTGCGATCAAGCTGAAAGGCACGAAGAGCAATCGCGACGGTATTGGAGCAAAGGTGGAAGTCTTTACATCGGGAAAACGCCAAACGGCGGAGCGCGTGGCTGGATCGGGCTATCTGTCGCAGAACGACGAGCGTCTACACTTCGGTTTGGGCGCTGCAACGACTGTGGACAAACTCATCGTTCACTGGCCAAGCGGACGCGAGCAGACGCTCGAACGCCTTGCAGTGGACCGCGTGGTTACAGTGGAGGAGCCTAAATGAGCCGGCAAACGCAAGTTGGATTTCGGTTTGGAGTATGCGCGGGATTTGTCGCCGTGGGCGTGGCCATGCTTTCGGCCTCGATGTGGACGGGCAGGCCTGTTCGCGCAGCCGCGCAACCGGTGACGAGCGCGTCGGAAGAATACGCTTCGCCACTTGAAGTATTGCTTTCGTCTGACGGGGCGCGTCTCTATGTACTCTGCCAGCAAAGCAATGAGGTGCGAGTGCTGAATGCGTCCAACTTCGCATTGATCAAAAGCATCGCAGTTGGTCGTGTACCGCGCGGAGTTTCGCTTTCTCCCAAGGGAGACCGGTTGTTTGTGACGAACGCATGGGACGACACGCTCTCGGTAATCGATACAAAGACGCTGGAAGTCATCCATACCTGGCCGGTGGGCGCAGAGCCTTCGAGCGTGATTGAGAATCTGTCGGGAAAGCGGCTCTTTGTTGCGAACCGTATCAGCAGCGACATCGCCGTACTAGACGCGCAGACTGGCACGGAAGAGAAGCGCCTGATGGCTGGGCGCGGCGCCAGTTATCTTGCTCTCTCGCCCGACGGTAGCCGCATTTATGTGACGCATGTTTACCCGAAGATCATCCCGCGTCGCACAGGGTTGGAAAATAGGCTCACGCCGGAGTCGGAGATCACAGTAATCGACGCGGAACGTGCAGTAGTGGTAGATCGCGTGCCGCTGCCAGCAATTGCCGGCGTCTTTCACGTGGCTTTTTCAGCCGATGGCCACCTGGGCGTTGCGGCCGAGTACCACCCCAAAAACCTTTTGCCGCTGGCGCATGTGGAACACGGAGGAGCTTTCACATATTCGCTCGAATTGTTTGGCGCGGATGTGGGCAAGACGCCTGTCGAAGTTCCATTGGATGAACTGGAGCGCTACGCCTCGCAGCCTTTCGGCGTGGCTATAGCGCCTGACAAGTCGCGCATTTACGTTACCTGCGGTGGTTCGGAGATTGTGACCGTGGTCGACGTGGCGCGCCTGCTCCGCTTCATTCACACACACAGCGGTCCCTTCGCGCAGGATCTCTCTGCCAGCGCCAACTATGTCGTGACACGCATTCCCGTGGGACTGAATCCGCGGGGCCTTGCACTTTCTCGTGACGGGCGCAGGTTGTTTGTAGCCAACCGTCTGGATGACACGGTAAGCGTAATCGACACTCGCACCAATCGCGTTGCTTCCACCATCGCGCTGGCTGGGTCAATAACAACCCAGACTCCACATGAGAACAGATTCGATATAGCGAGCAGCATGGTCGACGGAAAGATCACCTGCTCAAAATGCCACCTTGATGGCCGTACGCAGAGTCAATATGCACCGACCGCTGAGGACTTGGAGACCCTGATTGCCAAGCACAAAAAGTTATCGGTTCCCGATCTCGCGTCAAGTGGATCGAAAACCATCTCGCCTTTGCGCCGCGGCGAACAGATCTTCTATACCTCGCGCTACTCATTCCAGGGCCAGATCGGCTGTGCCAGTTGCCACATCGATTCCACCTTCGACGGCATGCAATGGAACCTGGAACCGGACGGGTTTGGCCGCAACACCGTGGACAACAAATTGCTTGAGGACATAACGGATACCGAGCCATATAAGTGGACCGGAACCAATCCAAACATTCCCACGGAGTGCGGACCGAGGACAGAAAAGTATTTCTGGCGGTCGGAGAACTACGACAATCTCAAGCTTGCCGATTTGGCCGTCTACGTTCGGAGTCTGGCTCCGCGTCCCAATCGCTGGCGGCAGGAAAACGGCGAACTGACGCCAGCACAGGAACGGGGCAAGGTGTTGTTCGAGCGCGCAGTGGACAAGTTCAAGAAGCCGATACCGGAAAGCAATCGTTGCTCCTATTGCCACAGCGGACCCAAAGGCACGAACCAGAAGATATTCGACGTGGGAACGCGTAAACCCAACGACAATACAGGACTGCTGAAGGCGCCAGTGCTGACCAACATCGCGCTCACAGCTCCTTACTTGCACGACGGGTCGGCGCGTTCTCTGGAAGAGATCTGGACGATCTTCAACCCGGACGACAAACACGGCCGGACCAACGATCTGACCAAGGATGAACTCAACGATCTGATCGAGTATCTCAGGACTCGATAAGGGGGATGTGATGAAAAAGCTTTGTATGATTGCCATGCTACTGGCAGCCGGAATAGTAGGTTTTGCCGCGCCAGCGGCGTCTGCCGCACCGAAGGTGCCCGCGCCGCCGCAGATGCCGCGCTTCCGCTTTGAAAACTTCACCACCGCCAACGGCCTTCCCAACAATCACGTCTTCGCGGTGCTGGTGGATGGAGATCGCGTCTGGGCTGGTACGGATAATGGACTGGCTGTTTACGAGAACCATGCCTGGAAGGTGTACACAACCGCGGATGGACTGGCGCAACGCGCTGTCATTTCTCTTGCTCTGGACAAGCGCACCGGCGACGTGTGGGCCGGAACAATGGGCGGGTTAAGC
>Ga0181534_10000625_pt1 | contig 24642 bp, 25 predicted proteins | sample PEATcosm2014_Bin_37_FD_119758 | JGI IMG/M metagenome (GOLD analysis project Ga0181534, IMG submission 119758) | Peatland microbial communities from MTU Mesocosm Facility, Houghton, MI, USA - PEATcosm2014_Bin17_10_metaG | ecosystem: Environmental > Terrestrial > Soil > Wetlands > Peat | place...
AGTTCTTCGTAGGGCTCGACCAGCGGTGCCGTGCCCTTGATGTCGAGATTGAGGAGAACCCCCGGAAACGTCGTGGCCACCTCTTCCAGGGTCGCGACGGCGTAACGACGATCCTCGGGCGCTCGACCCCGGTGGCGATACTCCTCGGGCGAGCGGCCCGGGGTCACGACGTCGCCCTCGATCCACCAGTAGGCGTTGTCCAGTTGCGAGAGCTCCTCCAGGGACATCTCGGCGATGGCCCCCTGGTGGTTCGTGGTGCGATCCACCGTTCCGTCGTGACTCACCACGATGCGCCGATCGATGGTGGCGTGCACGTCCAGTTCGATCGCGCTCGCCCCCGCCTCCAGTGCGGACGAGATGGCGGCCAGCGTCGACGACGGTCCCTCGAACGATCCCCCCTGATGCGCGAAGGCAATCACCCGTCGCGAGAGCCACCGGCTCACGGGGTCGCGGGAACCTTCGGAGGAAGTCCGTAGGGGTAGAGCTTCTGGCGCATTCGATGCTCCAGGTAAAAGGCGAGACCGGGGACGAAGCCCGCGAAGAGCATGATGGCGATGTAGAAGATCGGCAGACGAAACTTCAACGTGAGATTGAAGCACATGATCATGTAGATCGGATACAAGATGATGCCGTGTCCGATGCCCACGACGTCGACGAAGAGGTGGATATGTTTCCAAAACGTGAGATCGACGGTGTGCAGGAAGAGTGTTACGAAGAGCACCAGCAAGGTTGAACCGGTGACAAACGACATCGTGCGATAGCGACGAAACGTGCCCTCCACTAATGACCCCAGAGGCGTTTCTTGGGCGACTGGGCCAGCTGCGCCAGGTGATCGTTATAGGCCGCGAGGGACGGATCTTCGCCCTCGCGGGCGGCCGCCAGTTCGCGCGCCATCTGAGCATCGGCGCGCATCTTCTCTTCGTACTCACGCCGGGCGCGCTCTTTGTGTTCGGAGACCTTCTCCGTGTTCAACATGGAGTACCAGCCGACGATCCCCAGTACGCCAATGAGGGGCCACTCAATGGCGTAGAGAAAGCTGAGTGAGTTTCCCTGAATGGCGCGACCCACCTGCCACCAGGCCGCGAGGGCGCAGAGCGCAATCCAGAAAATGAGGGCGAAGTGCAAACCGATAGCTCGAAGGGAGAAATACTTTCGACGCATGAGACCATCCTACTGAGTGAATTCTCAGCCGAAAATGGGCGCCGTAAGATGGACCAGTGCCGTCCACGATGATCCTGCCCTTCTCCTGGCATCATCTCAACCACTGGGATATCGGCGTCATCCCGATGATTCTCTTGGTCGGTGCCGGAGCGTTTTACCTCGGGAGCGTGCGACGGGTGGCGTCGTGGCCACCCGTGCGGACCGTGTGTTTTGGCCTCGGACTCGTCGTCACCTTCATCGCCACCCAGACGTTTATTGGCACGTATGACATGGAGTACTTCAGCGACCACATGGTGCAGCACCTGTTGTTGATCATGGTGGCGGCGCCCCTCTTCGCGCTCAGCGCACCGCTCGATCTCATCTACGAGAGCGGTGACGAACGAACCCGTACGTTCCTCGACGGGCCCCTCATGGCCAAGGTCACCCACCCGCTCTTCGCCTTCGTGTTGTATTTCGTGTTCATCCCCGTCACCCACCTCACCAGTCTCATGAATCTGATGATGACCCATATGTGGATCCACGACCTCGAGCAGATCGGTTTCCTGGTGGTGGGATACCTCTTCTTTCGGGCGGCCTTCGGTCTGGAGCGCGGCTTTAAGTTGCATCCCGGACTTCGCCTCGTCTACGTGATGGCCGCCGTGCCGGTGGACACCTTCACCGGCCTGGTGCTGTCCATGTCCTCGAGAGTCCCCTACTCCAACTACGCCATGATGGCCCCGACCGGCACGTCCAAGGCCTGGCAGTTGTCGAACATCAAACTCGGCGGCGGCATCATGTGGATCGGCGGCGACGCGCTCATGTTGCTCGCTCTCATCCCGATCGCCATCATGTGGGTGAAGTGGGAGACGGTGCGCACCCGAGAACTTGACGCGATTCTCGACGCGCAGGGAATCTAGTTACAGCAGTCCGGCGGCGATACCGAGCTCTTCCAGGTCATCCTCGGGCCGAGCGCCCAGGTGTTGGATGATCTCACCCGCGCAGATCGATCCCAGTTCCGCCGCCTCCACCGGGTCGGCGCCCAGCGCCAGTCCGTAGAGAAAGCCCGAGGCGAACATGTCCCCGGCCCCGTTCTGATCGATGACGCGTTCGACCTCCATGGCCGGCACACTCACCACGCCCGAGACCGTGGCCACGTCGGCCCCGTGGGGACCGCGCGTGACGACCGCCAGCACCCCAATCTCGTCGAGCGCCTCGAAGGCCTGCTCCAGGCGATCGAACTGAAAGAGGGAGAGGATCTCGGTCTCGTTGGCCAACAGAACGTCGACGTCGGTGGTCACCAGGTCCAGAAAGTCGCGGCGGTGACGACTCACGCAGAACATGTCCGACAGCGAGAGCGCCACCATCGAGTCGTGTTCGTGAGCGAAGTTGACCACTTTGCGGATCGACTCCTTCGCGGGCGGAAGGTCGAAGAGGTAGCCCTCCACGTAGGTGATCTCCGATCGCGCGATGAGGTCGCCGTGTATGTCATCGACGTTGAGCTTGTTGGACGCCCCGAGGTAGGTCGCCATGGTGCGCTGGGCGTCGCTGGTGATAAAGACGTGACAGCGGCCCGTGGCGCCCTCGTCAGGCTTGGCGACGGCCAGGTCGAGCTCGACGCCCATGGACGCCAAGTCGTGGCGAAAGCGCTCACCGAACTCGTCGTCGGCCACTTTGCCGATGTACCCGCACGTTCCACCGAGCGCCGCGACACCGGCGATGGAGTTCGCGACCGACCCGCCGGACATCTGGATTGTCGTCGTCATGGCTCGATAAAACGTGTCAAGTTGGTCCACGTCGATCAAGGACATGGACGCTTTCACCAGTCCCAACGTCTGGTACACCTCGTCCACGTCCTCGGTGATGATGTCGAGCATCGCGTTGCCAATGCCCGTCACCGCCAGTCGATTCGGGCCAGGCTTTTGGCGCAGCGAGACGGGCGTCGGGGTAGAACTCACTTGAAGAGAGTATTCGTTTTCGCCCTACAGTGGTGCTCTATGACCGCTGCTACGAACCCCTATCGCCTCGCTCGAACCGTCGTTCCCTCGGCCTACCGGATCTTTCTCACCCCCGACCTCGAGAAGTTCACCTTCAGTGGCCGAGTGGAGATCGACGTACATATCACCGAGACCATCAGCGAGCTCACGCTGAACGCGCTCGAGCTCGAGCTCGGCGCCGCGACCGTCAGCGCGGACGGCACCAGCTACCGATCCCTCGAGCACCGGATGGACGACACCTACGAGACGGCGACGTTCGTCTTTGACCGCGAACTGCCCGTCGGCCCGGCGATCGTCGAGATCGCCTTCGACGGCACTCTCAACGACAAGCTGGTGGGGTTCTACCGCTCGACCTACACCGACGTGAACGGCGTGGAACGAGTCATCGCCACCACGCAGTTTGAGAACACCGACGCCCGTCGCGCCTTCCCGTGTTGGGACGAGCCGGCCTTCAAGGCCACCTTCCAGGTCAACCTGACCGTCCCGAGCGACCTCTCGGCCTACTCCAACTCCCCCGTCGAGACCGACACCGACCTGGGCAACGGGCAGCGCACGCTGAGCTACCGCCCGACGATGATCATGTCGACCTACCTGGTGGCCTTCGTCGTGGGGCCCTTCGAGGAGAGCGCGACCATCGACGTGGATGGCGTGCCGCTACGGGTCATCACGCCCCTGGGCAAGGTGCACCTCAGCGATCTCGCGCTCGAGGCGGGCGCCTTTTCCCTGCGTTTCTTCTCGAACTACTTCAACATCCCCTACCCCGGCGAGAAGCTCGACATGATTGCCGTCCCCGACTTCAACATGGGCGCCATGGAGAACTTGGGGTGCATCACCTACCGCGAGAACGCGCTCCTGGTGGACCCCGCCACCGCCTCACAGCCCGAGATTCAGCGCGTCGCCGAGGTGGTGCACCACGAGATCGCCCATATGTGGTTCGGCGATCTCGTCACCATGGAGTGGTGGCAGGGAATCTGGCTCAACGAGGCCTTCGCTACCTTCATGCAACTGATCTGCACCAACGCCTTTCGCCCGGAGTGGCGCGTCTGGGCGACGCAGGTCACCTTCCGCGACATGGCCATGCAGGTCGACGGCCTCAACGTCACCCGCCCCATTGAGTACGAGGTCGTCTCGCCCGACGACACGCAAGGCATGTTCGACGTCTTGACCTACGAGAAGGGCGGCTCGGTCCTGCGCATGCTCGAGCAGTACCTGGGCGAAGAGGTCTTTCGCGACGGCATCCGTCTCTACCTGAAGAAGCACAGCTACGCCAACGCCGTCACCGCCGACCTGTGGGACGCGCTCGAGGAGAACTCGGGCCAGCCGGTGCGCAACGTCATGGACACCTGGATCCTCCAGGGCGGATTCCCCCTGGTCACCCTGGAGTCGGGACACGTCACGCAGAGACCGTTCCGCTACCTTCCGGCCACGGGTGAGAGCGCCGTGGGCGAGCACTGGCTCGTGCCCCTGCTCACGCGATCACTGGACGGTGGAGAGCCGTCGCGCCACCTGCTCGACGACGAGCCGATCGCCGTCACCGACGCCGGCCCGATCCTGCTCAACGCGGGCGGTTCGGGCTACTTCCGTTCCCGCTACGCCAGCGCGGAGCTGGCCCAGATCGCGCCGCGCGTGGCGGAGCTGAGCGAACTCGAACGCGCGACGTTACTGTCGGACTCCTACGCCGCGTTGCTGGCCAACGCGATTACCTGGAGCGACTTCTACGCGGTCGCCCAAGGACTCGGCGACCAGGACGAGCCCAATCCCTGGGAGAGCGTCGCCGCGGCCATTGACATGGTGCGTCGGGCGCTGAACGACGAACAACGGGTCACCCTCAGAGACCAAGTGCGTCAACTCTTCGAGCCCCAGCTGGCTCGCCTCGGATGGGATCCGAAAAACGGCGAGGGTCAGCTCGCGCCCCAACTTCGCTCCCTCGTGATCTCCACCCTCGGGGTGGCCGGTGAGGACGAGGGCGTTCGCGCCGAAGCCAACAAGCGCTTTGACGCCAACGAGATTCCCGGCGACATCGCCAACGCCGTCCTTCGCGTCGTCGCCACCCAGGATCGGCCCGGGGACTACGAGACGTTCCTCGAACGTCACCGCGTCGCGCCCACCCCTCAAGAGGACATGCGCTACCTGACCGGTCTGGCCGGATTCCGCGACGAAGAGGTGGCGATCGACGCCACCAAGCGGAGCCTGCGCGAGTTCCGCAGTCAAGACGCCCCGCTCATTATTCCCGTGCTCATGCGCAACGAAGTGACGGGACCGGCCGTCTGGCGCTACGTCACCGAGAACTGGGACGAGACGACGAATCGAATCTCGGCCGCGCACATGGCCCGCATGGCGGCGGGCGCGCCCACCTTCATCAAGGACCCCGGCTTCGCCGACGAGGTTGAGGCCTTTCACGAGGCCCACCCGGTCAGCGGCGGCTACCCGGCCAATGTTCCTCAGCAGTTGGAGCGGATGCGCGTCGGGCTAGCGTTCGCTGACGTTATACGACAACAGTTCTAAGCCTCGATGAGCGTCGGAGTATTCCTCGGCGTCTTCGCCCTCATCTTCTTGTTGGAGTTGCCCGACAAGTCCATGATTGCCACCATCGTCATGAGCACCCGGGCGCGCTCGTCCTCGATCGTCATCGGCGCCTCGGTCGGCTTCGTCGTGCAGATGGGCATCGCCGTCGGCGCCGGTGGGCTCCTCACGCTCTTGCCGCTTCACGTCAAAGACGTCATTGTGGCGGTCCTCTTCCTGGGCGGCGCGGGGTACCTGCTTCTCTCCCCCGACGAGACCGCGGAACAAAAGGGCACTCGCGACGCGGAGCGCGAACACGAATCGTCGCGCTGGCGCGAGATCGCCACGGCCTTCAGCGTGATCTTCCTCGCCGAGTTCGGTGACCTCACCCAGATCCAGGCCGCCAACTTGACCATCAAAACCCACCAGGCCCTCGAGATCTTTCTCGCCGCGTCGCTCGCGCTGGTGTGTGTCTCGTTCATCGGCGCCTACGGGGGCCAGCTGTTGCAGCGGGTGGTTCCCCTTCGCTGGATCCGGTGGGGCGGCGGTCTCGTCTTCTTGGGACTGGGGATCTACACCTTGGTCACCCTGTGACGACCAACCGTCGCGACGAGCTCCTCGCTCTCGCCGAGCGCACGGTCGGCTTCATGCCGACCGACGAAGGGCTCGCGCTCTTCGAGCACGCGCGGGTCGCCGGCCAGCGCACCCCTCGCGGCACCTGGCTGGAGGTGGGCGCCTGGTGCGGCAAGTCCGCCGTCTACCTGGGCGCCGCGGCCGAAGAGACGAACAGCGTGCTCTTCTCACTCGACCACCATCACGGCAGCGAGGAGAACCAAGCGGGCTGGGAGCACTTCGACGAGAGTCTCGTCGATCCCGCCGACGGCCGCCTCAACACCCTGCCCCGCTGGCAGCGCACTATCGCCGCGGCGCGACTCGAGTCCACCGTCATCGGGCTGGTCGGACCCTCCACCGTGGTCGCCGAGCACTTCGGCCAACCGCTGGATCTTCTGTTCATTGACGGCGGTCACGGCGAAGACGTCGCGTGGGCCGACTACCGGCACTGGGCGCCCAAGGTCGTCCCCGGCGGCCTGCTCCTCATTCACGACGTGTTCGAAGACCCCCGCGACGGCGGGCGTCCTCCCTACGAGATCTACCGGTTCGCCCGCGAGGGCGAGTTTCGTGACGTGGCGCAGGAGGGCTCGCTGCGCGTGCTCTCGCGACGCTAGCGAAGCGGACAGCCCGGCTCGGCGAGGTCCAGCGGGGCGGGCAACTCACCGTGACGAAAGAGCCCCGCCGCGCGCGACGATGACGTGAGGGCGTCGGCCGCCAGTAGCACCGCGGCCGCGGTGTAGGACGTGGTCTCGCCCGCGGGAAAGGTGACCCGATCGGGGTAGGCGATCCCCGTCAGATAGGCGCCGTCCTCGCGACGGTGCCAGTTGGTGCAGCGAAAGAGATCGAGCGCCTGACTGGTCAGTCCGAGCGCGTCGAGGGCCAGCACGCACTCCGCCGTCTCGGCCGCCGTGACCCAGTCGTTGGTGGAGACGCAGCGAACGCCGAGTCCGTCCATCACGTGACGCTCCATCCCGTCGTGCATCCGCTTCTCTCCCCGGGCGCCGCGCAGGGCCCCGGAGAAGATGGGGTAGTACCAGTCCATGGCGAACTCGTTCTTCGGCGCGAAGGCCCCCGGGTGGTGGGCGACCGCGTGACCGAGGCGACCCGCCGCGAGCTCCCACTCCGGCTTGGCGAGACCCAGACGCTCGGCGAGGGCCACGGCGCAACAGAGCGAGTGAAAGATCGACGACGATCCGGTCAAGAGCGCGTAGGACTCCGGTCGGCCCTGGGCGTCGAGGGACCAGCGAACGGTCCCGTCGGCCAGCTGCCAGCGCAGCACGAAGTCCATCGCGCGCTCGACCTTTCGCCACATCGACGCCGCGAAGTCGACGTCGTTGGTCGCGAGCACGTAGTGGTAGAGGCCGGTGGCGAGATAGGCGCACACGTTGGTGTCGAGGCGCGCGTCCTTCACTCGGTCGCCGACGTAGTAGTTAAACCAGCTGCCGTCGCCGAGTTGGGCCCGCGCCAACCAGCGATACGCGGCGCGCGCCTCGCTGGGGTAGCCACTGACCGTCAGCGCCATGGCCGCTTCCACGTGATTCCACGGGTCGCAGTGCCCCCCTTCGAACCAGGGAATCTGTCCGTTGGGCCGCTGAAGGGCCACGATCTGTTCCGCGGTCTGGGCCAACTGCTCACTGGTGAGAACGTCCGGCACGCCGTGCAGGGCGAGGGTCGAACTCACGAGGGCTTGCGCAGGTAGAGCACGAGGGACTTCCCCATGAGCGGCGACAGCGCGCGCTCGGCGTAGCGCGTGGTGCGTGGTTTCTTCATGATGTCCCACACCAGGAGTCGGTGGTAGAGCTTGACCAGACGGTGCTCGTCGTTGGTCGTGCCGACCAAACACTTCAACCACCAGTACGGACTGTGCAGGGCGTGCGCGTGGTGATGCCCGCTCACCACCATCCCCGTTGACCTCAGGCGATCCTCGAGCACCGAGCGTCGATAGATCCGAATGTGCCCGCCCGGCACGTTGTGATACTCATCGGACAGGGCCCAGTTCACGAGCTCCGGTCCGAACCGCGGCACCGTGATGGCCATCGTTCCACCCGGTCGCAGCACTCGAGTAAGTTCGCGCATCGCCGCGACGTCGTTCGGGATGTGTTCTAGTACCTCCGAGCAGATCACTCGGTCGAAGGTGGCGTCGGGGAACGGCAGCTTCAGGGCGTCGCCCTGCACCACGTGGGCGTGCAGCGAGTCGGCCGCCAACTCGCCCGCCTCCACCATGGCGGCGAAGGTCGCCGCCACCCCGAGAACCTCATCGCTACCGGCGTCCAGGGCCACGACGCTCGCCCCGCGACGGGCCGCCTCAAAGGCGTGACGACCAAAGCCACAGCCGAGGTCGAGGACCTTATCGTCCGCCAACAGCCCCAATCGCTCGTACTGTGCGGTGAGCATCAGTCGAAGATCACCGATTCGGGCAACGGGCGGTGACTCAGAATCGCGTCGTAACAGGCGGCGGTCCCCTTGGCCGTCACCTGCCAGGTAAAGCGCTCGATGACGCGTTCGCGCCCCGCGGCCCCCAGGCGGTCGCGCAGGGCGCCATCGTCGAGCAGTCGGGCGATCGCCTCCACCAGCGCGTCGGGGTTGTTGGGCTCCACGAGCAGCCCCGTTTCGCCGCTCACCCCCACCACTTCGGGCAACGCTCCCCCGGTCGTGGCGACGACCGGCACCGCGCAGCTCATGGCCTCGATGGCCGGCAGCGAGAAGCCTTCGTACAGACTCGGCACGATGGCGATCTCCGCCTCGCCGTAGAGTCGCGCCAGTTCCTCATCACTCACGCCGGTGATGGTGGTGACGATGTCGCTCAGACCGAGTCGTTCGAGGGCGCTCGCCACGCGGCCCTTCGGCTGTGGTTTGCCGATCACGATGAGATCGATCTCGCGCTCCACGCGAAGTTTGGCGATCGCCTCCAGCAGGGGCACCAGCCCCTTCATCGGGACGTCACTGCTGGTGGTGACCATGAGGCGACCCTTTTTCTTGACCACGTCGTCGTAGGGACGAAAGACCTCGTGGTCGACGCCGACCGGGACCACGGTGAGTCGATCGAGCGCCACCCCCATTTGCGCGTGGATGTCGGCCTTGGAGTTGTGCGACACGGTGAGGATGGCCGGCAACTTCTTGACCACCCGAATCTGCATGCGCAGGAACCCGAACCAGCGACGGGTGGACAGGCGGCGCCAGAACGAGTCGGCGTGGTCGAGGGCGATCGCGCGGTCCACCGTGATGGGGTGATGGAGGGTCTCGAGCAGGGGCCAGCCGCGCCGGTGCAGACGAAGGATGCCCGGTCCCATGCACTGGTCGTCGTGGACGATGTCGAACTCCTCGCGCCGGGCGTCGAGGAGGCTCTTGAGTCGCAGGGAGTAGGCCAACGGCTCACCGAAGCCCGACGTCATCATGACCCCGAACTCCGCGACGTCAGCGAGAGAGCGGAACTCCGAGGGAGCCGGCATGCGAAAGGGATCCGGGTTGCGATAGAGGTCGAGTCCGGGCACCGGCGTGAAGCCGACCCCTTCGTCCAGCTCGGGCCAGGGTTGACCGGAGAAGACCTCCACGCTGTGACCGAGGGCCACCAGTTCTCGGGTCAGGTGGCGGGTGTAGACGCCCTGGCCGCCGCACGTCGGGTTACCTCGATAGACCAAGAACGCGACGCGGTACTTGCCCGGCGCGGCCGGGCGGGCGGGCACGTGCTCGGGCACCGTGAGGGCGCGGGTGCGGGCCCGAGACGCCTTGGTGGCGGCGATGGTTTCGGCGATGGAACGAGACACGAGTCAACTTTCCTGTACGGGGGTCTTCCATTCTCCTCCAATTTGCGAAACGGCACAAATGTCTGAAATACGGCCTTTCTTGAGTGGCTACGCTTCCACTAATGGATCTGACATATCCCCCCGAAGCCGACTCCTTTCGCAAGGAGATCCGTGCGTGGCTCGAAGAGAATCTCCCTCCCGGCTGGTTCGAACCGGGCTTTACCATGACCAAGGACGAGCGCCAACTGTTCAACGAGACCTGGACCGCGAAACTCTTCGCCGGCGGGTGGATCTGCGCCGGCTGGCCCGTTGAGTACGGCGGCAAGGGCCTGACCTTGATGGATCAGGTCGTGCTGAACGAAGAGTTTGCCAAAGCCAACGCCCCCATGCGCGCGGACTTTTTCGGCGACACCCTGGTCGGTCCCACCATCCTCCAGTGGGGCACCGACGAACAGAAGAAGGAGTTCATCCCGGGCATCTTGAACGGTTCGATCACCTGGTGCCAGGGATTCTCAGAGCCCAACTCCGGCTCGGACCTGGCGAGTCTGAAGACGTCGGCGGTTCTCGACGGTGATGAGTGGATCATCAACGGACAGAAGGTCTGGACGACCCAGGCACAGTACGCCGACTACGTCTTTCTTCTCACGCGCACCGACCCCCACGTCGAACAGCACGCCGGCATCAGCTACCTGCTGGTGCCGATGCACCAAGAGGGGGTGGACGTTCGACCCATCACCCAAGTTGACGGCTCATCGGAGTTCAACGAGGTCTTCTTCACGAACGCCCGCTGCCCCAAGGGCAACGTGATTGGCGGCGTGAACAACGGCTGGAAGGTCGCCATGACGACTCTTGGTTTCGAGCGCGGGTCCTCCTCCACCACGGGGTATCGGCGCTTCCTCAAGGAGTGGGAGCACATCGTGAGCGAGACTCGTCGCGTCGGTAAGAGCGACGACGAGCTGGTGCGCGAGGATCTCGTGAGGTCTTGGTCCAAGATCAAGATCATGGAGATCAACGGCTACCGCACGCTGACCGACGGTCTTCGCGGCACTCACCACGCGGCGCTGCTCGGGGCGTGCAACAAGATGTTCTGGTCCGAGGCCCACCGCGAGATGACCGATCTGGCGATCGACATCCTCGGCATGGAGGGCCAGGTCCTCACCGGGGTCGGTCCCGTCGAGGGACCGTCGGGCGCGCCGCGCCGGGGCCGCGAGGACTACCCGGTGTCGGACCTTCAGGCGTCGTTCTTCTTCTCACGCTCGGAAACGATCTGGGGCGGCACCGCCGAGATTCAGCGCAACATCGTCGGCGAGCGGGCGCTGGGGCTACCCAAGGAACCGAAGGTCTCGAGCTCCTAAGACTTCGTCGCGAACGCGTTCGCGCTGAAAGGACACCGTGTATCAAGTCCCGAGCCAGCGCGGACGGCTCTGCGTCGTCACCGGCGCCAACAGCGGTACCGGTCTCGAAGTCACTCGCCGACTCGCCGCGGCGGGCGCCGAGGTGATCATGGCCGTGCGCAACCAAGAAAAGGGTGACGCCGCGAGACACGACCTCCTCGCCCAGCTACCCGACGCTCGACTTGAGGTACGCATCCTCGACGTGGCCGACCTCTCGTCCGTCGCACATTTTTCGGAGTCGCTCACCCGCGAGGGAAGGGCGCTCAACGTTCTGATCAACAACGCGGGCGTGATGGTTCCCCCGACTCGCTTCGAGACGGTCGACGGCTTCGAGTTGCAGATGGGCACGAACTTCCTCGGGGCGTTCGCTCTGACGCTTCGTCTTCTGCCGTTGATGTTGACCGCGGACGACCCTCGCGTGTCGACCATGAGCAGTTTCGCGGCCAGCTTCGGGCGCATCCACTTCGACGATCTGGAGTGGACGCACCACTACCGGGCTCTCTCCGCCTACGCCCAATCCAAACTCGCCGACTTGCTCTTCGCGCTTCGTCTGGCCGAGATCGCCCGCGAACGCGAATGGCCGCTCACGAGCAACGCGGCGCACCCGGGCTACACGCGCACCAATCTGATGACCGCGGGCGCGAGTCTCGGGCGCAACACCACACGCCGAGCCTGGGTCAATCGAGCCGCGCGCTTCGTCTCCCAGGGCGTGGCGCAGGGGGCCGAACCCATGCTCTACGCCGCCACCAGTCCCGACGCCCTCAACGGTCTCTACTACGGTCCGAGCCGCGTCATTATGGGACCGACGACGATCGCGTCTCCGCCGCGCACGGCGCGCGACCGTGACGTCGCCGAGCGGCTCTTCTCGCTCGCCGAGGAGCTGACGGGGGTCTCGCTACCCGACTAAAGCGAACGGTACCGAGGCACGTAGCCGCCGGTGCCGAGGAACGACGACTCTTCGGGGTCCATGGTGTCGTCGACGTCACCGATGACCTCGGTCACCCAGTCCAAGCGGTCCTTCAAGATCCTGGTCACGCCGCCCTGGATGGTGTCGCTCGAGATGGCGCAGCTGGAACACGCGCCTTGGAGTTGAACTTCCACGACGCCGCTCTCGACGTCACAGCGGATGAGCACGAGGTCTCCCCCATCGGCCTGCACCGAGGGACGCATCAGTTCCATGAGGGCGTTCAACGCGGCGAGGCGACTGCCTCGTTCTTGATCGGTGAGTTCCACGTAGCCAGTCTGCCGTGAAAAGGCGCGGGCGTGCCGCTCAGGTCTCGACGCGTCGATCCTCGACGGCTTCGTCGTAGACCCGAAGCGCTCTGGGCGCCCACACGGTGCCCGGGCCGCCGTTCATGGAGATGGCGACCCCCAGCGCTTCGGCGAGCTGCTGGCGCGTCACGCCCGCCCGCAGGGCGCCCCTCGCGTGCGCCACGATGCACCCGTCGCACTCTCTCGTGACCGAGATCACCAGGGCGAGCAACTCCTTGGTCGCGACGGGGAGATCGCCCTCGGCCATCGCCGCCCCCGAGAGACTCGCGTAGCTTTTCATCACCTCGGGAATCAACTCGCGCAGATCGAGCGACGGTTGACGAAGCTCTTCGCGAATGTTGTTCATACTCTCCATGACCAGAATCGTATCCATCGCAGCGCGTTCGCGTTGAAGGCCCTGGATCGATTTCCTATGATGATGTTCGTGACAGCCATTGACGACCTGATCGAGCAGAATCGGGTGAACGTCAAGGCGCACGGTCACCGGGTCTTGCCCACCGAACCCTCACTGCAGTTGGCGATACTCACCTGCATGGACTCTCGCATCGACCTCTTCGGCGCGCTCGGCCTCAAGCTCGGGGAGGCCCACCTCGTGCGCAACGCCGGGGGCATCGCCAGCGAGGACGCGATTCGCTCGCTGCTCTTGAGTCAGTGGTTACTCGGCACGCGGTCGATCATGGTCATCCACCACACGCGCTGCGGTCTCGAAACGTTCGAGGAGTCGGCGTTGCAAGACGAGATCGCCAGGGAGTTACGGGTTCGGCCGCCCTTTCGCCTCGGGGCCTTCGCCGACGTGCAGGAGGATACGCGCCTCACCGTGCGTACCCTGCGCGAGAGCCCCTTTTTGAGTGACGCCGAGATTCGAGGCTTCGTCTACGACGTCGATGACGGTGAACTCCGCGAGGTCCCCGTCCCCTACAGCAACTTCTTGAAGCCCTGACTGGTCGAGGTGTATCCCTGCGCCTCGTAGAAGCGGTGAGCGTCGCGACGGACTTTGCGGCTGGTGAGCTGTACCCGATAGCACCCCTCGCGCCGCGCTAACGCCTCGGCGGCGCCGAGCAGCTTCGCGCCAATGCCCCGACCGCGCAGGTCGCTGCGCACGTGCACGCTCTCCAGCTCCGCGCACCAACCGCCCGTGTGCTGGAAGTGCGGAAAGACCATCACCTGAGTGAGGCCCACCACCTCGTCATTGACGACGGCGACCAGCACGTCGCCCCGACGGCGGCGGGTCTCCTCGACCGCGTCCCAGTAGCGCTGCACCTCACTCTCGTCTTCCGCTTCGGGGGTGAGGGATCCGCCTTGCACGACGAGTGAGGCCGCGGGAACGTCGTCTCTCTCGATGGGGCGAATGACGACCTTCACGATCTAACGAGGATCAATCGGCGTGAGGACGCCGAGGCTCTGCTCGATCGCCTCGGCCGCGTTCAAGCACAGGTCGTCGCGAAACATGTCACCGATCACCTGCACGCCGGTGGGCAGATCGCGGGCGAGCCCCGTCGGGACACAGGCCGCGGGGAGACCCAACAGGTTCGCGGGCAACACGAATCGAACCATCTCCAAGACCTTCATCGCCGACTCGGCGTCGCGGATGTCAAAGCCCAGGGGAAAGGGCAGTTGGGTCCAGGTCGGCCCCACCACCAGGGGGTAGGTCAGGAAGAACTCGCGCCACGCGCGAGCGACGCCGAAACGAGTCTGGTGCAGGCGCGCGATCGACTCCGGGGTGGCCGGCGGGAAGTCGGCGGTGGAGAGCTCCAAGAAGCGCAGTCCGTCCTCACCGATGACGCTGGTCAGGTCCAACTCACTCGCGGCCATGCTCGTGGTCATGAGTTCGGCCCAGGCGATGTAGGACTCGAACAGCCGGGGAGGTTCGACCTCCTCCACCTCATAGCCCGCCTCTTCCAGGGCTCGCCCGGCGCGGCGTACACCCTGAGCGATCTCGGGGTCGGTCTCCCCGCCGAAGGGCTCGGGCACCAGGGCGACGCGCTTGGAGACGGGAGAGCCGTGCAGGGGCACGTCGACCGACTGAGGATCGGCGCGGTGCGCGCCCATCACGACCTCAAGGCCGCGTCGCACGTCACCGACGTGGCGGGCGATCACGCCGTCGGTGAGCATGATCTGCTCGTACAGGGACGTCTCGTAGAGCGCGCTGGTGTCCATATTGGCGACTCGACCCCGCGACGGCTTGATCGACGCCACCCCGCAGCAGAAGACCGGATTACGCAGTGAACCACCGATGTCGTTGCCGAGCCCGATCGGGCTCATCCCGGTCGCGAGGGCCGCCGCCTCCCCGCCCGAGGAGCCACCGGCGGTGTACCCGTGGCGCCAGGGGTTGTGCGTGGCCCCATAGAGCGACGACTCGGTATTGAGGCGCAGCCCGAGGTCGGGCATGTTGGTGCGCGCCAGCACCACGGCACCCGCGCGACGCATCCTCTCCACGACCGGGGCGTCGGTCGTCGCCATCAGGCCCGCCAGCGCGAACGAGCCCCGGGTCGTCGGATATCCCGCCACGTCCAGGTTGGTCTTCACGGTGAAGGGAACGCCGTGGAGGGTTCCCAGAGCGTCGCTCGAACGCAACGTGGCGTCCGCCCGGTCGGCCTCGGCGAGCACCTCCTCCGGGTGAACCTCGACGATGGCGTTCACCGACGCGTTGGCCTCTTCAATGCGCGCGAGGTGGGACTCGACCACCTCGCGCGAGGTGACCTCGCCCCCGCGAATGAGTGAAGCGAGCGACAACGCCGATTCTCGCCACAGGTCGTCCATCGCACTACCCCCAGATTGAAGTTCTGGTTAGTTTGTCACGCCACCGCCGTGATCAGCCAAATCGGCCCAGCGTGTAGTCGAGGGTGCGCGAGTCGACCGGGTTATTGAAGATCTTCTCGGTGGTATCGAACTCAATGAGCTCGCCGGCGCGGTCGTCCCCCATGAGTAAGAACGCGCAGTCGTCCGAGATGCGCGCGGCCTGTTGCATGTTGTGAGTCACGATGACCACGGTCACGCGCTTGGTCAGGGTCTTCATCAGCTCCTCGATGTGCAGCGTGGCGATGGGGTCGAGCGCGGAGGTCGGTTCGTCCATTAAGAGCACCTCCGGGTCCAGCGCCAGGGCCCGGGCGATGCAGAGGCGCTGCTGCTCACCGCCGGAGAGATTCGACGCGGCGACCTTCAGACGACTGGACACGGAGTCCCACAGGGCGGCCGAGCGCAGCGACGTTTCCGCCGACTCATCCAGGAGCGACTTTTTCTTGATGCCGTTGAAGCGAAGACCCGAGACCACGTTGTCGTAGATCGACATGGTGGGAAAGGGGTTAGGTCGCTGAAAGACCATGCCCACACGCGTGCGCAACTCGGTCACCGTGAGGTCACCTCGATAGATATCGGTGCCTTCGAGCATGATCGTCCCACTCACCTTCGCCCCCGGCGTGAGGTCGTGCAAACGATTGAGGGCGCGCAACAACGTGGTCTTGCCCGAGCCCGAGGGTCCGATCAAACTCGTCACCTTGTTCTTCGTCACGTCGAACGTGCAGTCGCGCACGGCGGTGCGACCATGGAACGAAACGGCGACGTCCTTGAGTTGCATGGCGACGGGCCCGCGCTCCTTGGGCGACTGAAACTGGATCTCGGACTGAACCTCAACCATTGCTTTTATCTCCTGTTCCATAACTAGTTTCTAACCTGCTGCTTTCTCGAGGCCCAAATCCGGGCGCTAAGACTAAGGATGAAGACAAAGAGGACCAGGACGAGCGCGATTCCCCAGACCTGGGCGCGCTGACTGGGCCACTCCGATTTGGCGTTCTCGTAAATGGCGAGAGGCATCGCCGACACGGGCGACAGCGGCTTCCAGGTGTTGGTGAACCCGCCCGCGATCACCAGCAACACCGGCGCGGTCTCGCCGATAGCGCGCGAGACCGCGAGGATCACGCCCGTCACAATGCCGGTCAGCGCCGAGGGGAGCACGACCTTCAACGAGACCTTGTGCGACTTGGCGCCCAGGGCGAGACCCGCTTCGCGAAGCGTGTTGGGAACGTTGCGCACGGCGATCTCGGTCGAGATGATGATGACCGGCATCATCAGGACCGCCAGAGCAAAGGCCCCGGCGATCGCCGAAAAGCCGACATCCAGATCGTGCACGATCAAGGAGAAGGCGAAGAGGCCCATCAAGATGGACGGCGCGCCCGCCATCGTCTGAGAGATAACCCGCAGCGTCGTCGCCAACTTGGACTGCGTCTCGGCCAGGTACACCCCGACCAGGACGCCCAAGGGAATGGCCATAATCGAGGCGTAGAGCGTGAGGGCGATCGTGCCCACGATGGCGTTGGAGATACCGCCGGTGGCGTTGGGGGCGATCAGCGTGGGGGTGGTGGGAACCGTGGTGAAGAACTTCCAGTCGATCTGCCCGACGCCTTGTTTGAACAGCTGGTACATCAAGAGGATCAACGGCACGGCCGCGATGGCGAGGGCCGCGCAGCTGAGGGCCACCATCGCGCGCGAGATGGCCACGCGCCGCCCCCGAAACCGGTCCGACGTGCGCCGGATCTCGTCGCGCATGGCGTGACCGGAGTCGCCCGGCTCTTCGAGCTCGATGAGGTCGCTCATACGCGGGCCAACGCCCGGCGCTGGCGGTTGACGAGGGAGCGGCTGATCAGCGCGAGACAGACGTTGAGCAGCATCAACAAGACGCCGAGCGCCATGAGGGCCGCCACCTCATTGCCCTGCGCCTCGCCGAACTCGGTGGCGATCCAGGCGGCGATGGACGTGCCGGGATAGAGCAAGTGAAACTGAACGTTCGCGACGCTGCCCGCCACCAGCGCGACGGCCACCGTCTCGCCGGTGGCGCGGGCCAGGGCGAGAAACGTGGCGCCAAAGAGTCCGATTTTCGCGGTCGGCAGGACCACGCCGCTGATCATCTGCCACCTGGTCGCTCCCAGTGACAGGCTCGCTTCCATCAGGTCCTGGGGAACGACGGCGATGACCTCGCGACTGATGGCGACGAAGGTCGGCAGAATCATGATGCCCAGGACGATGGACGCGAGCAGCAACGACGTTCCGAACTCCTGGCCCGAGTTGCCGAAGATCTCCTTGGCGAAGGGCCAGCTGTTGAGCCAGGGATTCACGGTCACCTGCATCCACGGGGCCAGTACGAGGAGGCCCCACAGGCCATAGACCACGCTCGGTATGGCCGCGAGGAGTTCCACCAGCGTCGCCACCACGGTGCGAAAACGCCGGGGAATGAAGAACACGATGGAGATCGCCGTTCCGAGACCGATGACGACGGCGATCACCAGCGCGATCACCGACGTCTCAACGGTTCCGACGATCATGGCGAGCCCCCCGAAGGGGCCGGCCGGGGAGGTCCAGCCCTTGCCGGTGAGGAGGGTGAAGCCGTGGTGAATCCACTCCGGCCACGAGCTCCAGAAAATCGTTCCGACGAAGCTCACACTGACCGCGGTGAAGATCAGCGCGGCCCCCAGGAGTAGGTAGTGATACCAGGCACGTGAAGTGGCGGCGGACACGGGGCCCGCCGCCACTTCTTCGTACTCAAGCAGCTCTACGACTGGTCCTTGAGACATCTGGTATCAATCGCTCCTTGCTGTAGTGACAGTTGGTGTCGTTACGACTTCTGGGTCACGCAGACGGTGCCACCGGAGGTGACCGTCTCTAGTTGCGCTCGGGCGTAGGCCCGCGTCGCCGTGGGCAGGGGAACGTATCCCTCGGCCTTGGCGAAGGCGTCCTGTCCGTAGTGCGTCTCCCAGTCGAGGTACTTCGTCACGGCCTCACAGGTCGCTTCGTTCGTCTCGGTCTTGGGAATAATGGCCCAGCTGTACGTCGTGAAGGGCCACACGTTGCTGCCGGGCTCGTCGGTGATGGCAAAGTTGTCCGGCGACACGGAGCTGCCGGCCGCGGTGGCCGCGTTGCCAATGTTCGTCAGCGACGGCGAGAGCCACTGCCCGTTCTTGTCCTGCAACTCAGCGGCCTGAATGGCCGCGTTTCCGGGGATCAAGAGGTAGCTGTACTCCACGTAGCCAATGCCACCGAGCGTGCTGTCGACCCCTTGGGCCATGGCGGCGTTGTTCGCCACGCCGTCGATGTTCGAGGCTTTCCACGCGCCACCGGACCCTTCCATGACCGAGCCACCGCTGGGTGCGATGCCCGAGTTACCGGCCTGGTAGAGCCAGTAGGTGAAGGCTTCGGTGGTACCCGAGCTGGCGGCACGGTAGAAGACCTTGATCGTGTCCTTGGGCTCATTTTCCGTTCCGAGCTCGGCCAGCGCCTTGCCCACACCCGAGTTTGCGCCGCCGTTGGTGGCGACAATCTGGGGGTCGGACCACTTGGTGATGGTGCCGTTGTAAATGTCGGCTACCTCGGCGGCGGTCAACTTCACGTTGTTGTACCCCTGGCCGAGGTTGTAGGCAATGACGGCGCCGCCCAGCAGGTAAGGAACCTGGACGTAGTTCGCCTCGGTCACGCCACTGGGAAGAGTGCCCGCGGCCGCCGTCATGGGGACGTCCGAGAAGCCGATCTGCAACGAGCCGCCGGTGATTCCGGTGCGTCCTGAACCAGAACCAGCGGCCGGGTAGGCGCTGAAGGTGACCTTGCCGCCCGCGGAGTACGCGGACGAGCCCGACGTCGTTACGCCCACCAACGGAGCGTCGAAGGACGAGCCGTTGATGGCCAAAGAGACCGAGCTGGGGACGGTGAGGTCCGTGTCACCGGCCTTGTTCGAACCCATCAGGCTGGTGGCCGGCGCGGGCTTGGGCTTAGGCTTGGTCTTGGTCCAACTCTTCGGACAGGTGGTGTTGAACGAGCCCGACTTGACCTTGTTGTCGGCTAGTCGATAGCAGACGACCTTGTGGGCTTTGGCGGCGGCGCCCGCCGGCAGTATCGCCACGGCGATGAGACCAGTCGCGGCAAGCGAAATCGCCGTGATCAGTCTGAGTGATTTCTTCATGCTGAACTTTCCTCCTAAAGAAAGATGTGCTGACGCGACAGTTCGAGGATCGAACGTTTTGCCACCTGCAACCTAGGAATGGAAGGTAAACGGGGAGTGAAGTGGAGTCAGTCGATAGGTGAAATGAAAAAGAAATTGACGCAGTTACCCGTCAATCGCAACAACTATCTCTCCAGCCACAGGAACGACAGCGAAAGTGGGCGTGTTCCGGGCTGAGACCCGAGCCGCAGTGGGGGCACTCCGTGAAGACCGCCCAGCGACTTTCACAGCTCTCTGAAGCCTGGTTGATGACTGGTTCGGGCATCGGCACCATCTTGTCCGCCCGGAGTCCTCCGAACGGTGATGCGCCTAGGACGCCTGGTCGCTCAGCTGGCCAAGACGGTAGTGGGCGCGACACAGCACTTGGTAGTGAACGGCCCCCTCGCTCACGTCGCCGGTAACGAACTGCGACCCCTCCCGGGCCACCGCGCCGTCCACGATCCGGGCGTTGCAGCGACCCTTTTTCCCGCACCAGCACGAGGAGGTCAGGGGTAGTTCGTGCGACCAGTCGGCGATCGCGAAGAGGCGTGCCGAGGCCGGAAAGACGTTCAGCAGAAAGTCCGCGGACAGCCCAAAGGCGTGAACGTCAATACCGTGGTCATCGACCACCCTCGCCAACTCATCGATCTGACCCACACTCGCAAACTGGGCTTCGTCGATGACCAGGATGTTGATCCCGCGCGCCAACAACGTGCTGAGCGGACCGTCAATTGACTGGCCGGGCTCGATTGCTTCGGCCGCCGCCTCGATGCCGATACGACTGGTCACCATTCCCTCGGCGCTTCGGTCACCAAATGTCCACAGCGCGACGTCACTACGACCCTCTCGAAGTTGCCAGCAGAGCTGTAGCGCGAGGGTCGACTTGCCCGAGGCCATCGTCCCGTAGGTAAAGGTAAGTTCTGCCATTTCTTCTCTCTCGAACGATCAACGTTACCCCCGCGATTCGCGAGCCAGAGGAGGCTGAAGGGCGCTTTCGTTAGATTGTCCGCGTGGAACCGATTCTGCGAACCGTCGCTCTCGTTCGCAACGCCCGGCGCGAGATCGTCGACGACAACTGGGACGACTACGTATCGACCATTGAACTCGTCGACGACGTCCCCACCTCGTCACTGCGCGGTCTGGAGGAGTTTTCCCACGTCGAGATTGTCTTCTTCGCCGCCCTGGCCCAGGACGTGCCGCCGGGCCCCTGGCATCGTCGACCCCGAGGCAACGACGAGTGGCCCGACGTCGGGATCTTCGCCCAGCGCAACAAGGATCGACCTAATCGCCTCTTACTCTCGGTCGCCGCGATCGAGCGGGTGAACGCACGATCACTCGAGGTGAGGGGCCTGGACGCTATCAACGACACCCAAGTGCTCGACATCAAGCCCGTCTATTCCTGGAGTGGACCGCGCGGCGAGTTGCGCGTCGCGCCCTGGAGCGACGAACTCGGGAGGGGCTACTTCTAGAGCGCCAGTCCCCGCTCGTTGGCGACGAAGGCGGCGACCTCGACTCGGGTGGGACTCGTGGCCGGTCCGGGCCGCGCGACCGACATCGCGGCGGCGGCGTTGGCGTAGCGGGCAGCCTCAACGGGGTCGCGTCCCTGTGCGAGTTCGGCGAGGAAGACGCCGTTGTGTACATCCCCCGCCCCGGTGGTGTCGACCACCGCGGTCCGAAAACCCTCGACGACGACCGCCGTCCCCTCGCGCGGGGCGACCACGCAACCCTCGGCTCCCGTGCGCACCAGGACGTTGAGCGATCGATGGGCCTCGGCGAGACAGTTGGCCGCGACCAGGGCATCGGCCTCGCCGCTCAACTCCGCCGCCTCCGCGCGATTGCACAACAACCAGTTGGCGCGCGCCATGACGCGTTGCAGGTTCGCGGGCGGCACGTCCTCGACGCGCGTGGCGGGATCGAACGCCACCACCACGTCCGGCGCGAGTTCCCCCAGCCAGGCGAGGACCGCGCTCTCCATATCGCGGTACATCACGTTGTAGCCCGACACCAATACGACGTCGCCCCCTCGCACCGTCAGCGTCGCGAGGTCGCTCGCGCGCAGCGTGGACTCAGCACCCGGTGCCGTGACGAAGGTACGTTCTCCATCAGGTTCCACCAGCACGACACAGACCCCACAGTCCAGATCGTCATTTGCTGCGAGCGGGGTCTCAATGGCCTCGCGCGCGAGATCTCTCATCGCCAACGTGGCGAAGGGACCTCGGCCCAGTCGACCGGCGTAGACAACCTTGAGATCGTGACGAGTGGCCGCGCTCATGGCGTTGAACCCGCCACCCGTCGTGATGAGTTGGGAGCTGGCGCGCACGTCCCCCGCCCGCTCGGGTAGGGACGCGACCCGGAGGTCGACGTCGACGAGCACCGTGTCCAAGCAGAAGAGCCGCGGCGCAGGCATCGCCTAACACTAATGAGGTTGTACCGCGGGCGACTTCACGATGTCCGTGGCGCCGTCGCCCGATGGGTCCTCGTACAATCATCATCACGCGACCGCGACCGTCGCGGGGAGGCACGGTGAACGAAGACGGGGCTCAGGTCATCGACGCCAACCCCTCCGGTGCGTTACACGTGGAGGCGAACGGCATCAACGTCATCGCCGAAGGCGAGCGCAAGGGGCAACCCCGCGAACTCTTTTGGCCCTGGTTCGGCGCCAACGTTTCGGTACTGGGGCTCAGTTACGGCGCGTTCGTTCTCGGCTTTGGCATCTCCTTCCTGCAGGCCGTCGTCGTGGGGGCCATCGGGATCGTCTTTAGCTTTTGGCTCTGTGGCCTCATCGCGACCGCCGGGAAGAGGGGGTCGGCTCCCACCATGGTCCTGTCGCGCGCGGCGTACGGTGTTCGCGGCAATCGCATTCCCTCAGTCATCTCCTGGCTGCTGTGCGTGGGCTGGGAGACGGCGCTCACGGTGATCGCGGTCCTGGCGACCTCGACCGTCTTCGCTCGACTCGGGTGGAGCGGTGGTGACGCCACCAAGGTGGTCGCGATGCTGGTGGTCGCCGCGCTCATCATCGCGGGCGGCGTGATGGGTTTCGACCTCATCATGCGCATGCAGGCCATCATCACGGTGGTGACCGGGGCGCTCACGATCGTCTTCATCGGACTCACCGCCAAACACATCAACTGGCACGCGGTCAGCCACGTTCACTCGGGCTCGATCCAGTCGACGATCGGCGCCCTGGTCTTCGTGATGACGGGATTTGGACTCGGCTGGGTGAACGTCGCCGCGGACTACTCGCGCTATCTTCCGCGAAGCGCGTCGAATCGCGGCGTGGTGTGGTGGACGACGTTCGGTGGGTCCGTGGCGCCGTTGGTGCTGATCTTCTTCGGCCTGCTGCTCGCGGGGTCTTCTGCGTCGCTGCGCACCGCGGTCGCGGGCACCGTCGTGGGGCCCGTCGGCGGGCTGGCCAACCTCTTACCGACGTGGTTTCTCGTGCCCTTCATCATCGTGGCGTTGGCGGGCCTCATCGGGGGCGCCGTCCTTGATATCTACTCGTCGGGCCTCGCGCTGCTGTCCGCGGGGCTACGAATCCCCCGCTACGCCGCCGCCGGGGTCGATGGCGTCATCATGTTGCTGGGGACTATATATATCGTCTTCGCGGCGAAGAACTTTCTCACGCAGTTTGAGGGCTTTCTCACGACGATTGGGGTTTTGATCGCCGCGTGGTGTGGGGTCTTCCTGGCGGACCTTCTCCTTCGACGCAGCGATTACGTGGAGCAGGACCTCTACGTGATACGCGGGCGTTACGGCGACGTGCGGATGATTCCCATCGTCATCACGTTGGTCTCTAGCGTTCTCGGCTGGGGGCTCGTCACCAACTCCGCGGCGTCGTGGCTCACCTGGCAGGGCTACCTGCTCTCCGCCTTCGGCCTCGGCGGCAAGAGCGGGGCGTGGGCCTACGCCAACCTCGGAGTCCTCGCCGCGCTGGCCTTCAGCTTCGTCGCGACGTTGCTGCTCACCCGCGGCGACGTGGTACGCGAGGAGTCCTTGGCCTAGTTTCCCGTCAGCCAGTTGCCGTGACCGTAGAATGACGGTGGGTCTGGTGAGGGAGATGGCATGCGCATCGGGGTTCTAACCGCGGGCGGTGACGCGCCGGGGCTGAACGCGGCCATACGGGCGATCGGCGGCATGGCCATGCGCGACGGTCACGAAGTCATCGGCATCGCGAACGGCTGGGCCGGTCTGGTGGGCGACTTCGACGGCGAGCCCCTCTCGGCCAAGGACCTGCGCGGGATCATCGGTCAGGGGGGAACCCTGCTCGGCACCGCGCGCTACAACCTCGACGACCCCGCGGGTGGTCGCGAGAGCGTGCTCGGCGCGATTGAAGAACACGTCGACGCGCTGATCGCCATTGGCGGCGACGGCACTCAGCGCATCTCGCACTGGCTCGCCGAACGTAACGCACCGGTCATCGGCGTGCCCAAGACTCTGGACAACGACCTTCCCGGCACGGACTACTGCATCGGCTTTGACACCGCGATCAGCATTGTGGCCGAGTCGCTCGACCGTCTGAACACCACCGCCGCGTCTCACCATCGGGTCATCGTCGTAGAAACCATGGGTCGCGCCACGGGATGGGTGGCGGCCCTCGGCGGACTCGCCGGCGGCGCCGACATGATCGTGATCCCCGAGTTCCCCATCACCATGGACGAGATCGTTGAGCACCTGGACCGGCGTCGAAGCGCCGGACTGGTCTTTTCCATCGTGGTCGTGGCCGAGGGCATCGACCTGGCGCAACTCGGCGGCCAGAACAGCGCGGCCCTCTCCGACGGCGTGGGCGGGGTGCGCCACGCGGCGCGAGGCGTGGGACACTTCGTGGCGGCCAAGATCGAGAAACACGGCTTCGAGGTTCGCACCACGGTGCTCGGCCACCTTCAACGCGGGGGCAGCCCCACGGCGTACGACCGGATCTACGCCACGCGGGTGGCCGCCGCGGCCTACGAGGCCGTCATCGCGGGCAAGTTTGGAATGATTCCGGTCGTGCGCGACGGCACGGTCGTCCTCACCGAACTCTCGAC